>Ga0102925_1001970_pt1 | contig 11343 bp, 12 predicted proteins | sample SalPonR1_A_D1_MG_FD_78216 | JGI IMG/M metagenome (GOLD analysis project Ga0102925, IMG submission 78216) | Salt pond soil microbial communities from South San Francisco under conditions of wetland restoration - Salt Pond MetaG R1_A_D1_MG | ecosystem: Environmental > Aquatic > Marine > Intertidal... | reverse complement strand
GTCCCTGGCGTTTAAAAATGCGGCCGCCGAGGCCAATGCGGTTTTGCTTGAACCCATTATGAAGGTATCGGTCAAGGCACCCGATGATGCCACAGGTGATATCATGGGCGATTTGAATTCCAGACGCGGCCGGGTCCTTGGTATGGATTCCGAAGATGATAAACAGATTATCAACGCCCTCGTACCCATGTCCGAGATGCTTCGCTATGCACCGGACCTGGGCTCCATGACCGGTGGTCGCGGTACCTTTACCATGAAATTTGAACAGTATGATGAAGTGCCGCCGGATCTGTCCAAAAAAATTATTGAACAGGCCAATGCTGAAAAAGAAGGCTAATATAGGTTTAGTGAGCCGTTCGGATATATTATCCGGACGGCTTTTTGTTGTTTAAACAGGCTCTAACTTGATCATCGAGTCTAAAGCAGGCGGGTGTCAAGTCCGCAGCGGTCCGCGGCAGCCCGGTCCAGCATATAGGCAAGTGCTTTGGGCTTTCCTGGGAAAAAACCAAAGGTTTTCATCCAGACCTCTTCATCTTCCATACAGAAATAGACGGCAACCTCGGGGGCAAGCTGCCGGAACACGGCTGCAAGGCGCTGGTATATGGCTATGCGCAACGGCTTGAAATAGCGCATTTTATTGTCAAGTCCGGTGATGAATTCACCATAGGGAATGGTTGAATCCGGAAAACGTGCTTCAATAATTGATTTTAAATGGGGCATGAATCTGAATGTACCAATGGAAATCCATACAACATCTTTGGGGCTGACATGATTGAAAATGGCTTCAACCACGCGTTCATAAGCACTTTCGCATTCAGGATACAGGAAAATGGGGTCAAAATGAAATGCCACCCGAAAACCCTTTGATACGGCTTTGGATGCGGCCTTAAGACGTGCGGCCAGGCTGGCTGTGCCCCGCTCCTGGGATGAAATCACCTCAGGGGTATTCACGGACCAGGACAAAATGGTTTTCCGGTTATGCTCCAGGTCCACAAGCGCATCTATATTGACGGTTTTTGTCTTCAGCTCAAGAATTGACCGGTCCTGGGATGCAAATTTTTCAACCAGAAATTTGGGCATCAGGCTGACAGGTTCCCAGATCAGAGAGTCGGTATACTCGCCGGTGCCGATGCGCAAAATAGTCTCCCCTTGAAAAATCGGGTCCAGCGCGGCGGTGTATTGGTCAAAACCTGCAAAATACTGGAGCACAGGGGGATGAAAATAGGCCTGCAGAATGCAGTAGGCACAGTCCATGGTGCAAAAGGTGCCGCAGTGCAAAATGGTGTAATCACAGCAGGTGTAGTAGCTGGTGCCCGGACATTGGCGGATCAGGGCGCCCTTATTGCTGGTGATGTAAAGCACCTTTTTGGCAAATCCAACAGGATCATCCGCCTGGTTGATCAAGTCATAGACCGGCTTTGAGTCCGCAACCGTCTCCGGTATCGGTTTGACTTTTGAAATCAGGTACTCAATTTCCGGTGTCAGGTCCAAATCTTTGTCTATGAATACCCGGGTTGGATTGATCATTTATCTGTCCACAAGAGATTTAAAGTTGCGGTTGTCCGCAATTTCAGCCAGACGGTTGAGGCGTGTTTTAAACTCATCCATAGTCTTAAATTCCATTTGCATGGTATAGACCAGTCCCTCAAAGTTTTCAGGAACTGCCAGTTGAAGTCCGGAATCCAGTTCCAGCGCCTTGATCTGTTTCCGGACCTGGTTTTTAGCTGATGTAAGCGCAGGAAAACGTCTTTGGACAAGAAACGCCTTGAACTGCTTTCCAAGGGCACTCATATCCCTGTGACCCAAATCACTGCCCTCCAGCCCTGGGCCATCGCTCTCATTGGTTTCCAGAGGGCTTTCCTGGATGAGTCGTGACACGCTTATTTTTTCAAGGGCGCATATTTCCTTTGCCCATGTAATGATTTCCATCTGGAGGCCCGAGGATACTTTAATCAGGGAAAAAAGATGTAAAAATTCAGTTTGCGTCTCTGCGTCCATGGACACAAGATTTTTACACGCCTTGATGGATATCTTGCCCTTATCCAAAAGGTCGAGAACAGAATCAGGCATGGCATGGATATGCGCCAACGTATTAATATACCCGGTATTCAGGGGCCTGTTGAAGATAGATGTGGCGTTTTTTGCGATACTTTCAGCATCCATAAACCGTAATAAAAGCGCTATGGCCCGAATGAGTTCGGCAGACGTCAATTCCCTTGAAAATGCATTTTCGGTTACAGCGGCCATGGCTGCACCAAGGGTGTCCCCTGCAGGCATGACACGGCAGGTTACCCGGGACAACCCTGCATGCCGGACAGCTTCAATCCGCCGGAATCCGGATACGACAATGTACTTATCCTGTCCGTACAACACCAGGGGCGCAACCATGATGCCATATCGGCAAATGGATGCCGATAGATGTTCAATATCATGACAGGGACTTGTAATGCGAAACCCAGTGTCTGCAAGGTCGATCTCAGACACTGGGATATCAGTCAATGTTATAGCTGTCATGGATCAGATGGTTTTTCCGGTCAGCCGGGTAAAAATTTCCTTGTAGGTTTTACTGGTATTGTCAATAACGTCCTGGGGCAGTTTAGGACTTGGCGGGGTTTTGTCCCAGCCTGAATTGGTCAGCCAATCCCTGACAGTCTGTTTGTCAAAACTTTTCTGCCCTCTTCCGGGTGTATAATCGTCCAGGGGCCAGAATCTGGATGAATCCGGGGTCAGGATTTCGTCAATAAGGATAATTTCACCATCAAGCAGACCGAACTCAAATTTTGTGTCCGCTATAATAATACCTTTTTCCAGGGCAAAAGCGGCCCCCCGGTTATAAATTTCAAGGCTTAGGTCACGCAGCTTTTCTGCGGTCTCTTTGCCCAGAATATTTGCAGCCTCATCAAAACCGATATTGATGTCATGATCACCGATTTCAGCCTTGGTGGACGGTGTAAATAAAGGCGTCTCAAGCTTGTCGGACTCTTTGAGCCCCTGGGGCAGTTTGATATTGCACACATGGCCTTCGGATTGATAGGATTTCCAGCCTGAACCTGAAATATAGCCCCTGACAATACATTCCACAGCCATGGGCCGGGCTTTTTTCACCAGCATGCTGCGGCCCTCAAGGTTGTCTTTATATTTATGAAATTGCACGGGATAATCATTTACATCCGTGCTGATGATATGGTTTTTAACGATGCTTTCCATCTGTTTAAACCAGAACACTGAAATCTGGTTCAACACCTTGCCCTTGTCCGGAATGGCGTCGGGTAACACCACGTCAAACGCGGAAAGCCGGTCGGTTGTTACCATGAGCAGGGCATCGCCCGTATCAAAAATGTCCCTGACCTTTCCTTGTCTGATCAGCGGCAGGCCTTCATATTCTGTTCCGGGTATAATGCTCAAGCGTTCCTCCTGTCCTTACAATTTAATTTAAAAATTTTGCGGCTAAATTTATCACACAATGATTCATTTTACTATAAGATCGATAAACTATAAGCTTGAAAACTATTTTTTCAAGGGCTGTATAGATCAAGATAACCAATTAGTAATATGCAACTATATCGCTTCCAATCAAAGTATGATAATAATAAGGTTTAATTTAATTAAATTTAAAGGTTCCTAAATGGAAAATATTGTTGACCCAAAAAATCCCCCAGTTACCAAGAAACTGACCAAGAAGGACTTTTTGGTACCTGCAGGCAAAACCAGGGCCGGCACCTCAAAAGCCTTGGTCAAATCCGACCCCATTCAAAGTTACCTTAATGAAATCAATCGATATAAACTTTTAACCCGGGAGCAGGAAATAGAATTGGGCCGGCGGATTCAGGAGGATAACGACCAGGAAGCCGCATACATAATGACCACTTCCAATCTGCGCCTGGTGGTGAAGATTGCTTTGGAATTTCAACGCATATGGATGCAGAATCTTCTTGACCTCATCCAGGAGGGCAATATCGGTCTTGTCCGGGCCGTAAAAAAATTTGACCCGTATAAAAATGTCAAATTTTCCTATTATGCATCGTTTTGGATAAAGGCATATATCCTCAAATTCATAATGGACAACTGGCGAATGGTCAAAATCGGCACCACCCAGGGACAGCGCAAGCTGTTTTTCAGATTAAAAAAAGAAAAACAAATGCTCGTTGAACAGGGTTTTGATCCCAAACCCAAGATGTTATCCGAACGCTTAGGTGTGTCTGAACAGGAGGTGGTGGATATGGACCAGCGCCTGGCCAACTGGGATCTTTCCCTGGATGAACCGCTTAAAGATGATTCCAATACCGAGCGCATTGAATTTATTAACGTTGATTCGGATTCATCCGAAGATCGCCTGGCAAAAAAAGAGATCGAAGATATCCTGTACACCAAAGTAGATCAGTTTAAAAAGAACCTGAACGACCGTGAACTGGATATTTTTGAGCGCAGAATTTTTTCCGAATCCCCGGAAACCTTGCAGCAAATCGGTGAAGTCTACAACATTTCAAGGGAACGGGTCCGACAGATCGAAAACAACATCATAAAAAAAATGAAAGCATATTTTAAAAAGGATATGCCGGATTTTGACATGTATGACCACGATCAGTAATGGTCGTATTTCAAGCGCTTAAAAAGGCATACCGCTCATGAAACACTTTACAGTGTGTACCCTGGCCCTGGCTTCAGTCTTAATCTTTTTTCCCGTTTCAGGCTGTATCAAGAGATCAGGGACTCCCGGCCTGGAACAAGCCGGGAGCAGAAATATTGCCGACCAGGAGGTTGCGTTGAGCCGGAACAGTGATTTTCAGGCTTCTTACTACTACCTTTTGGCGCGGCGCCATGATAGTAAAAATGAAACCGATCAGGCACAAAAAGCTTTGGAAATGGCCCTTGCAAAGGATCCGGACGCCAGTTTCCTCCAGCGCGAATACATCATCTGTCTGCAGAAACAAAAAAAATCAGGGCAGGCCCTGGCCCTTGCCCAAGATCTGGCGGAAAAATATCCGGATGATGTGGAAAATCTACTCCTGCTTGCCCGGCTGAAAAATAAAAAAGGGGATGAAAAGGACATGACCATCCTGCTGGAACGTATACTGCAGCTATCCCCCGAAGATAAAGAAACTTTTTTACGGCTGGGCAAAGTGTATATGGATGAAGGCATGACCCTGAAGGCCATGAATCTGTTTTCCCGTATGGTAAGCAAATTTCCGGACTATTATGTAGCCCATTTCTACCTGGGAGAGAGCCGGCGGATAGCTGATCAACCTGCCGCGGCCAAAGAATCTTACTTTAGAACCCTTGAACTTGAACCCGATCTTTTAGAACCCCGGTTCCGGCTGGTGGACGTATATAAAGCCATGGGTGAAAAAAAAAATGAGGCAGAAATTATAGCGGTTCTCAAAGAGATTCTCGATTTCGACCCCGGAAATGAAAGGGCCCTGATAGAGCTTGGCCTGTTCTATTATAATATCAGAGATTACCAAAGCGCTGACGACATATTTGCCCTGCTTGCCCGGGAAATCAGGGAAAATTCCGACCTGGTGGGAACTATTGCCCAAAGCCTGATACCGGCGCATAGATACCAGGATGCTGCTACGATCTTGTCCCAGATCAGGAAAACACTTCCCGGGAATGCCAACATCAATTTTTTTCTGGGGATGGCTTATGAAGGCTTAGAAAAACCGGGTAAGGCCATTGAATATTATCTTAAAGTCACGCCCGATCACCCCCAGTATAAAAAAACAATTTTAAGCATTGCTTTTCTTTACAGGGACATGAATCGCACAGTAGAGGCAATTCGATTTCTGGAACAGCACCACAGGCAAAGCCCGGCAGACATTGATATTACCTCTTACCTGGCCTCATTTTACCAGGAAAACAACCGTTACGACATTGCCATCACCATGCTGCAGCGTGCATTAAAAGAAACCCCTAAAAATACGACCTTACTGTTTAAGCTTGGTGCGGTTCTGGATACGGCAGGACAGCGTCAGCAAAGCATTGAAACCATGAAAACCATTATACGAATAGATCCCAAAGATGCTTCGGCCCTCAATTACCTGGGATATACCTATGCGGAAATGGGCATTCACCTGGATCAGGCCCTGGAATTGGTACAGCGTGCCCTTGAGATCCGACCCGAAGACGGCTATATCACAGACAGCCTGGGGTGGGTGTATTATAAAAAACAGGTCTATGACAAGGCTGTTTTCTATCTTGAAAAAGCCGTTGAGCTATCGAATTATGAAACCGTTATTGCCGCCCATCTGGCAGATGCCTATCTTAAAACAGGCCAGCGGGAAAAGGCGGTTGCCATGTATAAAAAAGCCCTTGATAATGCCGGACAGGATCAGAAAGAAGAGATCCGGGAAATTAAGGAAAAACTTAAAAATTTAAACATTCCCGTACAATGACAAAAGCATATCGATATTTACGGCGTGGGTCACCCCGCTGTATTTGGCGTTCAGGCTTTGGTTTTATTATCATACTTCTTTTCACTGTCATTTTGACAGGACCGGGTTGCGCCCTGCTTGGATACCCATTCGGGAAACAGACAGACCCCCATGCCGAAGATATTATAAACCACATCCAGGCCTTCAATGCACAGATTTCCACATCCAAGGGTACAGGTGAACTGATATTGACCCGGGGCTTTCGAAAGGAAAAGTACAAAATCGCCTGGGCTGCACAAGCGCCCAACCGGCTTCGCATGACCCTGCTCATATCAGGTCACCCGGTTGAAACCATTGCCTCTACCGGCCAGTGGGTCACCTTTGTTTCCCATACCGGTGCTCACAAACCCCATTCAGCCGTATCTACAGATCCGGATCTTGATCCTTACATCAATATCCCGTTGCGTCTGTCTGAATTGGTCAGCCTTCTTCTTGGAAAGATGCCGGAACGCCCCTTTGACCGGGTCTGGGTCCTTCCTGAAAAGCCGGGTACTGTTTTTGCATCACAGTCATTTTCTTCAGAAATTCAGGAATGGTTAACAAACGAAAGCGGAAGAGCCATCAGATATCGGGTGCTGGATGAAGACAAAAATATGATTTTCGGAATATGGTATTCTCAATTTTTCAAACGCGATAATTTCATTCTACCCGGGGTTATAACCATAAAAAACTGGGAGCAAGGCGTCATAAAAATTTCCATGAAAAATATTATGCCCAATATTCATATAAAAGAATCGGTATTCAGGTTGACAGAATCATGATAATGAACATAATTTAGACGGTGTTATTATTACCAAACCTCATAAGGAGATAAATATAAATCATGATTCACAAAAATGTTGAACAGGCTAAAAAATCCCAGCAGCCCCAGAATGACGCCGGAAAACAGCAGGCGGAAATGGACGCAATGATTAAGGACAATCTAGCCAGAATTAAAAACAAAATATTTGTTCTGTCGGGCAAAGGCGGGGTAGGCAAAAGCTCCGTATCAGCGAACCTTGCAACAACGCTTGCAAAAAAAGGATATAAAACAGGGCTGATGGATGTGGATGTCCATGGGCCTTCGATTGCCCAGATGTTCAACATGACAGAACTATTAGATATTTCCCCCGACAGCAAACAGCTGTTACCCAAACAGGTCTACGAAAATCTCACAGTGGTCTCTGTCCAGGCGTTGATGCAGGACAAGGACCAGGCCGTTATATGGAGAGGTCCTGCCAAAACCGGCATTATCAAACAGTTTGTCGGTTCCGTTGCCTGGGGCGACTTGGATTATCTAGTCATCGACGCCCCTCCGGGCACCGGCGATGAACCGCTCACCGTTGTACAGACCATTCCGGATGCCAAAGGCATCATTGTGACCACGCCCCAGGAAGTGGCCCTTGCAGATATCCGTAAATCCATTTCATTTTGTAAAACCGTAAAAATGGAAACCCTTGGTGTATTGGAAAACATGGCCGGATTTACCTGTCCACACTGCAATAAACATATTGACCTTTTTAAAAGCGGCGGCGGAGAAAAAACCGCCAAGGCACAGGGCTTAAATTTCCTGGGTTCCATCCCCTTTGACACCCGCGTCGTGGAATCCGGAGATGACGGTGTGCCTGTGATGGTGTATGAGGCGGACGGCCCCTTTAAACTGGCATTTGAAAAGGTAGTGGATAATATCATAAAGCAATTTGAAGGCTAATTAATTGAATTTGGAAAAAACACCCCGGGCACTGAAATCCCGTCTTGAACAAAGGGAAACCCAAATCCTTGGCACCCGGGCCTGTCTTTCCCAAAATGCTGTTCGGCGGTATTCGGAAAGAAAATCTGATACCGAATACCGCCTTGCTTTTTCTGCGGATGCAGACCGTATTCTCAATTCCCTGGCCTACACCCGTTACAGTGATAAAACCCAAGTTTTTTCCCTGATCAATAATGACCATCTCACCCACCGGGTCCTGCATGTACAGATGCTTTCCCGGGTGGCAAGAACCATTGGCCGGTATCTTGGACTAAACACCGACCTCATTGAAGCGGCAGCCATGGGCCATGATATCGGACATACGCCCTTTGGCCATGACGGCGAGCATTTTCTCTCCCGTCTTACCCAGTCCGCAGGGGCAGGACCCTTCCACCATAATCTTCAAAGCATACAGTTTTTAGATGTCATTGAAAGAAACGGCAAAGGCTGGAATCTGACCCTTCAAACCCTGGACGCCATTGTCTGTCATAACGGAGAAGCCCATGCAAGGACGCTTACCCCGGCACTGCCAAGGAAATTTGCAGACTTTGATACCATCGTCAGGCAGATGCAGGCCGGCACCATAGGGGATGTGCTGCCCATGACCATGGAGGGGTGTGTGGTTCGCATTGCCGATACGGTATCATATATCGGAAGGGATTTTGAGGACGCTGTCCGCCTGAAGATTGTGGCCCGGGACCAACTCCCCGGCAACTGTTGTGAGCATTTAGGGGCCACCCAGGGCACCATTGTTTTTAACCTGGTCACAGACCTGATCAACACAAGCCTTGACCAGGATTTCGTCGGATTCTCCCCAGGGGTGTCTGAAGCCCTGAAAGAACTAAAGCAGTTCAATTACCAATTTATTTACAAAAACCCTTTAATAAAACGGCACCTGACAAGCGTTGAAGATATTTTCAAATATTTGTTTGACAAATATATGGACGACCTGGCCAAAGAAAATAGGTCTTCGGTTATTTATTGCCGGTTTCTTGACGGCATGGATGACACCTACCGTTCGAACCACAGCCATGCCGAAATTACCCGGGATTTTATTGCCGGGATGACGGACTCCTATTTTATCCGCCAGGCCCCGGATCATTTGCGCCCTACCCCCATTGACTGGGTGTAACAACAGAACACTGGAAAGACCAATGTTTGAAAACCGTAAAATTTATCGTGTTTGTCACCAAAAACAGGGACTGGTCACCTTTAATGTAACCGTAAAGGAAACCAACCTCAATATCCAGGCCGATTCGGATCTTACCGAACAGGCCACACGCGCTATTCTGGCCCACCGCCAGTACATTGAAAATCACATCACCCGCTTTCCACGGTTTGCCGACAGCCTGACACCGTTGTCTGATCCAGGGATTGTTCCTAAAATTATTTCTGAAATGACCATGGCGGCGAAAACTGCCGGTGTCGGCCCCATGGCAGCCGTGGCAGGCGCTGTGGCCCAGAGCGTGGGAAGAGATTTGCTTCAATGGTCTTCAAATGTCTTGGTGGAAAATGGCGGCGATATTTTCATAAAATCAGATACCCAGACAGTATTTACCATTTATGCCGGGTCATCCCCCTTGAGCATGAAAACCGGTATTAAAGTGGCCCGGCGACCCACTTCGTTTGCCATGTGCACCTCCTCGGGCTCCGTGGGGCATTCCAAAAGTTTTGGCAAAGCTGATGCCGTATCTGTGCTGGCGGATTGCTGTGCCTTGGCCGATGCTGCAGCCACATCCCTTTGCAATAAAATCCAGACCCCCAAAGACAATGAAAGGGCCATTGCCATAGGCAAGCGCATGGCGGGTATCCAGGGGATTGTCATTATTTCAGGTAAACAGATTGGGCTGTGGGGCGCCTTGGAACTGGTCAAATTGTGAAGCAGGTTTGAAGACCTTAGTATTTTCTCCATCTTTCCACCTTTTCAAAGGCGGATGCAGCATTCTGTCTCAATGTGGCAATATTGACCGGTTTTTTAAAAAAGTCCTCAAACCCGGCCTCCCTGCATTCAGCCAGCTGAAAAATGGAAGCATACCCGGTGATGGCATACAGCACTGTCATGGGGGCCAATTTTTTTATTTCCCGGCACAGTTCAATGCCGTCCATTTCGGGCATATTCAAATCGATGAACATCACATGGATGCTTTCATTTTCCAGGAGATTCAGAGCTTCTTTACCACTCTGGGCCGTTTTAACCTCATACCCGTCCCTGGAAAAGGATTGTTTTAACAGGGCAAGGATGGCTTTTTCATCATCCACAACCAATATTTTTTTGGATGCCATTATCGTCTTCTCCTTTTTATTCTATCACTCAGATCCGGATTATTGCCGGATACCGCGTATAGATCAATAATATAGGCCTTAGATCTTCTTTTTGTTACCTGCCCGACCCATAGAAGGAATACGCCGGGTCGTACGGATACCAGTCCTCATTGCGAAGGTTATCTACCTTGAGTACGGCTGTTTCATTGGTATCGGTGTTGAAGACAATTTTTCTGCCCTTTTCTCCCCCCACATCTTCGGACACCAGGGAAATGGCATATTTGGAAAGAATCTTTATAGCCGTGCGGACATTTTCTTTACCAATATCCCGGTCCAGGCTGCCCGGATATCGGGCGCCACCAAAAAGCTGGGCCTCCAGATGCCGGGTAGAGGCGCCCCACGCTTCCATCATCCGAACCAGTGTAACACAGGCCACGTTGCCGTAGATGGGGGTCGTCTTTCCTTTTTTGTTTATAAAAGGAAACTGGAACAAGTTCATGCCTCCAAATTTGTTTTTTCGATCATACAGACACAATGACACTCCCGAACCGATGACCGCTGATATGCTCCGTCCCCCGTCCGGCACCACAATATAGCCTGGCTGCAAAAAATAGTGTTCGTTAGCCATCTGATAAATAGTTTTTTGGATATGGGCCTTGAAACTTGATCACCGCAGCCCCGTTTTTTTTCTATACCCGCTGGGCAGCACGGATACAAGGTTGTGGTCAAGCCCGTGAAGTCCTTCGGCCATTCCCACAAAAAAGAGTCCACCCGGCTTCAGTGCCCGGCACAGACTGTTAACCACTTTCTGCCGGGTCCTTTTATCAAAATAAATCATCACATTTCTGCAAAAAATAACATCATAGATATCAGAGGGCGTGTCGGACAGCAAATTGAATTTTTGGAATGAAACCAATTGTC
>Ga0102925_1001969_pt1 | contig 11346 bp, 8 predicted proteins | sample SalPonR1_A_D1_MG_FD_78216 | JGI IMG/M metagenome (GOLD analysis project Ga0102925, IMG submission 78216) | Salt pond soil microbial communities from South San Francisco under conditions of wetland restoration - Salt Pond MetaG R1_A_D1_MG | ecosystem: Environmental > Aquatic > Marine > Intertidal... | reverse complement strand
TACTTCATCTTAAAGAACGTTTGAACGATATTCTTACTGCTCATACAGGACAGAAAAGAGAGAAGATAGCAAGTGATACTGAAAGAGATTTCTTCATGTCTGCCGAAGAAGCTGTTTCATACGGTCTGATTGATAAGGTAATCTCTCAGAGGTAAATGAGCTCTACGTTTTCCAGAATAGCTAAAAAGAAGTAAAATATTCGGGAGCCCGAAAGGAGCTCCCGTTTCTGCATGAATAAAAATACTCTACAGGATCAGTATTGAAAGAATAATTCTTTTTTTGTAGATATGATTATAAACAGGAGGTTTTAAATATGTTCAGGTTTGATGAACAGGGCAATGACAATTCAACTAAAGATCTTCATTGCTCATTTTGCGGGAAAAGCCAGGATGAGGTCCTTAAGCTGATCGCTGGCCCCGGAGTATATATCTGTAACGAATGCGTACATCTTTGTAATCTGATTCTTGAAGAGGAAGATGAGGAAGTATCAAAGGAGAACGGGATCGGGCTGGAAACACCTCTTGAGGATCTTCCGAAGCCAGTTTCCATAAAGGGATTTCTCGATCACTATGTGATTGGACAGGACTATGCAAAAAAGAGCGTTTCTGTTGCAGTATATAATCACTATAAGAGAATTCATAACAACGCAAACAGGACAGAATCAGATGTGGAATTGCAGAAAAGCAATATACTCCTCGTCGGTCCCACTGGATGCGGCAAAACTCTTATTGCACAGAGTCTGGCCAGAAAGCTCAACGTACCCTTTGCCATGGCTGATGCAACAACTCTTACTGAGGCTGGCTATGTTGGTGAAGACGTAGAGAATATTCTTGTGAAACTTCTACAGGCGGCTGATTATGACGTCAAGGCTGCTGAACAGGGGATTATTTATATTGATGAAATAGATAAGGTAGCCCGTAAATCTGAATCCACTTCTATAACCCGTGATGTTTCAGGAGAAGGGGTTCAGCAGGCATTGCTTAAGATCCTGGAGGGAACCGTTGCCAATATTCCCCCCAAGGGTGGGAGAAAACATCCATATCAGGATTTCATCCAGATAGATACCTCCAATATCCTTTTCATATGTGCTGGTGCATTTGATAATCTCGAAGATGTTGTTGCCAGAAGGGTGAATCAGCAGGTTATAGGATTTGGAGGAACTGTAGCCAATATGAAGAAAAATGAAAAATTTGGACTTCTCCTCCAGAGTCAGCCGGAGGATCTAATGTCTTACGGGTTCATCCCAGAGCTTATAGGAAGACTTCCAGTTATAGTTCCCCTTGAAGATCTTGATGAGGAATCCCTTGTAAGGATACTCGTTGAACCTGAGAACGCTTTGATCAAGCAGTACAGGCATGCTTTCACCATGGACAATGTAGAACTGGATATTCAGGAAAGCGCTTTAAGGGAGATAGCACGAAAAGCAAAACGACAGAACACTGGTGCCAGAGGGCTTAGATCAATCCTGGAGAAGCTGATGCTTGATCTCATGTATGAAATACCATCCAGCGCTGAAAAAATAGAAAAAATAAAGATCAATGGTGCTACAGTCAGAGGAGAAGAAAACCCCAGGATCATAAAAAAGAACGAGGAGGTTGCCTGATAAATATGTCATCTGAGGCGACAGAATTACAGCATTATTACGTATTGCCTGTAAGGGATATGGTTATTTTCCCTGGCATAATAGCTCCTCTTTTTGTGGGAAGGCCAAGATCTTTAAAGGCTATAGAGCACGCAATGCTACAGGAAAGGAAGATACTCCTGGTAGCTCAGAAAGAGGTTGAAACTGAAGACCCTGAAGCTTCAGATCTGTACACAGTTGGAACTGTCTGCAATATATTGCAGATGGTGAGAATACCTGATGGTACCACTAAGGTCCTTATCGAGGGTATGGAAAGGGTCAATATAGAAGAGATAAGAAAGGGAAAGGAAGTTTTAGAGGCAGATGTAATACCTATCCCTAAAGTTCAGGTTGAAAGCGAGAATATTGAAGCTCTGAAAAGAAGCGTTCTTGAACAGTTTGAAAGATATGTAACGCTTCATCCAAGAATTCCCAATGAGGTTCTTGTATCTGCCCTCAATATGGAAGATGCTGGACAGATCGCGGATATTATCGCATCACACATCACTATAAAGGTTAGTGACAAACAGAAACTTCTGGAGATTTCAGACACTGAACAGTTTCTTAAGCATCTTTTGAAAGTCCTTGTTGAGGAGATAGAAATACTTGAACTTGAACAGGATATTCAGAACAGGGTAAAAAAAGAGCTGGAAAGAGGGCATAAAGAGTACTATTTAAGAGAACAGCTCAAGGTGATCCAGGATGAGCTCGGTCAGGGGGAATCTTCATCAGAACTCGATGAACTCAGAGAAAAGATAGAGAATTCCGGTATGCCTGAAGAAGTGCACGAAAAGGCTCTGCACGAACTTGACCGCATGTCAAAAATGCCTTCGATGTCAGCTGAAGCAACTGTTGTAAGGACATATATAGACTGGCTGGTATCACTGCCATGGCAGAAGTCAACTGTAGACTCTCTTGATATTACCAGAGCCAGATCGGTTCTGGACAAAGATCATTACGGACTTGAAAAGGTCAAGACCAGGATCCTGGAATATCTTGCAGTTCGCAAAAGGGCTTCGGAAAGCGAGATAAGGGGTCAGGTACTTTGTTTTGTGGGTCCTCCCGGAGTCGGCAAGACCTCTCTCGCAAGGTCTATAGCAAGTTCACTGGGACGTAACTTCGTGAGCATGTCCCTCGGAGGAATGAGAGATGAGGCAGAGATAAGAGGGCACAGAAAAACCTACATTGGAGCATTGCCGGGAAAGATTATACAAAAGGTTAAACAGGCTGGAACTAATAATCCTGTAATTCTCATGGATGAAATTGACAAGATGGGGATGGATTTCAGAGGAGATCCCTCTTCAGCATTGCTTGAGGTACTTGATCCCGAACAGAATAGCAATTTTACGGATAATTTTCTCGAGGTCCCTTTTGATCTAAGTCAATGTATTTTTATAACGACTGCTAATGTTACCCATACTATTCCTGCGCCTCTGCTTGACAGAATGGAGATAATACAGATACCTGGCTATGTTGCAGAGGAAAAGAAACATATTGCCCGTAAATATCTTCTGCCAAAAAAGATGAAAGAACACGGACTGAGCAGAAAAGATATAAAGATATCATCAGCCAGCATAGAGTTGGTCATAAAAGAACACACAAGGGAAGCAGGAGTTCGTCAGTTAGAACGACAGCTTGCCACAATATGCCGGAAGGCGACAAGGTCAATAATTGAGTCCGAGGAGAAGGGTGAAGATATTAAATATCCTATTTCAGTCGGTAAAAAAATTCTTAGAGAATATCTTGGGCCTCCGGGATCAAGGAATGTCAGGCTGCCTGTGGAAAACCAGTCAGGATTCGCCATAGGGCTGGCATGGACACAAACCGGAGGAGATGTTCTGGTAATTGAAGCAGCATCAATGAAAGGCAAGGGGAAAATTACACTTACAGGCAACCTGGGAGATATTATGCAGGAATCAGCCCAGACGGCTCTTGGTTATCTTAAATCAAGATCCAGGGATCTTGATCTTGAATCTGTTCCGTGGGAAGAGACAGATATCCATTTACATGTACCTGAAGGGGCAATTCCCAAAGATGGGCCATCTGCTGGTTGTACAATGGCTCTTGCAATACTGTCCGCACTTACCGGAAATAAGGTTTCCCATCAGATAGCCATGACAGGTGAAATATCTCTTAGAGGAGATATTCTGCCAGTTGGTGGAATAAGGGAAAAGGTTCTTGCGGCCAAACGTAACAATATTTTTCATGTTATTCTGCCAATGGCAAACAAGGTAGATGTACAGGATATGGCGTCCTGGACCTTAGACAAGATGAAAATTTCTTACGTTAATAAAGTAAGTGAAGTTTTCAGTCTTGCTCTGAAGTAGAATATTATGACTCTAAATTACAGTGCCAGGTTGGAAAAGACGGCCTTCAAAAGAGACCAGTTCCCGGAAGAATCAATTCCAGAAATAGCTATCGCCGGAAGATCGAATGTTGGCAAATCATCACTTATCAATGCTATTGCGGGACAGAATATAGCCCGGGTTGCATCAAAACCGGGCAAAACAAGAAGCATCAATTTTATCAGAATAGAAGCAGAAGATCTGCAATTCTACATTGTCGATCTGCCGGGTTATGGATATGCTGCGAGGAGCAAACAGGAGAGAAACTATTTCGCATCGCTCATAGAGGAGTATCTCACATCTCGATCAACTCTTGCAATGATAGTAAGCCTTGTAGACTTCAGACACGGCTTGCTCGATAATGATCTTCAGCTGCAGGAATGGATGACCGCCATTGGTTTTCCTTTTCATGTGGTCTTTACAAAAGTAGACAAGATCGCCCGAGGCAAGAGAAAACAGCTACTTATGAAGTACATCAGGAACGGTCTGAAATCCTTAAATGTCCCTCACCTTACATCATCAGAGACGGGGGATGGCATTTTAGAACTGAAAACCTTTTTTGTAGATCATCTGAAAAATAACTGGCAAAATATCTGATCCTTTCTGTATGATCAGGATCTGTAATACCATAAATTTTTATCAAAATAAAAAAACTCCGGAGTTCTTTTATTCGGGTTGATAATTTGATTAGGGGGAATTTCAATGGATAAAGAGAGAGAGTTCTTGCAGAAAACTTATGATCCCGGTCCTGTTGAGAGCAAATGGTATGAGGAATGGGAAAAAAGAGGTCTTTTTAACGCAGACGTAGATAAGAGCAAAAAATCCTTTTCTATTGTGATACCTCCCCCAAATGTAACAGGTTCATTACATATCGGACATGCTTTTAACCATACATTCCAGGATATTATATGCAGATACAAGAGAATGCAGGGTTATAACGTTCTCTGGTTACCCGGAACTGATCATGCGGGTATAGCAACCCAGAACGTGGTAGAGCGAAAACTCGCCGAAGAAGGTATTTCAAGGCAGGAGCTGGGAAGAGAAGATTTTGTAAAGAAAGTATGGGAATGGAAAGAGGATTATGGCGACAGGATCATAAATCAGCAGAAAAAACTTGGCGATTCATGCGACTGGAGAAGACTTCGCTTTACTATGGACGAAGGTTTGTCCAGCGCAGTAAGGACAGTTTTTGTCAGGTTGTATGAAAAGGGTCTTGTCTACAGGGGTAAATACCTCATTAACTGGTGTCCACGGTGTCATACAGCGTTGTCCGACCTGGAGGTTGAACACGAGGAAGAACCTTCAAAGCTTTATTACGTAAGATATCCTGTAGTTGGAGAGAATACTACCCTTACTGTTGCTACTACCAGACCTGAAACCATACTTGGTGACACTGCAATAGCTATTCATCCCAGGTCTGAAGATAAAAAACATTTGATAGGTAAAAAGGTAAAAGTTCCAGAAACAGAGAGAACAATAACTGTTATTGAAGATGTCATGGTAGATCCTGAATTTGGAACTGGCTGCGTAAAGATAACTCCTGCCCATGATCCAAATGATTTTCTCGTAGGTCAGCGCCACGATCTTGAACAGATCGCTGTAATTGACGAAAATGGCATAATGAACGAGAATGCGTCCGTCTATAAGGGTATGAACGTAAAAGAAGCAAGAGAAAGGATAGTAGAGGACCTTTCCAGAGAAGAGTTGCTCGAGAAAACTGAAGATATCCAGCATTCTGTTGGACATTGCTACAGATGCAATACAGTAATAGAGCCATATCTTTCCGAACAATGGTTCGTGAAGACCCGTCCTCTCGCAGATGCAGGAGTAAGAGCTGTAAAAGAAGATAAAATCTCATGGGTTCCAAAACAGTGGGAAAATACATATTTCCAGTGGATGGAAAATATCCGGGACTGGTGCATATCAAGGCAATTATGGTGGGGACATCGAATTCCTGCATGGACCTGTCAGGATTGTGGACATCTTACCGTTGCAGAAACTGATCCTGATGTATGTGAAAGTTGCGGAAGTGTTAACATTTTGCAGGACGAGGATGTCCTTGACACCTGGTTCAGCAGTGCGCTTTGGCCTTTTTCGACCCTTGGTTGGCCCGATAAAACGGAGGACCTTGATTATTTCTATCCCACTTCCCTTATGGTAACGGGATTTGACATTATTTTCTTCTGGGTTGCGAGGATGATAATGATGGGTCTTGAATTCATGGATGAAGAACCTTTCAAAGACGTTTATATTCATGCCCTGGTTAGAGATGAAAACGGTCAGAAGATGAGCAAATCCAAAGGAAATGTGATTGATCCTCTCACGCTGATCGACGAGTTCGGTGCCGATTCTCTAAGACTCACCATTGCAGCTCTTACGGTACAGGGAAGGGACATACTGCTCGGCAGAAAAAAAGTAGAAACTTATCGCCTTTTTATGAACAAAATGTGGAATGCCAGTAGATTCGCCCTGATGAATTTATCAGATGAAGACAGAGAACATGTACCAGCTGATTCAGATCTCAGGCTTCACGACAAGTGGATAATTTTCAGGACGGAAGAAATAGTAAAAACTGTTACTGAATATATAGAAGGTTACTATGTTGGCGAGGCTGCAAGATTGCTTTATGATTTCGTCTGGGGGGAGCTTTGTGACTGGTATCTTGAGCTCTCAAAGCCGGCTCTCAGAGGAGAGGAAACTCCTGCAAGAAAGAAAGCAACCCAGGTTGTAATAAGAAAGGTATTCAGGCAGGTCATTATACTTCTTCATCCTTTTGTTCCCTTTATAACTGAAGAATTGTGGAATGCCTTTGATTTCTCGGATAAATTTATAGAAGAAGATAAGTGGCCGGAAGGACAGGAAAGTACAGATCTATCAACAGCTATATTCGAGGATTTCAGTAATATGCAGGAAATAATAGGTAGAACCAGGAACCTCAGGGCAGAAGCGGGATTGCCTCCTCAAAAAAGGATCGAAATGGTTCATTTGAGAACTGAAAAGCAGAGTATTATTAATCTGGTCAGAAATAACCAGGACCTTATTTCGCTCTTAACGGGAGTTGATAATATTTCTTTCCTCTCAGAGGGTGAAAACAAACCTTCTGCCTGTCTTGTAGCTGTTCTCCCGGACCTTGAGATTTATCTCGGAGTAGGCAGCCTGGTAGACGTCGATCAGGAAATATCAAGACTTGAAGAAGAGCTTTCTGAAATAGAGAAAAATATATTTAAAAGCGAATCCAAACTTAAAAATGAAAAATTTGTGAACAAGGCTCCAGAAGAAATTGTTCAAAAAGAAAAAGACAGACTAAAAGAAAGTAACATGAGGAAAGACAGAATTTCGCAGAATATTCAAAGCCTTAGAGGGGAATAGGAGCTTTGTCTTTAAATGGATAGTATGAATATTATTGAGCAGATGATCTCTGACATTTCCAGCCCTGGTATAAATCCAGGGCTGGATCGTATAAAAAAACTTCTATCTGCTCTGGGAAATCCCCAGAAGGATTTCAGAACCGTTAACGTAGCTGGTACCAACGGCAAAGGGTCAGTTTCTTCTGGAATAGCTTCGATCCTCAATGCTTCTGGTTATAAAACAGCCCTTTACACAAGTCCTCATTTGCTTTCTGTTACAGAGAGATTGACCCTTAAGGGGATCCAGTTGTCTGAATCAAGATGGACCGATGCTGTGAACCAGGTCGAAGCTGCCCTTATGAAAGATTCCTATCTTAACAACCACAGACCAACCTATTTTGAAAATATTACCGCCGCAGCCTTTTTACTGGCTAGAGATGAAGGAGCAGAGATAGCTGTTCTTGAAGCTGGAATGGGAGGCAGGCTGGATGCGACTAATCACGGTGATAATGTAATTCTTTCTGTTATTACAAGTCTGGCTGAAGATCACAGTGAGTATTTAGGTAGCACACTGGAAGAAATAGCCTCTGAAAAGTTCGCTATTGTCAACGATAGAGGAAAAGCTCTTTTTGCCGGTTACAGCCACAGCATCAACGAACAGTTCAAAAATCTCTGCAGAGACAGACATGCAGAATACTATATAATGGATGAAGATGCAGAGATAAGTGAAGTTATTACTGATATCTCAGGTTCAACATTTGACATCTCTTTTCTGTCCGAGCTTGTTACAGGACTTCATACCCCTCTTAAAGGGCTTTTCCAGCTGAAAAACAGTTCCCTTGCAGTAGTTGCCGGACTTCTGTTGCGCAGAGATCTCCAGGGAATAAATATTGAATCAATAAGATCAGGTCTCAATTCTGTACAGTGGCCAGGAAGAATGGAACTGATTTTTGATGATCCTCCAGTGATCCTGGACGGTGCACATAATCCTGCGGGAATGAAATCACTTGTAGAAAGCATAATACAATTGTGGTCGGGTAAGGATCTTGAAAAGATGACAGTGATCTATGCTTCCATGAAAGACAAAGATTATTCATCTTCACTTAAGCTCCTTGCATCGTTGAACAGTAAAATATACTGCACTGAAATACCGGACAATGAACGTTCTGCAAGAAGTAGCGAAATTAAAGAAGAACTTTTACAATATCTTTCAAAGGACAGAATTTCCACTTTCAGTGATCCCAGGGATGCTCTCCTGACAGCTCTTAAAAACAAACAACCTGTTCTGATATGTGGAAGCCTTTATCTTGTTTCTTTTATTAAAAATATAATCAGGGCCGGACAATGAAACCAAAATCACCTGAACCGGCGATTATTGAAAAGAAAAGAGATTATACCGTCTTTATTTACGACTCTCAGGTATTCCTGAAATATGAACTTCCGGAAATGTTCAATGAACTTAGCATTACCATGTTTATGCGAGGCAAATATACAAAGAGCTATTACGGAGATCCGGCAGCTATGTGGAAAAATATTGCTGATGATCAAACTGAAAAAGTTGCCCTGGTTGCTCCTGAACAGAAACATGGAACAGTAATACTGGAAACGTCTATGGATATAGTTCTTCCGGTAAGGCCTAAAGGTGACGGTGTTCTGGTAAGCAGGCCTGAAATCGCTGGTTCTCTGAGGTTTGCTGACTGTTTTTCAGTAATAATAGTCTTTTCAGATCCTGATCCAAAGATTCTGATACTTCATTCAGGATTCAGGGGGACCCTTGAGAATATTTCCGGAAAAAGTATCAGGAAACTGAAAAACTTCTATGATACAAAGCTATTTTTCGAAAATTGCAGGATCTTTATTGGGCCAGGAATAGGCAGTTGTTGTTATTCAAGAAATAAGGATGATCAATCCACTAAGATTGCAAAGAAACGGTTTTCAGCTGAATGGATAACCGAAAAAGAAAATAAGATTTATTTTGATCTTGGCAATATCATAAGGGAACAGCTTCTGCAGGAAGGTATTCCCTCCGCAAGTATAATTAATATTCCTCTTTGCACATCATGTAATAAAGATCTTTTGTATTCATACAGAAGAGGTGATAACAATGACAGGATGTTCCTTCTTGCGGGAATTTATCCTGACTCGTGCCAAAATTGCATATTCTGGTGGGACAATATATTATAGAACAGTATTAAAAATCCCGGAGGAGTTGATCCTTGGATGGAATGCAAAAAACTGGGGGTAATTGGGGTTGGGCATCTTGGCCAACATCACGCGAGAGTCTATACGGAAATCCTCGGGACACATCTGGTTGGTGTGGTTGATAAAAGTGAAAGCAGGGCAGAAGCTGTAGGAGAGAGCCTTGGAGTTCCGTATTATAGCGATATTGACGAATTCATAAAAAAGGCTTCTCCTGATGCGGTGAGTGTAGTTGTTCCGACAAGCCAGCATCATGAAATAGCCAAAAAAGCCCTTCAGAACGGTATCCATGTTCTGATAGAAAAACCGGTAACGACTACAGTCAGTGAAGCGGAGGATTTGCTTAAAAGTGCAGAAAAATCAGATCTTGTGCTTCAGGTTGGACATATAGAGAGGTTTAACAGTGCAGTTCAATATATCTCAAAGATAATCCACAAACCTCTTTACCTTGAATCCCGCAGACTTGGACCTTTCTCTCCAAGAATAAATGATGTTGGCGTTGTTCTTGACCTTATGATCCACGACATAGACATTATCCTTTCTCTTGTCAACTCGGATCTGACTAACATATCGGCTATGGGGAGTTTTGTAAGGTCAGAACATGAAGATATTGCAACAGCCCAGATGGCCTTCAGGAATGGTTCTATTGCACATATAAACGTTAGCAGAGTTTCAGAAAGAAGGCTCAGGCAGCTGGAAATAATGGAACCTGAAAGGTATGTTGCCGTTAATTATGAGACACAGGACGTCTCTATTCACAGGTGTGTGAGGGAAAACAAAGGTCTGGTTGAAGTCATAGAACATCCTGTATTTCCCAAGAGTGAACCGCTGAAACTGGAGCTTCAACATTTTGTGACATGTGTAAGAGAAGGCAGGAAACCTCTTGTCGGGATCAGTGACGGGAAAAGGGCTCTGGAAGTAGCCATTTCAGTTTTGAAACAGATTCATGGTTATAATTCTTTGAGACAGGAAAAACAGGGTAATATCCTGGCATAGAGAAAATCAATTTGAAAAACCTTCTTTAATGTATTATAAATGGGGGATATCGTAAAAATTCGATATTCCCCATTTTTGTGAACACTACCTGAATCGTTTGAAAAACTGATTGGAGATGTAAACAGAATGGATATACCAATGGCCAATATCCAGGCATTACTTGCCCTGGCAATGTTTATAGCATCACTTTTAATAGCGAGGATCTTCGGAAATATAAGAAGAGGGAAATGGCCTGGGGGAGAATTGTGGATACTATACCTGCGAATATTGCTGGGTTTTCTTTTGGCAGCAGCCATCACTTTTGGTTTCTATTCTTTTGCCGGGATAAGCATAATAGGTTAAAGAAAATAGTTTATCAGGTCCTTCGCACAGTGTTGGTAGATATTTTATCAATTGAGTTTACAGTTAGAAAGGTCTAAACCAAAAATTTTGATATACTGATATGTGAGAAAGTGGTCTACGCGAAAAAATAATAACATGATTTTAAATTATCTAAAGTTTAGGGGGAGAATATCTTGTTTGACAAGAAACAACTCGAAGAGATAAGAGATCTCGAAAGATCTTACGACAAGGCTCTGGAAAAGATCCTTTCCAAGGCTGATGAAAGAAAAAAAGAATTTCGTACTGTGGGGCAGATCCCCGTCAAAAGACTGTATTCACCACTCGACCTTGAAGAAACCAGTTTTACAGATGAAATAGGTTTCCCAGGGGTATATCCCTTTACAAGGGGAGTTCAGCCCAACATGTACAGGGGAAGGCTCTGGACAATGAGAATGTACGCCGGTTTTTCTACAGCAGAAGAATCGAATAAAAGATACCGTTCTCTCTTAAAGCAGGG
>Ga0102925_1001959_pt1 | contig 11362 bp, 18 predicted proteins | sample SalPonR1_A_D1_MG_FD_78216 | JGI IMG/M metagenome (GOLD analysis project Ga0102925, IMG submission 78216) | Salt pond soil microbial communities from South San Francisco under conditions of wetland restoration - Salt Pond MetaG R1_A_D1_MG | ecosystem: Environmental > Aquatic > Marine > Intertidal... | reverse complement strand
TTGCTAACGGTTTGTAAATATGAAGCGGTGGGGATTCGATGCAACTACCTATCCTTATCGCACAAAATTAACTTAATTGCAAGTGGGTTAAAATGACACCAACAGCCCCACTGATTTATATTTGCTGTTGTGTGCAGTACGGTATGAAAATGACAGAGTTTTATGAAAAATATTTAGTTATCAAAACACCTGATGGCAAAACAGTAAAGCCAAGACCATTAACTGATGAGGAACGTAAAATATATGACTTATCAGAAGAATTAAATGTTCCACCATACATAAAAACTGGTGGCAGAAGGTGTGCATTTAGATATGAAATTCATCCTTTGATTAAAGAGAGAATGTAGTATTGCACCACAACGTTCCGCAGGTAAATGCCGTGCCTGCATTAACTTATAAATCACGGCACAAACTTGGACAGCATGGCATTTGACCTGCTGTTATAAAACGTTTTTATTATGGATTTATTCAAGACACAAGAATCTTTTATCAAATATAAAAAAGACGCAGTTGGGGGAAGTATAGAGGGTTTCGATCTGCTGCATTTTCTAAATGACTTTGAAATGATAGTTGTCAAGGCAGCCTATAGCGATAGGGATGATGTTCAAAAAATAAACGAAAATTATGTGCTAAGGACAATTGAATACATAAATAGAAAAGTTGGTTACCCAGGATTTATTGACATTTTTATGGAGGACATTGATAGATATAATTTTACAAGTATTGATAGGGGAAAATCAAAAAAAATTATAAAAGAAGCAAGTAAGGTAATCGTTAATGTTTTATAACGACTGTATAAAAAAACCTTTGTTATAACAAAACAATGTAACTATGAAAAAATCAGATTTAAAAACGGGCATGACTATAGAAACCCGAAATAAGCAATTGTTCAGAGTGCTAAAAGATGTCGAAACAGAAGCATATGGGCATCAAGAATATGTTTTTGCAAGACTAAAAGAAACAGGGTTTTTAATTGGAGATAATTATACAGAAGATTTATTTGTTAAAGATAAAAATAATGCCGAATATGATATTGTTCTTGTATATGGATCTTTAAAAACAACTAATTTGATTTCAACTCAAATAGGTATACCTATTTGGGAACAGCCTACTTATGAATTAGTTATACCAAATGAAAGTACTACTAATCAACATTTTCCAGAAACAGAAAAAATATTGAAGAAACAAAAAGAAAAAGAATATAGAACAATTATCCAGAATAATATACTAAAGCCATCTAAAAAAAATACTATAATTGAATTTGTCAATCATGGATTACAATTTGAAATCTATAAAAAAATTCCTGGAAAAAACAAAGAAGAAAAAGCAAACTCAATAGCTCAATTAATTTTAGAAAAATGGGGTGACTAATAAATGGCTAAAAAATGCAAAGTAGAAGGATGCAATAATCCTGTATTTACTCATGGTTATTGTAACATACATAAATATTTATATTATAAAACTAAGCGTTCATTTAGCACGTCTCTTAAACAATCTATACCTAAAACACCCATACGTGCCTTTTCTAAAAAAAAGTCGCTTAAAAAGGCTAAAATAGCTTCAATAAAATCTCATTTAGTACAATCTAATGGAAATCGTTGTTTCTTTTGTAATAAAGAAACCGGTGTAGATGCAGCTCATATTTTTCCTATTTCTCTATTTCCGGAATACGAAACTGAACAATGGAATATAATATTAGCATGTAGAAAACATCATAACATTTTTGATAATGGTACTTTTGATGACATCCTTCAAATACCAAATATCAATTTCATATTAGAATTAATTGAATCAGTAGATGGTCTATATTTTTATAGACTAAAACAAAGAGGCAACAAATAATATAATTATATCAAAACATAAAAGCTATGAGCTCATATTTTAAAGCATATAAAGAGCGGATAATAAGAAATCACCACGATTTACTTACGCTTGCAAAAAAAGTAATAAAAAAAGATCCTGATATTGAAGTATATTGTCATCATAATTTTTTTAATCAAAAGAGTAGTAGATATATTTCTTCTTTAACTTTCTTCAAGAAAGAAGATCTTACAACTATTGCTTTTCATCAAGTTCCTTATAGATGGAGTGGATGTGGACATGGAGAGTTCCGGAATTCTCATTATGGAATAAATAACAATGAAATGCCATTTATTGTAGATGATGTATTAAGTAATCTTACACCGGTAACTAAAAAGAAAAAAAGAAATCCCAATGTATTCTTTATTAGCAAAAAAGAATATTTACAATGGTATTCTTACCTTACAAGGTTGCACTTTAAAAATAATGATCAGTTATACTACCATGGAAAAGTATTGAGTGAAATAACTCTTGACAATAAACAAGGTGATCATATTGTTACAGAAAAAGGTGATGTATTCAGATTTGTCTATGGCTCTCAAAATACATCTAAAGAACCATATTTGGAATTCATTCAAAACACTAAGGTCCCTAAATTTCTAATTGACGATAATATAAGAACAGCTGGTAAAAAATGGCAACCATTAGGAGATGCAGCAATATATAAAACATCATTTGGAGAATATATTTGGAAATATTAAGAATTAAAATAATAATCTGTGTGTAGTTTAATTATATTTACATTCTAAAAAAACAAAAATATGATTAGAATTCCTAATAAAGAAGAGTTTATTGAAAAACTATGGAATATTTATCCATCTGGTGATTTCACAATGACCTATGAACTTATTAAATCCATTCTTGAAAAATTAGATGAAGAAGATTCTATTAATCCTTTTACAAATAAAAAATGGACATTCGAAGATATTGTCTCTGCCTTTAAAGAATACAATGAATGGTGGGATATTACCTATCAAGATCGTGAAGACAAGTATATCAAAAAAGAAGAAGGGAAAATGAATATATCAAGGTTCTTACAACTTGGTAAATTTCAAAATAGATTTAAAATAAGAAAAAATACTAGAGATGTTCTTTTGTTTGGCAATAAATCTATAGAAGAGCTAAGGATTGAATTAAATAACTTCTTAAAAAAATTAAACTTCAATGAGTAATGTTAGAAAACCCGATTTCAATGATTACGGTAAAATGCCTCCTCATGACATTAATATTGAGGAAAATGTTTTAGGATATCTGATTAACCTGGACAAAATGTATCAAGATGCATTATTCAATATTTTAAAGCCGGAATTCTTTTATAATGAATCACATCAAAAACTATTTAAAGTATTTCATCAGCTTTATCTTAATGATACATTAAATCTTTTATCTATAATCAATGAGTGTAAACAACAAGGCATTCTTGATGAAGTAGGAGGTCCTGCATATATTTCTGAAATAAAAAAGTATACAGTTAAAAAGATAAAAACAGCAATAACACACTGTAAACATATATTTCAAAAATACACTCAACGTGAAATAATAGCAATAACAACTAATAGTAGTCGTCTTGCTTATGATGAAGAGGACATTAAAAAGAATATTGAAACTACAATAAATAAGCTGAATAAGCTATATGAACAAAATAATGATGAAACAGTTACAGACCAACAAAATGCAGCAGATGAAAGCTTAAAGGATATCATAAATAAATCTAAAAGGAATATAAAGCCTTATTACAGAACAAATATAGATGGCATTGATGATCTATTAAAGATATCTGGAGAAAATGTAATGATCATAGCTGGAAAGTCTGGATCCGGTAAAACAAAGTTTCTTTCTTATTTGATGTATAAACTTCTTACAAATAATCCTGATGACATAGAAGTATCCTGGTATGCATTAGAAGATGGTAAAAATAAAAGTCAAAGAGCATTTATATCAATGCTGACATTATTGACTGATGATGATCTTCAATCTAAATCAGATAGAATACTATCAGAAAATGATATACAGAGAATTGTTGATGCTCATGAAAAGATAAAGCATTTTCCTATTGAATGGCATACCAATAGAAAGTTTATTAGAGATATAGAGAAAGAGTTTGAAGTGTTTGTAAACAAGAAAGAGAAATCAAAACTCAAAATACTAATTGTTGACAACTTGAATAAATTATCTGATACCGGACGTACTCAACTTGATCGAGATATTATAATTGGTGAAGCTGTAGGAGATATGCATGATAAGTATTTGAATAAAGATAATATAATTATCATTCTTATACACCATTATTCAGACGAACAATTAGATAAGTCTAATTTGAATAATGCATATATGCCTACAGAAAAAAATGTTAAAGGATCTGGTAAATACAGAGAAATAAGTACTCAACTTTTACTTACACACAATCCTGGACAATTCAATGATTTAGTAATAAGGTATAGTCATGCATCTGACATTCTAAAAAGATTATTTCTAGTTTCAATTCCAAAAAATAGAGGAGGAAGTTTAGGAAACATAAAGTTTTTCATGTCTCTTGAATATAATATTTTCGAACCATTTTATTTCAAAAAACAGTAAAACAAATTATTATGAAAAAAGTAAATCTAAAGATCACAAAAAGCAAAAATTTTAACAATGTTACAGTAGAAAAAGAATTTTTTGTAAATAACCTTGATGAGCTAAGCATAAAATCTATCGGTTTAGAGCATCAAGTAGATGTTATTTTTAATCGAACTATAGATACTTCAATAACAAACAATATAAAACAAATGTTCTTTAATATGATAGTCAATAACAGTAGGTTTACTGATGACTTTTATAATAAAATTAAAGAATACAATACAGTATATGCGTTACTTACAGAAAATAAAAATATGACTATTGAAGAATATTATGAAATAAAAGAATGCAAGTTAGAATACTTTCTTTTCATTGTCATTTATGGAAAAACGTTCTTCAAAGAAAATGAAGACTTATACAATGAGTTTTTAAAAGACGTAGATGAACCTCTTCCATTTTAATTATTTAGCAAAGCAATCAACTTAATATCTAATCTAAAAACAAAAATCATGCAAGAAGATCACAAGAATTCCTTCCAAGAAAACCCACTAGACATAAAAATGGTTTTCAAAAACTACAAAGCTGTAGGAACAAAAACATTTGAGTTGAATCCTGAACACAATATTTACTTATTTAAAGGAAATAACAAGCAAGGTAAAACGAGCATATTAGATGCAATCATTAGCGTTTACAATGCACGTTCTAAAGCTGATACACCACTTAGCTTTGATTCTATTGAAAAAGATGGTTCAGTAACATTACATGGATTCCCAGGTCCGAATAACAATACCTATACCTTTAACTGGATCTTTAATGATAAAGGAAACAACAAGTTTTATTTTATTAATGAACAAACAGGTGATAAAGTATCATCCGTAAAAAAGATACGCGAATTCTTCCAAGTATCTGATATGACTGCTGAAGAAATATTCTTCAAAGCTCAAAGTGCTCCTGGAAGAAGAGAAATAATCAAACTCATAGAAAAGATCATAGAAAAAATTGATCCAGAAAAATATGAGCAGATAAAGCATTTAAAAGACATAACAGATAACAGGACTGGATCTTTGTTTTTACAAAGAAAAGATGCTAACGAAAAAGCAGAAAGCTTTAAATATAATGAACCAAAAGAACCAGATAACAAAATCATGGACAACAAGCAAAAAATACTGGATGTTTATGATGAGTTAAAAAACAAGAAAGAAAAGTATTTAGAAGAATCAGAAATCATAAAAGAGTCAAAAGCTCAACTTTCTGAAACTTCAACAAAAATAACTTTTTACGACTATAAAATTTCCGAAAACGAACAAGCTATTGAAACATTTAAAAGTGACATAGAAGAAATAGATGATCAAATAGCAAAGTTACAAGAGAAAAGAAAAGCCAAAGAAGAACAAATACTAGCTACTAAAACTGGTATTTCCAAAATGAAAGGAGAAAAACAATTGCTTCAAAAAGAAGAAGAGAAACTACAAGAAGAAGTTAATATTGAAACTGAATGGACAGAAGAAGATGAAGAAAAATTAGAAAAAGGAGAAAAATTTGTCAAGCGAATAGAAGAAGAAGAAAGAAATGAAAGAGAATATTCTCACTGGGAAAATGAAAAAGCAAAAGCTATTCAAGAAAAAATTGAAGCTGAAAACAAACTTACAGAAGCAAGGAACAAGCTCTCTTCATTATTTAGCCAGGTAGACCTTCCATTTAACATTTACATTGAAGAAGATGATATTTATATTAATGATATGCTTATTGATACTTCTAATCAATCAAGAGCAGAGATGAAAATCATGGCCGCGCTTATTCTTATTTACTATAACAATGCTCCTATCATAGTTATGGGAGAAGCACATGACTTTGATGCTAAAAGCTTAAAAATCCTTAATGATTTATTAGAGCAGACAGGATATAAAATGTTTATGGATGAAGTAGTGAGAGAAAAGACAGATGACATTAAGATTATAGGTATAGACCAAACAAATTTTGAAACATTAAAATAAAGTACAAATGGGAGTAGAAAGAAAAAAGATCAAAACAAACGAATCCGGTAAAGTAGTTTCTATAAACAGAAACGAAAAACAAGACTATGAAAACAAAGTTGCCGGAGCTTTGATGAAAGCATGGAATGTAAAAATTGAAGGAGCTGATGAAGAATATGTTTATCACTCCAAAGGTAAAGACAGTGATCCAATTATGTCAGTAGGAGAAACTATTAACTATGATCTTACTGATGTAATAAGCACAAAAGGACACTGGTACTATCAGATTTCAGTAAAACAAGACTTCTCCAAAAAGAAGTACGTAAACCCGGACTTAAACAAAAAGCGTGTTAAAGCACTTGTTTTTAATCTTATTGACCTTACTATAATTTACTTCTCCGAAATACCAAACAAAGACAATACCGGTAAAGTAATAGAAAACAAAAAAGACTTTACCTTCAAAAACTACATGGTATCTTATGATGCCATATACAAGTTTATCACAGGGTATGATTCTAGTGACAAAATACACAAAAATGAAAATGATTATTATTATATGGAGCTTAGGGCCAAAGCCTATGAGTATACATTGATTAATAATTATATTTTTGGCAAAATGGATGAATTATCAAAGGTTATCAATAATGCAAAAACACTTTTAGCAGAAGTTGAAGCCATATAAAACAATCAATTATGGGAATACTGGAAGAGCTAGAACGACTTGAAAAATTAGAAGGTGATAATAATAATAAAGATAAAGAAACAGATGATAACACCAAATCATCTGATCAATCATCTACATCTTCTGATAAAGACAAGTTAAGTAAAATAAATATCCCAGATGATTTTAAGAAAAAAGAACCATCAAGTACTCCATTAGAATCATTTGATCCGGAAACAGGTGAAATATTAGATGATACTATAAAATCTAATAAGTTTGATGATATTTTATCAAGTCATAATGATTCAACTACAAATGTAAATGTTGCTCCTGATGATTTATCCAATCCATATATTGAGTTAACATCAAAAGGGCCTTTTATAACAAATAATGATGATAAATTTATTTTATCGAGTACATTAATAAAACAGATAACTGATCACTGGGGCAATGTAAAAGATTATTGCCCCAGACAAATTTATCATCTTTATCTTAAGAAGGATTTCAAACTTGAAAAAGAAGTATTTGATTATGGTTCTTATGGTGAATATTTAATTCTTGGTGCTGGTGCTTATGAAAATGTCACAGATCTTCCTAAGCATAAAAAAACAGGCAAAAAACGTGTTACACAAAGACGAATCGAAGAGCAAGCAAGAGTTCATTTTCCTCGTATTTATAGGCAGCTTTTTAGCACTATGATAATCCCATTCTACAATACTCAGATACCGGTCTATAAATATGACAAAGAAAACAATATTATACTACGCGGAATTTATGATCATTTTCCTACAATTACTTTCATAGATGGAAATGAACCTAAACTTGCTATAGTAGATGTTAAATTTACAGCTAATATACATAGCACCTTTGGTCTTGGTTGGGGAGATCCTTCAAAAATGGATCACTTACAATCTGATCTTTATCTACGATTATTGACGGATATTGACATAGACTTTAATAAGAAAATGGATCCTTTATTTGACAAAAATGTAGGATATGATCGAATATTCACTGACGTTATTTTAGAAATGATCAGACAAGAGAAAATAACTTTTGTTAATCTTGTCTTTTCATACAATAGTACTGATTCAGACAATGGTTTTAAACCGGTTATTCGAACCTTTAAAAACTATAAAAATCCTTTTCAAGATGATAGAACACAAACATTAAAAGAAAGGATAAGAAAAACGTTAGCTCACCTAGAACAAATAAAATCTTCTGGATACGAACCGTATCCTAATTCTGACTTATGCAAAGGTTGTCCTGTTGCTAAACTAATAAGCAACAAGAACGGTTATTGTACAGCTTTTCATGAAAATAATATCACTTAACCCATTTAAAAAACAAAAATTATGCAAATCAATTTTAGTGAAAAAGACAAATTAGCTGAATTAGAATTTGAAACGCTAAGAGAAACTGTAAATGAATCAAACATTACAGGAAAACCATTCAATGGCTTAATGCATTTCTCATTTATTGAAAAGATTATGGATATTGCTAATGCAGCAAATCTAAAGCCAGAAATAAATCGGATTGAAGCCGTAAATAACAATAACAAATATGCACCTGGAGTTAGTCAAATCCCTGGTCTTGCAGATAAACATGGTGAAAATGATCACAAATCCCTATTATTAAGGAGGGTGTTTGCTGACATTACTATGAAGTCTTTTGAAACTAATGAATATATTTTCTCTGCAGCAATGATATATCATCAAGGAGGTGTACAAATAGGATTAGGCCCTCAAGTTAAAGCTTGTAAAAACCTATGTATTATGGGTGCCGAGCACTATGTAAGCACTTATGGAAAAAATCAAGTAGAAAACCTCGATCATATGTTTGCTTTAATAGATGAGTGGTTCCGTAGAGCAGATACTCATTTTGAAAGAGGAATGAATTTCCTTGAAAGCCTCAAAAATTACGATGTTAATTTCGAGGATTTCAAAAGGTTGGTTGGTGCTTTATATATGCGTAAATCATTAAGTGATATTAGCAGATCTTTTAGCTCTCCGTTTCTAAAAGAAGCACAAATTGGGTCTATTATTGACAAGTACAATTCTGTAGCTTACAATCCCCAAGAAAACAATTATGAAAAGCCTGTTAACTTGTATGACATTTATGCAAATGCCACAGAATTTCATCGCCCTTCATATACTGATATGCCAAACATTATTGAAGGTAATGTTGAGCTTAATCAAATATTTGAAGAAGAAGTAGGGAACCTTATTATTGATGAATCCAATTAATTTTAATCAATTAAACACAAGGACTAGTCTTAAGGCTAGTCCTTATTAAATTATTTGCCATGAAAAAAGAACATTTTAAAGTTAAAAGTTTAAAAATTTCAAGTGGAAATTTAAAAGAAGCTGTTTACCAAGATGAAAATTATATTTCTCATAAGGTAACACCACCTAAAGACAAGATCATTCACAACGATCTAAAAGACAGCATAAGTGATCTTCATGAGTACTTCCACAATTGTTTAAATTCAAGTATTAATTCAGAAGACTTAGAAGTTAAAGGATTTTCTATAAAAGAAAAAGAAGATGATGTAGTAATCATTAACTTTACCGGAGTAATGTTTTGCCGGGATGCAAAACCAATAGGTGTTAGTACTCCTGGATATGATATCGAAGAGCTTGTAGATATAAATAAAAAAACAGAAGCTCATATTACAGATATTATTGACAACATCAATAGTGAGGTCTATGAATTCTTATTTGGAGTAAAACAAGGTGGCCAACAAGAAATGGATATTAACGAAGACAAATAATTATGGTATCCAGAAAAAAAAAGATTACCGGTGTAGAAGATTACACTAAATTCAAAGATGATATTAGGCGTAATGTTTCAGCACATGAAAAACCCAAAATTCAAGCACTTCTTGCTAAAGTAAAGAAAGAAGAAAAGGAAAAAAACCTTAGAAGTGTTTACATAAAAGAGATAAATGCAACTATATTAATAGATCGGAAAAAAGACGTTGATAAAACAGTCAAAGACTACCTTAAGAAAGTATTATAAACTCAACTATAGTTGTAAGCTTTTAAAATTAGAAAAATGAAAAAATATATAGTAGGAAAAAATTATAGGTATTCAGAATTACCAGAAGAAAGTACAAACGAAGGGATTTTCAAATGTGTGTATAACTCTTAATAACACATAACATTATTGCAAAATCAGTTTTGCCCTTGACCAATAGAGTCATTAACTACCTACTGACTTTGACTTAAAAGAAATGCTCAGGGCTGAATCTGTTGCAGGTAAAACTGTTTTATGTAGCTAGATATGATATGATATCTGGCTACTTTTTTTTAATATTGAGTATATAAACTAATTGCTCTTAATTAACTTACAAAATTTAATAACCATGGGATTAACACATACACAAGCAGAATTTAAGAAAATGAACAGGAATTCACCTATATACAGTGTTACAGGTGAATTATTGGTTGTTGGCTGCAATTATCATACTACTTGGCAGAAGCATAGAAATATGAGATTTGTACTAACAGAACTAAAAGGCAATAAAGCTCGATTACAAACAAGAAACACAAGGCGGAATTTTTGGACTGACACAAAAGATTTAATATTTATAAATAGTAGTCATAATAAAAACAAGGCCAAAGACTATTTAAGCGATGACTAATTAAACGTAAGCTAACCATAAAAAACAAATACGATGAAAAAAAATTAACAAAACCTATTTACCTTATCAATTAGAATATAACGGACAAAAGTATGAACGTAATTATTCAGTATCAGCAGAAATGAATATAGAAAACAAGTCTGCTGCTATGATTGAAAGAGAAGCCAAGTTAATGACCGGAGCAAAAAATATTGTTTTAGTTAGCGTACTTTCAAAAAACTTGAAAGATAAAACAGATTTACACGGCAAAGAATATCAGCCTACAAGATGGATTTTTACACCAAAAAAATAAAACTATGCCAAATTTAACAAACCTAAAATTATTGGGTTGGATTTCTAGAAAGTGGGCTGAGGATGTACCTTCAAAAAAAAAATGTAAACATGAAAACTCTAAAAGAAATTGCTAAAAGCTTAAATGTATCAGAGAAGAAAGCTTCTGATATCAAACAAAAAATTGAAAGCAGAGAATACCCTGGTGTGCCATCCTATATGATTTGGGGAACAGGAAAAAAGAAAGAATATAATTTGGAAAAATTTAAAAGGTATTTGAATAACGAAAAAAACTCGAAATAAAAATGCCTATAGACTATTCTAAATATTGTAATGACTGGAAATTGCGTAGTAAATTTATTCGTTTTTATCGAGCAAGAAACAAATGTGAAGTTT
>Ga0102925_1001956_pt1 | contig 11372 bp, 11 predicted proteins | sample SalPonR1_A_D1_MG_FD_78216 | JGI IMG/M metagenome (GOLD analysis project Ga0102925, IMG submission 78216) | Salt pond soil microbial communities from South San Francisco under conditions of wetland restoration - Salt Pond MetaG R1_A_D1_MG | ecosystem: Environmental > Aquatic > Marine > Intertidal... | reverse complement strand
GAGCCCGGCTCGCTGGAAGCCATCGCCCGGCGCATCGGCCCGGTGCGGCCCACCAACTTCGGGCTGCTGTTCGACGTCAAGGCCAAGCCGGACCCCGACTCCAACGCCTACACCGCCATCGCCTTGCCGCCCCACGTCGACCTGCCGACCCGTGAATATCAGCCGGGCCTGCAGATGTTGCACTGCCTGGAGAACAGCGTGGAAGGCGGCGAGGCGGTGATGCTCGACGGCTTCGCCGTGGCCGAGGCACTGCGCGAGCGCGACCCTGAGGCCTACGCCACCCTGACCCGGGTGCGCTGGTGCTACGCCAATACCGCAAGGACCACCGACTACGTCTGGTTCTCGCCGATGATCCGTCTCGACGAGCGCGGCGAGCTGCTCGAGGTGCGCATCGCCGACTTCCTGCGCGGCCCGCTGCAGACCGCCTTCGATGACGTGGAGCCGGCCTACAGGGCGCTGATGACCCTGCAGCGCCTGCTGCACGAGCCCAAGTTCGCCATCCGCTTCACCTACCAGCCAGGCGACCTGGTGATCTTCGACAACCGCCGCCTGCTCCACGCCCGCGACGCCTTCGAGGGCGCCAGCGGCCACCGCTGGCTGCAGGGCTGCTACATGGAACGCGACGAGATCCGCTCGCGCTACCGCATGGTAGAGCGCGCGCGTCGTCAGCGGCGACTTGAGACAGCGTGATAGAAAGAACAAGACATCGAGGATCGTTACCCAGTTGACCGCGATAACAGCGCTTGTCGGCATCAGTTCGACAGGGTGCCGCGCTCGGCAGTCACGCTGGGCGCTTCATCAAAGCGCTGACGATAGGCCCGGGTAAAATGCGCTGGCTGGGTGAAACCGGTGGCCAGGGCCGCCTCGGTGACCCGGCTGCGGCTATCGGCAAGCAGCTGGCGTGCCCGATCGAGACGCATGCCCAGATAGCATTGCTGAGGCGTCTCCCCGAAGTGACGCTGGAACAGCCGCGTCAGCTGCCGCTGAGACTGCCCCACCAGCCGACATACCTCGGGAACCGGTAGCGCCTGGGCCAAGTTGGCTTCCATCACCGCCAACGCCCGAACCACGCTGCGCGGCTGCTCGCCATAGCGTCGTCGTGGTGTCTCCCCGTCGTCACGCGGCCTTTCGTGGACCAGCTGCCGCCCCACGGCGTCGGCCAGAGCGGGGCCATAGATATGCTCGATCCATGCCAGCATCATGTCGATGCTCGCCGCCCCCCCCGATCCGGTCAGGCGCGTGGCGTCGAACTCGTAGCGCGCCGGACTGATCTCCAGCTCCGGAAACTCAAGACGAAAGGCGGGCACGCTCTCCCAGTGCAGCGCCACCCGGTGCCCTGTCAGCACGCCTGCCCGCGCCAGGATGAAGGGCGCCGTATCGAGTCCGCCCAACCACCCACCATGGGCGGCAATGCGCCTCAGCACGGCGCGATCCTGAAAGCTCACCGTCGCCTCCGCCTCGTAGGAAGAGACCACCATCAGGCGTGAGGCGTCCTCAAGTGACGCCAGGGCGCCGTCCACGTCGATACGCACTCCGTTGCTGGCCACCACGGCATCACCATCCGCCGAGAGCAGGCGCCAGGCGAAGAGGTCGCGGCCGAAGCGGTTGGCCACGCGCAGCGGCTCGAGCAGGCAAAACAGGGTGAGCATGGAGAAGCGCGGCACCAGCCACACGTTAAGAGTGTGTTCGGCCTGTTCCGGCGTCAGCAGGGGCGGCGAAGTGGGACGCGGATAGGGCCACGCCCCTTCGGTGGGATCGGACATGGCCAACATAATCAAGTCCGCGGCTAATTTTATCAAGTCATACCCGATGGGGGCGGTTAACGTGGAATCCGCCCATTAGCACAGCTCGTAGAGACGCCGCCATGACATACGTCACCCCTCTGGCCAATCGCCGACGCCTGGCCATCGACCATCACGGTCAGCGTGGAGAATTCGCCGCCCTGTGGCTGCGCGAACACAGCCCGGATGCCGAGACCCTGGACCCACGTACCGGACAGCGTCTGGTCGAAGCCGCCGAACTGCCGCTTTCGCTGGGCATCGAGTCCGCCGAGGTGGCTGATGGCCAACTGTGTCTGCACTTCAGCGATGGTCACCGCACCGCCTTCGATCTCGCGGCGCTGTTCGACGATCAGCCCAGCGACCCCCCCAAGCGACTATGGGCTGCCGCCAGCGCGCCCCGGCCCGACGCCGACTTCTGCGCCGCCCTGGCGGATGATGCGGCGCTCTCGGACATGCTGGAAGCGCTGCATCGCGACGGTTTCGTGATCGTCTCCGGGGTCCCCACAGAGGCCGACGGCATGCAGCCGTTGATCGACCGCATCGGCCCGCTGCGGCACACCAACTGGGGCGGCATCGCCGACGTCAAGTCGGTGGCCGATGCCTATGACCTGACCATGACCCAGCGCGGCCTGGAGCCTCACACGGACAATCCCTACCGCGACCCCATTCCCGGCTATATCTGGCTGCACTGCCTGACCAACGCTGCCGAGGGTGGCGATAGCACGCTGGCCGACGGCTTCATGGCGGCCCTCCTGCTGCGCGAGCGCGACCCCGAGGCCTATGCCTCTCTCACGCGGGTCACACCCGGCTTTCGCTATCGCGACGCCGACACTCACCTGGAGAGCGAGGGGCCGCTGATCGAGCTGGACAGCCACGGCGAGCCGGTCCGGGTGCGCTATTCCAACCGCACCGAGCGCGTCCCGGCCCTCGCCCCGGTAGAGCTGGAGACCTACTATGCCGCGCGTCAGGCCTTCTATCGGTTGATCACCGGCGAAGAGCTGACCCTGCACCTCAAGCTCGACCCCGGTCAGATGCTGATCATGGACAACTACCGCCTGCTCCACGGACGCAGCGCGTTCCAGCTCGCCGGCGGCGTGCGCCATCTGCGTCAGGGCTATGTCGACCGCGACAGTACCGCCAGCCGCCGCCGCGTGCTGCGACGCCAGCTCGCCACCCACCAGGCCCAGGGAGAACCCGCATGAATCAGGCTCGCTTCCGCCACTTCGGCGAGGCCCAGCGCGACGATTGGGCACTTATCGATGCTCGCTTCCGCGACTATGTCGAGGAAGCGCCGCGCCGGGTGCTGGCCCACCTGTACAATCTGGCCGGCGACCACCATGGCTATCCGGTGGACCGCTTCGAGCACTGCCTACAGACCGCGACCCGCGCGCTGCGCGACGGTGCCGACGAGGAGATGGTGGTCTGCGCGCTGCTCCACGACATCGGCGACGACCTGGCGCCCGCCAACCATGCCGAGATCGCCGCGGCCATCCTCGAGCCCTTCATCGATCCGCTCAATGCCTGGATGATCCGCCACCATGAGCTTTTCCAGGGCTATCACTATCGCCACTTCTTCGGCCAGGACCCTCACGCCCGGGAGCAGTACCGCGACCATCCAGCCTATGAGCGCACCGTGCGCTTCTGCGACCGCTGGGATCAGGCCAGCTTCGATCCCGATTACGACACTCTGCCTCTCGAGCACTTCGTGCCCATGGTCGAGCGAGTGCTGAGGCGCACGCCCCATGGCGGGCTCCCCGAGCCGATTGCCGAGGAGGCACAACGATGAGCCAGACCTGCGGCCGCCAGCTGCTGCGCCTGCTTGAAGCCTATGGCGTGGACACCGCCTTCGGCATCCCCGGGGTGCACACCATCGAGCTCTATCGCGCCCTGGGCGAAAGCCCGATCCGCCATGTCACCCCGCGCCATGAGCAGGGCGCCGGCTTCATGGCCGACGGCTATGCCCGGGCCAGCGGCAAGCCCGCGGCCTGCTTCATCATCACCGGCCCCGGCATGACCAACATCGCCACCGCCATGGGCCAGGCTCTGGCCGACTCGGTACCCATGCTGGTGATCTCCAGCGTCAACCGCCGCGACACCCTGGGCCGCGGCCAGGGGCGCCTGCACGAGCTGCCCAGCCAACAGCAGACCCTGGCCGGCGTCAGCGTCTTCAGCCACACCCTGCACGATCCGGCGGCGCTGCCGGAGCTGCTGGCCCGGGCCTTCGCGACCTTTCATGGCGCACGGCCGGGCCCTGTGCACATCGAGATTCCCATCGACCTGTTCGACGCCCCGGTCCCCGAGCCCCTGCCGCGTCCAATCGAGGTGTTTCCGCCGGCGCCGGCGCCCACCGCCATCACCCGCGCCGCCGAGTGGCTGAGTCATGCCGAACGTCCCCTGCTGCTGCTGGGCGGTGGCTGCGTGGCCGCCCCCGAGGCCGCCCGTGCGCTGGTGGAACGCCTGCAGGCCCCGACCCTCACCACCATCAACGCCAAGGGCGTGCTGGGTCAGGACCACCCCCAGGACCTCGGCGCCACCGCCAGCCTGCCCGCCGCCCGCCGCCTGGCGGCCGAGGCCGACGTCATCCTGGCGCTGGGCACCGAGCTGGGCGAGACCGACTACGACCTGGTGTTCGACGAGGGCTTTCATCTCGGCGGGCGGCTGATTCGGGTGGACATCGACCCCCAGCAGCTGGGCCGCAACCAGGACGCCGACCTGGCTATGGTGGCCGACGCCGGCGAGACCCTGGCCGCCCTGCTGCAGGCACTGCCCGAAGGCCGTCGCGATGACGGTCGCGCCGCGGCGGTGCGAGACACGCTGGCCCTGACCGAGGACCCGGAACTTGCCCCCTATGTGCCGCTCTTTAGCACCCTGCGGGCCACGCTGCCCGAGGCGATCCTGGTAGGCGACTCCACCGGGCCGGTCTATGCCGGCAACTTCCTGGCTTCTCTGCCCGAACCGCGGCGCTGGTTCAACGCCGCCACCGGCTACGGCACCCTCGGCTATGGTCTGCCCGCTGCCCTGGGCGCCGCCCTGGCCTGCCCCGGGCGGCCAGTCGTGGCACTGGTCGGCGACGGAGGCCTGCAGTTCGTGATCGGCGAGCTGGCCACCGCCCGCGACCTCAATCATCCCGTGGCCGTGGTGATCTGGAACAACCAGGGCTATGACGAGATTCGCCGCTACATGGCCATGCACGAAGTGCCTCAGCTCGGCGTCGACCTGTCGGCGCCGGACTTCGCCGACCTGGCCAGCGCCTACGCCTGCCGTTACCGGACAGCGAGCAATCCCGCGTCCCTGGGCGAGGCGCTCGCTCACCTCGGCGACGACGACTCACCACTACTGATCGAGGTGGACGCCACGGCCTGGATGGCCGCTTTTCGATAAGCAAGATCGACAATCGACACACAAGGATCCCTGACATGCGTAACACTGCCCTCCTGACCACCCTGGCACTCACCAGCCTGCTGCCGTTCACCGCCCAGGCGGCACAGGATGCCAGCAATGAGCTGCGCCTGGTGGTGCCTCCTTGGCCGGGCGTGACCGTCAAGAGCGAGATCCTCGCCCAGCTCATCGAACCGCTGGGCTATACCACCAGCCAGCAGGAGCTCAGCTCCACGGTGGGCTACAACACCCTGCAGAACGGCGACAGCGATGCCTTCCTCGCCGGCTGGATGCCCGCCCAGCAGGAGAGCTACGACGCCGCCATGGCGTCCGGCGCCATCATCGATCTGGGCAACAACGTGGACGGTGCCCGCATGGGCTTCGCGGTGCCGGGCCATGTGGCAGAGGCCGGCATCACCAGCGCCGAACAGCTCGCCGATGCCGAGAACGCCGAGCGCTTCGAGCGCCGCGTCTACAGCATCGAGAGCGGCTCCACGGTCACCGACATGCTCGAAGGCGCCATCCAGGCGGACACCTATGGCCTGGGCGACTGGGAAGGCAAATCCTCTTCCACGCCGGGCATGCTCAGCGAGGTGGCAGCCGCCGTGGCCGAGGGGCGCTGGATCGTCTTCTATGGCTGGACGCCACACTGGATGGTGCCGGAATACGACGTGCAGATCCTTGATGACCCGGCCGGCGTCTATGGCGACAACAATGGCCGCAGCGACGTCAAGACCATCGTTGCCAAGCGCTTCGCCGAGACCAACCCCAACCTGACGCGCCTGCTCGACCAGTTCCGCTTCTCTGCCGACGAGCAGAGCCAGTTCATCAGCGCCTTTAGCCTGGAGGAGCGAGAGCTCGATGCCGTTGCCAGCGAGTGGTTGGCAGATAACCCCGAGCGCGTGGCCAGCTTCCTGGAGGGCGTGACCACCCGCGACGGTGAGGATGCGCTTGCCGCGGTAGAGGCCAGCCTATGAACCCCACCACTGCGGACGAGCGCGACATTCGCCGTGACCTGGCCGCTGCCTATCGGCTGATCGCGCTGGAGGGCATGGACGACGGCATCGATACCCATATCTCGGCGCGCCTGCCCGATGAGCGATTTCTGCTCAACGCTTACGGGCTGCGTTTCGCCGAGGTGCGCGCCGACAACCTGGTGACCGTGAACGCGGACGGCCAGGTGCTCGACGACCCCACCGGGCTGGGCATCAACCCGGCCGGCTTCACGATTCACAGCGCCATCCATGCCGCCCGTCCCGACGTGAACTGTGTACTGCACACCCACACCGTGGCCGGCGTCGCGATCTCCTCCCTCGAGGAGGGCCTGCTGCCGCTCAATCAGTGGGCGCTGCAGTTCCATGACCGGCTGGCCTACCACGACTTCGAGGGCATCGCCCTGGCGCTCGATGAGCGCGAGCGCCTGGCCGCCCACCTCGGTGACTGCTCGGCGATGATCCTGCGCCAGCACGGCCTGCTGACCTGTGGTGGCAGCGTCGGCGAGGCCTTCCTGCGCATGCGCGACCTGGAGCGCAGCTGCCAGGCGCAGCTGGCGGCCCAGGCGACGGGCCAGCCGCTGCGCCTGGCATCGCCGACCCTGGCCGAGCATGTGGCACAACAGTACGAAACCTGGGCGTCAGGCAGCCACCGTGCCTGGCAGGCCGAGCGGCGCCGGCTCGGCGACGCTGATGACTCCCTCTGACCCGAACGAGACCACCATGCACTATTCACGACTGACCGACCGCATCGCCGGCGAAGGGGCCGCGGCCTGGGATATCCACTACCGCGCCCTGGCCCGTCAGGCCGCCGGCGAGGAGATCACGGTGCTTTCCGTGGGCGACCCGGATTTCGCCACCCCGGCGCCGATCATCGAGAGCGCCGTGGCCAGCCTGCGCGGCGGCGCCACCCACTATCCGGACGTCCAGGGCAAGCTGGCGCTGCGCCAGGCCATTGCCGACGGTTATCGCCGCCAGGGGCTGGAGGTCGGGCCGGATAACGTCATCGTCATGGCCGGTGCCCAGTGCGGCCTCTATGCCGCCGCTCAGTGCCTGCTCGATCCTGGCGACGAGGTGCTGGTGCCCGAGCCCAGCTACGTCACCTACGAAGCGGTACTGCGCGCCACCGGGGCCGAGCTGGTGCAGGTGCCACTTCCTGGCGAGGCGGACTTCCGCCTCGATCCGGCGGCGCTGGAGGCCGCCATCACACCCCGCACCCGGGCCATCCTGCTCAACAGCCCCCACAACCCCACCGGGCAGCTGATCGACGCCACGTCCTGGGAAGCGATCGCCGCGCTGTGCCGGCGTCACGACCTGTGGCTGATCTCCGACGAGGTCTACGCCGAGCTGATCTTCGAGGGCGAGCACCTCTGCCCCGCCACGCTGCCGGACATGGCCGAGCGCAGCGTGGTCATCAGCAGCCTCTCGAAGTCCCATGCCATGACCGGCTGGCGCCTGGGCTGGGTGCTGGGTCCCGAGGCGTTGATCCAGCACCTCACCCATCTGGCATTGTGCATGCTCTACGGCTGCCCCGACTTCATCCAGGACGCCGCCTGCGAGGCCCTGACGTCGCCGCCCGTCGAGCTGGACGACATGCGCGAGGTCTATCGGGCGCGCCGCGACGCCGTCTGCGACGCCCTGACCGCCTGTCCGGCGGTGACGGCGATCCGCCCGCCGGCGGGGATGTTCCTGATGGTGGATATTCGCGCCACCGGTCTCTCCTCCCAGGCCTTCGCCGACCGCCTGCTCGACGAGGAGGGCATCTCGGTGCTCTCCGGCGAGGCCTTCGGCCCCTCGGCGGCGGGCTTCGTGCGCCTCAGTCTGACTGTGGAAGCCGACCGCCTCGCCGCGGCCAGCCGGCGGTTGGCCGCCTGCGCGGAGCGCGTTCAAGACGCAAGCGGTCCGCATGCCCTGTCACCGACTCCGGCCTCGGAGGCCGATTGCCTATGACAACATCCTTCCAGCACTCTTCCCGTACCCGCCCCGCCAACGCCCCGGCCGTGGTGGCCAACCAACTGATCAAGCATTTCGGCGAATTGGAGGTGCTCAAGGGCGTCTCCCTCGAGGTACCCGAAGGCACCGTCACGTCCATCATCGGCGCCAGCGGCTCCGGCAAGAGCACCTTGCTGCGCTGCATGAATCTGCTGGAGCGGCCCGACCAGGGCGAACTGGCGATTGCGGACGAGGCGATTCGCTTCGCCCGCAATCCCCAGGGGGACATCATCGGTCTCGACCGTCGCCAGCTGCATCGGCTGCGTGCCAAGGTCGCCATGGTCTTTCAGCAGTTCAACCTCTGGCCGCACTTGACCGCCCTGGGCAACGTCATCGAGGCCCCCATTCGGGTCAAGAAGCTCTCCCGCAAGCGGGCCACCGCCCTGGGCGAACACTACCTGGAGCGGGTCGGCCTGGCCGATCGCCGTGATGCCTATCCCGCCTTCCTCTCCGGTGGCCAGCAACAGCGGGTGGCCATCGCCCGGGCCCTGGCCATGGAGCCGCGCCTGCTGCTCTTCGATGAGCCCACCTCGGCCCTGGACCCGGAGCGGGTCAACGAAGTACTGGGAGTGATCCGCGGCCTCGCCGACGAGGGTCGCACCATGCTGATGGTCACCCACGAGATGCATTTCGCCCGGGAGGTCTCCGACCAGCTGGTCTATCTCGACCAGGGGCACATCGCCGCCTCGGGTTCCCCGGAAGAGGTCTTTGAGAATCCCCGCTGTCGCCAGTTCATGGCGCCTGCGGCCTGATAGCTCCACACACCATAACGACAGGAGAAGTCCATGAAATTCCCGATGATGATTGCCGCCACTGTGACCGCGCTCGGCCTTGGCCACATCGCCCAGGCCGCCGAACCTCTCAAGGTCGGCATCTCTGGTGAACCCTATCCGCCCTTCACCTACAAGGCCGCCAGTGGCGACTGGACCGGCTTCGAAGTGGAGCTGGCCCATGCCATCTGCGCGGCCATGGAGCGCGAGTGCGAGATCGCCCCCACCGGCTGGAGCGGCATCATCCCCTCACTCAACGCGGGGCGCATCGACATGATCATGAACTCCATGTCGATCACCGAGAAACGCCAGCGGGTCATCGACTTCACCCGTCCCTACTACTTCACCCCCGGCGCCTATGTGGCCGCCAGCGACCGCGAGCTCGACATCCCCGATGGCCTGGACGGCCTGGTGATGGGCGTGCAGGGCGCCACCACCAATGCCACCTATGCCCGTCGCGAGCTGCGCGACAGCGGGGTAGAGATACGCCTCTACGATCAGGCCGAGCAGGTCAACAACGACCTGCTTTCCGGGCGCCTGGACGTGATCCTCGCCGACGAGATCGCCATGGCGCAGTTCCTTGAACGCGACGAAGCCGGAGCCTTCGAGATCAAGGCCACCGCCCCCCGTCACGAAGCCTATGGCGAGGGTATCGGCATCGGCCTGCGCCAGGAGGATGACGCCCTGGAGGCCGCCCTCAACGAGGCCATCGCCACGGTGATCGAGGAGGGCACTTGCGCCAGCCTCTCCGAGCAGTACCTGGGAACGGACGTCTGCGTCTACGACTGAACCTCGATCTCTCGTCATCGCGTCCCCGATGCCACCGGCATCGGGGCGCTTCGTTCCATGACCAAGGAAAGCACCAACCATGGCTTCGATGACATCGGAGGGGCTCGTCGACTGGGCAGGTCCCATCCTGAGCGGGGCACTGACCACGGTGCAGATCGCCGTGCTGGCCTACGCCATTGGCCTGCTGCTGGGGCTGCTGGGAGCAGGCGCCAAACTCAGCCCCTGGGCACCCCTGCGCGGCCTGGCCACCGCCTACTCCACCCTGATCCGGGCGGTGCCCGAGCTGCTGCTGATCATCCTGCTCTACTATGCCGGCGCCCAAGCGCTGGATGCCCTGCTCGCCCGACTCGGCATGGCCGGCGCCGTGCAGATCACCGGCTTCGCCACCGCCGTCGGCGTGCTGGCCTTCGTCCAGGGCGCCTACATGACCGAAGTGTTCCGCGGCGCCATCCTGGCCATTCCGCGAGGCCAGCTGGAGGCCGCCGACGCCTTCGGCTTCTCGCGCTGGACCCGCTTCCATCGCTTCGTCCTGCCGGGGATGCTCCCCAATGCCCTGCCGGGCATGTCCAATCTCTGGCTGATCCTGATCAAGGACACCGCCCTGATCAGCGTGATCGGTTTCAACGAGCTGTTCTTCACCATTCAGCAGGCCGCTGCCAGCAGCCGCGCCTACTTCCTCTTCTATTCCGCTGCCGGCGTCATCTACCTGCTGATGACGCTGAGCTCCACGGCACTCTTCGCCCGCCTCGAGCGTCATGTGCGTCGCGGCCAACCCACGGAGGTCTGACATGGATTTTTCCTGGCTGAGCGACCCCTTCTATCAGGGCTATCTGTGGGAAGGCTTCGTCAATACCCTGTGGCTGCTGCTGGTCTCCGCGGTGGGCGGCCTGCTCCTCGCCGTGGGGGTGGCGCTGGCCCGGCTGCGCGGCCCGCGGCCTCTCGCCTGGCTGACCTGGGCCTTCACTACCGTGATGCGCGGCACCCCGCTGCTGGTGCAACTGTTCTTCTTCTACTATGGGGTGGGGCGGCTGCTGGAAGGCGTGCCCGGCATCCGCGAGACCTTCCTGTGGCCGCTGCTGCGCGATCCCTTCTTCTTCGCCGCCCTGACCTTCATCCTCAGTGTGGGGGCCTACTCCGGCGAGGTGATCCGCGGCGCCATGCAGAGCGTACCGCGAGGGGAGCTGGAGGCCGGCCGTGCTTTCGGGCTGTCATCCTTCCAGGTGCTCGTCCGGCTGTGGCTGCCGCGGGCCATCCAGCTCTGCCTGCCGACCCTGACCGGCGAGATGATCCTGCTGCTCAAGTCGGTGCCCCTGGTCTCCACCATCGCACTGATGGATCTGCTGCAGGCCGCCAATATCATTCGTGACGAGACCTTCCTGGTCTACGAGCCGCTGCTGCTGATCGCCGGCATCTACCTGGCCACCACCGTGGTGCTGACCCTGGGGCTGCGCCTGGTGGAGCTCAACTTCCCCGGCATGCGGCCGACCCGACGCCGCTGGCTACCCATTAGCTCAACAGGATGACACCCCATGCACTCGCTGACCGAACAGTTTATCGACAACGTCTGGGTACCGAGTCGGAGCGTAGTTCACCATCCGGTGATCGACCCTTATCGCGAGGTAACCATCGCCGAGGTCACCCATGGCGACCCGGCTGACGTGGATGCTGCG
>Ga0102925_1001954_pt1 | contig 11384 bp, 9 predicted proteins | sample SalPonR1_A_D1_MG_FD_78216 | JGI IMG/M metagenome (GOLD analysis project Ga0102925, IMG submission 78216) | Salt pond soil microbial communities from South San Francisco under conditions of wetland restoration - Salt Pond MetaG R1_A_D1_MG | ecosystem: Environmental > Aquatic > Marine > Intertidal... | reverse complement strand
GCCGCCGTCAGGGTCGTCTTCCCGTGGTCTACGTGACCTATCGTTCCTATGTTTACGTGTGGCTTGTTTCGCTGAAATGTCTCTTTTGCCATAATACTATTAGTTAAGGTTGTTTAAGATCGTTCTTCCAAAATCTCTTTTTCTACATTGTCAGGGACAATCTTAAACTCAGCAAATTCCATTGTGGAAGTTGCACGTCCCTGGGTCATTGATCTAAGATCAGTCGTATATCCAAACATTTCGGACAGAGGTACCTTGGCTTTCACAACTGAACCTTCATTATTATTATCCATTTTACCAATGATACCTCGCCGTCCATTAAGGTCTCCAATCACATCTCCCATAAAGTCTTCGGGAGTAATGATTTCGACATCCATAATCGGTTCAAGAATCTTCGGTGAAGCTTTTCTGGTTGAGTGGCGAAATGCCATCTTAGCACAGAGTTCGAAGCTCACCTGGTCAGAATCCACATCGTGGTAGGAACCATCAAACAAGCGAACCCCAATATCTTCAACCGGATAATCAGCCTGAATACCAAAATTCATGGCCTCCTTAAATCCTTTTTCTACAGAAGGAATAAATTCAGTTGGGATATTACCACCTTTAATCTCATTGATGAACTTAAATCCTTCTTCTTCATCAACCGAAACATTTTTATCATCTTCATCAAATTCCTCAAAATGCTCCAGCGGACCAATTTCAAATTCCATATCGGCAAACTTCCCGCGTCCACCAGACTGCTTTTTGTACGTTTCGCGATGTGTAACACTTGAGGTAATAGTCTCCCGATAAGAAACCTGAGGAGCACCAACATTAGCCTCAACCTTAAACTCGCGTTTCAATCGATCAACAATTATTTCCAAATGAAGCTCACCCATTCCGGCAATAACGGTTTGGCCCGTCTCCTCATCAGTATTTACCTGAAATGTAGGATCCTCTTCAGCCAATTTAATCAATCCGTTCTGTAACTTTTCGGCGTCAGCCTTTGATTTAGGCTCTACAGCCAACTTGATAACCGGCTCAGGGAATGTAATATCTTCAAGAAGTATTGGGTTATCCAAATCACAGAAAGAATCTCCTGTTCTCACCTGCTTTACACCAACTGCAGCAGCAATATCACCGGCACGTACAATCTCGAGATCTTTCTTTTCATTGGCGTGCATTTCAAGAATACGACCAACTCGCTCCTTCTCACCTGTAGTCGCATTATATATATAAGAACCCTTTTCCAATTCTCCTGAATACACACGGAAGAATGTCAATTTCCCCACATAAGCATCAGTCATGATCTTGAATGCCAAAGCAGAAAACGGTTCCTGCACGCTAGGCTTACGTTCCAGTTTTTTGTCATGATCCTCTGGATCCTTGCCTACAATTGGAGGAATATCATAAGGACTCGGCAAATACTTAATCACTTTATCAAGCACCGTTTGTACTCCCTTATTCTTAAGAGCAGACCCACACATTACAACAGTAATATCTCTGTCAAGCGTAGCCTCACGGAGTGCATTCTCAATTTCCTCCTCACTAATTTCTTGATCCATCAAATAATTTTCCATGAGAGCATCATCATGATCGGCAATAGCCTCAATCATTATTTTGCGATACTCTGCAGCCTTCTCTTTAAGATCATCAGGAATTTCAATCTCGTCATATTCCATCCCGAGCGACTCTTCATCCCAGATAATACCCTTCATCTTAATAAGATCAACAACGCCACGGAACGTATCTTCGACTCCGATTGGAATCTGAATTGGAACCGGATTGGCATTCAGCTTATCTCTCATTTCTTCAACTACATTAAAGAAATCAGCACCAACACGGTCCATCTTATTTACAAAAGCCATCCGAGGCACATCGTACTTGTTAGCTTGTCGCCATACAGTCTCGGATTGTGGCTGAACAGCACCAACTGAGTCAAAAACACCGATCATACCATCCAATACACGAAGCGAACGCTCTACCTCAACGGTAAAGTCAACGTGACCGGGAGTATCAATAATATTCATACGATGATCTTTCCAGATGCAGTGGGTAGCAGCAGAAGTAATTGTAATACCACGCTCCTTCTCCTGATCCATCCAGTCCATCTGAGATGCACCATCATGGGTTTCACCAATACGGTGAGTAATACCTGTATAATACAGGATACGCTCAGTCATCGTTGTTTTTCCAGCATCTACGTGAGCCGCAATACCAATATTCCGGGTACGCTTGATGCGGTCTACTACTTTTGGATCAGTTTTTGTCTTCGTCTCAGCCATTACTATAAGTTACTATCGTAAATCGTTTAAAATCTAAAGTGTGCAAATGCTTTATTTGCTTCAGCCATGCGGTGGACTTCATCTTTCTTTCTAACCGCTCCGCCTTCATTATTTGATGCATCCAACAGCTCACGAGATATTCGCCGAGCCATCGATTTATCATTTCGCCCCTTGCTGGCTGAAATCAACCAACGCATTCCAAGTGCAGTACCGCGATCGGGACGAACCTCTACAGGTACTTGGTATGTCGAACCGCCCACTCGTCGTGCGCGAACCTCAACAACCGGCGTTACATTACTGAGGGCTTCTTTAAACACATCCATACCCTCTTCGCCGGTTTCTTCTTCAATAATTTCAAAAGCCTGATAAAGAATTTTTCGGGCAACGTTCTTTTTGCCGTCTCTCATTAGATTATTAACGAAACGCGTTACCAGCTTATCACCAAATACAGGATCTGGTTGAACATCACGCTTATCTGCTGTCTTTCTTCTCATATTCTTATCGGTTTATTTCCTACTCAACAATTATATCTAATTAGGTTTTTTAGTACCGTAAAGGCTACGACCCTGCTTACGATCTTCAACACCAGCAGTATCGAGCGTCCCCCTTACGATGTGGTAACGAACACCAGGCAAGTCCTTAACACGACCGCCACGAACAAGCACAATGCTGTGTTCTTGCAAGTTGTGTCCCTCACCGGGAATATATGCAGTTACCTCATATCCATTGGTCAAACGCACACGAGCAACCTTACGCAAAGCCGAATTTGGCTTTTTGGGCGTAGTGGTATAAACTCGAACGCAGACTCCACGTTTTTGTGGACAGTTTTCCAAGGCAGGCGCCGTTGTTTTACTCGGCTTGCTTTTTCTACCTTTGCGAATAAGTTGTTGTATTGTAGGCACGATTTATAAACGCTTAATTGATTTTTCGGTCGAACAAGAGTTGCCAATGATAAGGATTTTACACCCACTAATGCAAGAAAAAAATATGATTTATTTCTATTTTTATCCCATCGGGCTCATTAGTTTACAAACTGCCCATAAAGTAGCTCAATTTTGTTCAAATAAGTAGTATAAAGTAATATATCAGTATATCTATTTTGAAATTAGTTGATCTTCCCAACTTAAGCACCAAGCGATTAAAGGCCCTTTCTGAGAGTGGAGTCGATTCTTTGCTAGACCTCTTAAATTGGTTTCCACATCGGTATTTAGACCGTACAACCGTACTCCCAATTCGACAAGTTCAAGGTCAAGGCGAAGAAGTAACTGTAGTAGGACGCATCAAAAAAATACAGCAAAAGGGATACGGTAAAAAGAAAAGACTCGAAATTATTTTACAGGATGATACCGCTTCTCTGAAGGGCGTATGGTTTAAAGGAGGATATTATATAAAGAAACAGTTTTCTGAAGGTAATGTAGTTGCTTTCTTTGGAAAGGCTAAGAAGTATGGACACTATGTCTCGATGGCTCATCCCGAATGGGATAAAATTGATGACAACACAGATATTAAAGACCTAAAACAGATAGTCCCTATCTATCCAAGTAATAAAACATTTTCCAAGCGCCGTATTACCAGTAAGCTTATACATCAGTGGCAAAAGATTATCCTAAAACATGAGCGTCCACCGGAATTTTTACCTAAACAAATTCGGAACCAACATAATCTACCCCCTCGGCACAAAAGTTATCGCATGATTCACTTTCCAGAATCCCAATCTGAATACAAACAGGCCTTTAAACGATTTAAGTTTGAAGAGCTCTTTCTTTTTGAGCTAAGCGTAGCCAAGACAAAGCATGAAATTATCGAAAAAGCTCAAGGTCCTCTTTTTGAGAATATGGGGAATTACACGCAAGGATTTTTTAATGAGCATCTTCCCTTTAAACTAACCGAAGGGCAAAAGTCTGCTCTTTCGGACATCAAAAAAGATGTGCGCTCGGGCAAACAAATGAATCGACTTATTCAGGGTGATGTGGGATCGGGAAAAACGATCGTTGCTCTCGGAGCTATTTTGATGGCGCTGGATAATGGGTACCAGGCCACATTTATGGCACCGACGGAAATTCTGGCTGAACAGCATTTTCGAACACTCTCGGATTTTTTAGATCCGCTTGATATAACTATCCGTCTACTGGTTGGCAATCAAAAAAAGAGCTTACGAACCGATATTCTTACTGATATTGAAGGCGGCAATTGCGATATCGTTGTTGGCACGCATGCCGTCATTCAGGATGAAGTTAGTTTTAACGATCTCGGATTAGCGGTCATCGATGAACAGCACCGCTTTGGTGTAAAGCAACGCGCCGAGATTCTAACCAAGGGATCTCATCCGCATGTACTAGTGATGTCGGCCACTCCTATTCCTCGGTCGCTAGCTATGACATTATATAGTGATCTGGATATCTCTGTGATTAAAGGGTTGCCCGGCGGACGAAAACCGGTTAAAACAGCTGTTCGTCATCAAAGTAAACAAGATGATATTTACACCTTTGTAGAACAAGAACTCGAAGAAGGCGGACAAGCATATGTGGTTTACCCGTTAGTCGAAGAATCGGAAAAGATGGATCTTAAAGATGCAACTGCCGGGTATAAGAAGCTTAAACAACGTTTTTCGGATTTTGAAGTCGGACTGCTTCACGGGCAAATGAAATCCGAGGAAAAAGATGGAGTCATGCAGCAGTTCATTAATAATGACATTCAGGTGCTCGTATCTACTACCGTTATAGAAGTAGGGGTAGATGTACCGAACGCCAGCATAATGATTGTAGAGCACTCCGAACGGTTTGGACTTTCACAGCTCCACCAGCTACGGGGGCGCATTGGACGCGGCAAGCGACAGAGCTACTGTATTTTAGTACACGGACAAAAAGTGAGTAAGGAGGGAAAATTCCGCCTTCGAAAAATGGCTCAGACAAGCGATGGATTTGAAATTGCTGAAGCTGACCTTGAGCTGCGTGGTCCGGGCGATTTCCTTGGCACCAAGCAAAGTGGGCTACCGGAATTTCGCGTTGCCGATATTGTTGAAGATCAATGGATTCTAGAACAGGCAAAATCAGCAGCTTGGAAGATTATAAATGAAGATCCCGACCTGCAAAATTCGGAGCACCAGGAATTGAAGAAAGTGTTTATGCCCTATTATAAAGAGAGAAGTAAATTTTATGGAATGGGATAATTGCCTTTTTTTCGCACTATGTAATCAGTAATCCTATGGCTTCGGCAATTAGCCATCCGATAAGCAAAATAATTGCGATAAGAATAGCGATAAATTGTGCTACTACGAACCATATCCACAGGCGGCTTTCGCTGGTTGTTTTCTGTGGATGTTGTTGCAGTTCCTCCAAAATACGGGCATTTCGTAGGTTGGCCTTCCAGTAAACATCAAAAGCTTCACCCAATATCGGTATGGATCCAACTAAAACATCCATCAGGATATTCATAAACATTCGAGTTAACACGGAGGCATTGGCTTGTAAAAGAGCCGCTTTAATTAAGAAATATAGGGAAACGCCTCCGGTCAGCACATCCCCTGCCCCGGGAATGAGTCCAACAATAGGATCAATCCCAAAATGGATGTTGGTTTTCGGTATTCTGAACCTACTGTCGAGCAGTTCAGCAAAGTGCTTGTGACTTGATGTATTTTTATTTTGCGGCATTAGCGATTCGATAGTATAGCGAAATTCATCTCACTTAGTGCTCGACTCGACATAAATGTCCAACGGTATTCAAATTCTTGCCTTCAGTTTACACACCCCGTCTCTGCAAAACCGCGGAGCCACCCCTCTCAAATGGATTCTTATGCGAACTCCTTATTCTTCTTCGCTCGCTTACGTTCATTAAAATCGAGATATTTTTTGCGAATGCGCAGACTTTTGGGGGTTACTTCCAGCAGTTCATCATCATCAATAAACTCGATGCACTGTTCCAGGCTCATCTTCTTAGCGGGAGCAATTTTTACCTCATCAGCACTTTGGGTAGCACGGTGGTTCGTCAGGTTTTTCTTCTTAACTACATTAACGACCAGATCATCAGAACGATTATTGATACCAACAACCTGTCCCTCATACACATTATCCCCGGGTTCAACTAAGAACGTACCTCGATCTTGTAATCCTTCGAGCGCATAACTGGTCACTTCTCCTTTTTCCAATGAAATCAACGTACCGCTATTACGACCCGGAATTTTTCCTGCAAACGGCTCATAAGCATCAAACTGCTGATGCATAATACCGGTGCCGCGCGTTTCGGTAAGCATTTCACCACGGAAACCAATCAGTCCTCGAGAAGGAACCTTAAAAATAAGTCGACTATTTTCTCCCTCCTTCGTCATCGATGTCATGATTCCTTTCCGTTTCTGAAGATTATCAATCACACGATTGCTATAATCTTCGTGGACATCTACAACCACCTCTTCAAATGGTTCATGCTTTTGACCATCAATTTCTTTAAAAAGTACTTCGGGACGGGAAACTGCAAACTCATATCCTTCACGACGCATTGTTTCAATTAGGATAGCCAACTGGAGTTCACCACGCCCAGACACTTTATATACATCCGGGTCTTCGGTCTGCTCCACCTCAATTGAGACATTAGTACGAGTCTCTCGCATCAGTCGGTCTTTAATTTGATTGGACGTCACATAATCTCCTTCCAATCCCGCAAAAGGAGCATCATTAACACGGAAAAACATCGCCATCGTCGGCTGATCGATATCATAATAATCCAGGGCCGTCATATCGGTAGTGGCTGTAAGCGTATCACCGATATCCACCTTTTCATATCCAGCCAGTGCAAAAATATCTCCGGCTATCGCCTTTTCAACAGGCTCGCGCTTTAATCCATTAAAGGTAAAAAGTTTCGTCGCCTTGGCTTTTTCCTTGAGGTTCCCATTACGATCGAGCAGTGCAATCTGCTGACCCTGTTCAATAGTTCCCTGTTCCACACGTCCGATTGCAATACGTCCAACATAGTCGCTCCAATCCATACTGCTCACCAACATTTTAAAAGGAGCATCCATAATCTGTTCAGGAGCAGGAATAGTTTCAATAATCTGATCAAAAAGCGGACTTAAATCGTCGTTGTCATCTTCCAACTCATCTTTTGCAATGCCATTAATACCTTCAGCATAAATGATAGGGAAATCGAGCTGTTCATTGGTAGCATCGAGCATCACAAAGAGATCAAAAATCTCATTCAATACCTCATCCGGACGTGCATCTTTGCGATCAATCTTATTGATAACAACGATGGGTTCGTATCCCAGTTGCAATGATTTGCGGAGTACAAACTTAGTTTGAGGCAGTGGCCCTTCGGCAGCATCCACCAAAATAATAACCCCATTTACCATTTTGAGAATTCGCTCGACCTCTCCGCCAAAATCGGCGTGGCCGGGTGTATCCACAATATTGATCTTGGTATCCCCCCACTTTACAGCAGTATTTTTGGAACTGATGGTAATTCCTTTCTCTTTTTCCAGATCACCGGAATCCATCACACGTTCGGCCACTTCCTCATGCTCGTGAAACGTTCCGCTCTGCTTCAACATTTCGTCCACCAGTGTGGTTTTGCCGTGGTCAACGTGAGCAATAATCGCAATATTTCTAATATCCTTGTACATAAACTGTGTTGATTAAAATCGGATTGAACTCTCCTCTGTAACAAATACACTACAGCATCATTTTTAATTTATTTTAGAATGACGCAGAAGTGCATATTGATGAGCCTGACAATCCTATAAAATTTAGCCAGCAAAGATACGGCTTTATTTTCCCAATTCCTTATCGCAAAATCTTATTATTTGTAATTATTAGAACGTTCTAGAGGTTGACTGCCAACTACCCCTAACCTACATTATGCCTTAGTAATCAACCAATGTTATTAGATATAGAGTAATGCGAAACAAGCAGATAATTGCATCATGCGTAATATTTAGCCTTACCATACTGGCAGTCCCCCTTTGGTTGATCTCATATCCCGAAACGACCTTTCGGCACAATCTGAATCCCTGGCTTATCAGCAGCAGTCAGCTGGCAGGTATTCTTGGCTTTATGCTATACAGTTTTTCTCTCGTACTTTCTACCCGACTTCGATGGATTGAAAACCTGTTTGGCGGCTTAGACAAAGTCTATCAAATGCATCATACCATCGGAAAAATAGCATTTTTCCTTATTCTCTATCATCCTATAGCCTTGGCAGCCCGATGGATTCCACAGGATATCGGCAGAGCAATAGAATTCGTACTCCCTACTCACCGCCGGTTGGCAATCAACCTTGGAAGCTGGGCCTTATTGGGATTTATCTTGCTAATGTTGGTTACCTTGGTCATTAAAATTTCCTACGACAAATGGAAGCTAACCCACAAACTTACAGGCATCGTTTTTCTACTAATCATCCCCCACTTTTTTTTATTGGATGAATTAGTAAATTCGAATATACCGCTTGCTATTTATTTGGGATTCTTCTCCCTTCTCGGAGTTATCAGCTTTTTATACAAATCTGTTTTCTTTGATTGGATTACCGATAAAAAGTCTTACACCGTAAAAAAGGTAAACAAGCTCAACAAAAAGGTTATAGAGGTTACCCTGTCACCTGACTCAGAAAACCTTTTATTTACTCCAGGACAATTTTGTTTTTTCAGCTACCGGTATCCCTCTATCAGCAAAGAAGCACATCCTTTCACTATCTGCAGTACTACTTCCGAAAAAGACATAACTATTGTTGTTAAAGCCTTGGGAGATTATACCAACCATCTTTTCAAAACTCTCAAGCCCGGTGCCAAAGCAAAAATTGAGGGCCCTTATGGTCGGTTTGATTATAATGATTCGAACCAGCCACAGCTCTGGATTGCCGGTGGTGTAGGAATTGCTCCATTTATCAGCTGGGCTAATGATCTACTTGAGGAACCAAATTTATCCAACTTTGAGGCAGAACTATATTACTGTGTCAATAGCAGAGAAGAAGCCATCTATATTAAAAAGTTTAAAAAACTTGAAAACAAGCTGCCAGGCTTCTCATTCCACTTAACTTGTGCTGATCGGGAAGGGTTTTTATCAGCCAATGAAATTAACGACGTCAAAGGAAGAGAAATCTTTATCTGTGGTCCCAAAGAAATGAGGCAATCGCTATTAAAGGAATTCCAAGAACTGCAGATACCTGGTAAAAGCATACATTTTGAGGATTTTGACTTCAGCTGATTTTTTATTGGTTCCCAAAAGCTCAATTTTAGCATCACTGATATTGAACAGTTACCTTATTAAATATTGTTATTAAAAATAGAAACTATTGATTTGATACTAATATGGATTTAAAAATTGACAACCAGCGCTTTATTGTTTGCGGTGCAAGCAGTGGATTTGGACGTGCTATCGCAGAACTTTTATTGGATGAGGGAGCAAACGTTATTGCCGTTGCCCGTCGTGAAAAGAAACTTAGTGAGCTCAAAGAATCGTACAACTCTCAAGTTGATGTCGTCGCTGGTGACCTAACCGATGATGCTACCCATAACGAAATTGAAGCTGCAATTGGTAATAATCAGCTTCATGGCGTTGTCATTAACGCCGGTGGTCCGCCAGCCCTAAGTCCGCTCGAAACGGCCATCTATGATTGGGATGAAGCCTATGAAAATGTTATGCGCTGGAAGATTGAACTGGTGCTGCGATTAGTTTCTTATTTTACCTCAAAAGAATATGGACGCATTCTATTTGTGGAAAGCCAATCTGTAAAACAACCTATTCCCTCATTAGTGCTCAGTAATTCGTTCCGCGCCGGCATGGTTGGTTTTGCCAAGTCGTTGTCACAAGAAGTTGCCAAGCAAGGTGTTACAGTGAATGTTCTCGCGCCGGGATCACACGATACGCCGGCCATTAAACGTGTTATAAAGAAAGCTGCAGATGAGTCTGACAAATCAATGGAAGAAGTCCGTGAAGACATGGAAGCTTCGATCCCGGTTGGACGCTTTGGAAAAGGCGAAGAAATCGCCTCACTGGCAGGTTGGATTTTATCTCCTCATGCTTCTTATGTTACCGGTCAAACCATCAGCCACGATGGCGGAAACATTCAAGGTTTATTTGGTTAAGCGAAATAGACAGAAGCCAGAAGTAATATAACAGAGGGCGAACGGTAGAGGATTGCCCCAAAAATTTGAGTTAACATTATTCGTCTGGTCAAATTCTCAATTCCTAAATCTTAACTCCAATGTGGTATCAAACACAGATTACACTTTCGGCAAAATCACGGGGATTTCACATCATCACCGATGAAGTGTTAGAGAAAATTCCTGAAATTGCGAATATAAGCAAAGGCATTGCTCACATCTTCATTCAACACACCAGCGCCAGTCTCACCATCAACGAAAATGCTGACCCGTCAGTACGGCGTGACTTTGCCACACATTTTAAACGGATGGTTCCCGAAGATACGTCACTCTATGAACACACGCTCGAAGGACCTGACGATATGACTTCGCATATCAAGAGTTCGCTTTTGGGACATTTGGTTTCCATTCCTATAACGAACGGAAACTTAAATTTAGGTACCTGGCAAGGGATTTATCTTTGTGAGCATAGAAACAATGGAGGCAACCGAAGACTGGTAGTGACATTACACGGGGAATAACAAGTCAACCAAATATCTATCCTAAAAGCCCCAATAAAAAAGCTTTGCTGAGCAGGCAATAATCAGACCTGCTCAACAAAGCTCTATTACATTTGAGCGGAGAGGGAGGGATTCGAACCCTCGATACCCCGTATGGGGGTATACTCCCTTAGCAGGGGAGCGCTTTCGACCACTCAGCCACCTCTCCAATAAAGAGTCGCAAATATAAGTGAGATTGTTATCGTTTTCAATTATAAGTTCGGAATAATTTTAATTGCTACCTCTGATTAAAAAGCTACAAAAAATCCAAAATAAAATGGTCGTAAATAATAAAAAATCATGTTAGAGGATTTTGCAAAAACCACCATCTCATCCTGAATTTAGTTCATGATCTCTGGTCACTATCTCAAATATAAAATTTAGATTCTGAAATAAATTCAGAATGATATATTAAATCAGTTTTGCAAAGTCCTCTAAAAGATATGACCAGATTACGTGATTATCTTACCAAGAATTACCTACAAAAGCTTAGCT
>Ga0102925_1001945_pt1 | contig 11417 bp, 11 predicted proteins | sample SalPonR1_A_D1_MG_FD_78216 | JGI IMG/M metagenome (GOLD analysis project Ga0102925, IMG submission 78216) | Salt pond soil microbial communities from South San Francisco under conditions of wetland restoration - Salt Pond MetaG R1_A_D1_MG | ecosystem: Environmental > Aquatic > Marine > Intertidal... | reverse complement strand
TTCGGGGCTGGTGCGGGAGATCTTCCGCATGGGGGGCGATGTCTCGGCCTTCGTCCATTCCGAAGTGGTGGGGGCCCTGAACCAGCGTGTCCCGCGAGACGGGGACTAGCCATGGTGCCGTCCCACCCTGACCATTCCGGAGGTGTCATGACCCGCCTTGGTTCTTTGCGTTTCCTCGTCCCCCTGCTCCTTACCGTGCTGCTGCTCCCGGCCGCAGCGAACGCCGGCCCGGGCAAGAGCGCGGTGGTGAGTGCCCATCCCTTGGCCACGGCGGCCGGCAAGCAAGTGCTTGCCAACGGCGGCAACGCCTTCGATGCCGCCGTGGCCGTGTCCGCCGCTCTGGCCGTGGTCGAACCCTACAGCTCCGGCCTGGGCGGGGGCGGTTTCTGGCTGCTGCACACCGCCGAGGGCCGGGACGTCATGGTGGACGGCCGCGAGGAGGCCCCGGGCGCGGCCAGCGCGGACATGTACCAGGACAGCGATGGCGAGGTCATCGATGGCGCCTCCATCAACGGCCCCAAGGCGGCGGGCATCCCCGGCGAGCCGGCGGCCCTGGCCCACATCGCGGAGAAATACGGCGAGCTGCCCCTGAAGCGGACCCTGGCGCCAGCCATCCGCTACGCCCGCGAGGGCTTCGAGGTGAGCGACCACTACCGCCGGCTGGCCGGCTTCCGCCAGGAGGTGCTCCAGCGCCATCCGCGGGCGGCGGCGATCTTCCTGGATGAGGGCGAGTTGCCGGCGGTGGGCAGCGTCATCCGCCAGCCCGACCTGGCGCGCACCCTGGAAGCCCTCGCCGAGGAGGGCCGGGCCGGCTTCTATGACGGCCCCGTGGCCGCCGAACTGGTGCGCGCCACCCGCGAGGCGGGCGGCCTGTTCACTCGGCAGGACTTGCGCGACTACGCCGTGGTGGAGCGTGACCCCATCGTGGCCAATGTGGCCGGCCACCGGGTGGTCTCCGCCTCGCCCCCCTCCTCGGGCGGTGTCGCCCTGACCCAGATCCTGCGCATGCTCGCGGCCAAGGACTACGCCGAGCGCGACCGCCTCACCCGCATGCACCTGCAGATCGAGGCCATGCGCCGCGCCTATCGCGACCGCGCCGTGTACCTGGGGGACACGGACTTCGTGGATGTGCCCATCGAACGGCTCATCAGCCGCGACTACAACGCCGGCCTGGCGGCCACCATCCATCCGCAGCGGGCCACCCCCAGCGAATACTTCCCCGGCCCGCCGGCGGCGGCCAAGGGCCCGCACACCACCCATTTCTCCGTGCTCGACGCCGACGGCAACCGGGTGGCGGCCACCTTGTCCATCAACTACCCCTTCGGCTCCGGCTTCGTCGCCGGCGACACCGGCGTGGTGCTCAACGACGAGATGGACGATTTCGTCGCCAAACCCGGGGTGCCCAATGTCTACGGCCTGGTGGGCGGCAAGGCCAACGCCATCGCGCCGGGCAAGCGGCCGCTGTCCTCCATGAGCCCCACCTTCGTGGAAGGCCCCGAGCGCACCCTGGTGGTGGGCACGCCGGGCGGCTCGCGCATCATCACCATGGTCACCCGGGCGGCCATCGGCTTCATCTGGGACGAGGGCGGCCCGGCGGCCCTGGAGCACTGGGTGGGTCGCGCCCGCTTCCACCACCAGTACCGGCCGGACAAGGTCCAGCACGAGCCGGACACCTTCACCACCGCCGAGCGCGAAGCCCTGGCCGAGCGCGGCCATGCCTTCGAGGACGTAGGCCGCACCTTCGGCGATATGCACGCCATCCTCTGGGACCGGGAGAGCGATTCGGTGAAGACCGCCGCCGACCCCCGCGGACTGGGGGAGGGGGCGGTGGTGTCGCCTTGAGTCCGCCGTTATCCGGTCGGTTGCCCACGAAAAAGCCCCGCCGATCTGGCGGGGCTTTTTGCGCCGGAGGGGGCGGCGTTACTTCACTTCGGTGAAGCGCAGGTACGGCTTGAGCTCTTCGAAGCCCTGCGGGAACTTCTGCTGGGCCTCTTCATTGCTCAGCGTGGGCGGGATGATGACCTTGTCGCCCTTCTGCCAGTCGGCCCCGGTGACCACCCCGTTGGCATCGCCCAGCTGCAGGGAGTCGATGACACGCAGGATCTCGTCGAAGTTACGGCCGACCTGCATGGGGTAGGTCATCATCAGCCGGATCTTCTTATTGGGGTCGATGATGTACACCGAGCGCACGGCCGCGGTGCTGCTCTCATCGGGATGGATCATCTCGTAGAGCTTGGAGACCTTGAGATCCGCATCGGCGACGATGGGGAACTCGACCTTGGTGTGCTGGGTCTCGTTAACGTCCTCGATCCACTTGACGTGCTCTTCCGCGCTGTCCGTGGACAGGCCCAGGGGCTTGACGTTGCGGGCCTCGAATTCCTTGGCCAGCTGCGCGGTACGGCCCATTTCGGTGGTGCACACGGGCGTGAAGTCCGCCGGGTGGCTGAAGAAGAAGCACCAGGAGCCGCCGATCCAGTCGTGGAAGTTGATGGTGCCTTGCGTCGAATCGATCTCGAAATCCGGTGCGGTGTCACCCAGGTGCAGTGCCATGGGACACTCCCTTCGTACGTTGGTGGGTGGGAGAAAGGGGATGTTGCCTAAAACGGGTTAACGGGTTTTGACAACGGGAGGCCGCGGGTAGGTTCGACGACCCCTGTACATCTATATGGGGACGACGTGGCGCGGAGACAAGGGGGGGGAAGGAGCCTAGGGTTGGCAGTGGGGGCAAAAAAAGCTGGAGCGCTGGGCGATGACCGCCTTCTCCAGGGGGGTGCCGCAGGCCGGGCAGGGTTCGCCCGTGCGATTGTAGACGGCCAGCTCCTGGCGGAAATAGCCGGGCGCGCCGTCGCTGGCCGTGAAATCGCGCAGGGTGGTGCCGCCGGCGGCGATGGCGGCGCGCAGCACCTCGGCCACGGCCGCGGCCAGCCGATCGTAGCCGGCGCGGTCCACTTCGCCCGCCGGGCGCGCCGGATGCAGGCCGGCGCGGAACAGGGCCTCGCTGGCGTAGATGTTGCCGATGCCCACCACCACCTTGGCATCCATGAGGAAGGCCTTGACGCTGGCGGTGCGGCTGCGGCTGCGGCGGTGGAGGTGCTCGCCGGTGAAGGCCGGGTCCAGGGGCTCCGGGCCCAGGCCGGCCAGGCGGGGATGGGTCTCCGGCGGGGCCTCGGTCCAGAGGATGGCGCCGAAGCGGCGCGGATCCCGTAGGCGCAGGGCGGTGCCGTTGTCCAGCAGCAGATCCACATGGTCGTGGGCCTGCGGCGGGGTTGTCGCCGGCACCACGCGCAGGCTGCCGGACATGCCCAAGTGGATGAGCAGACTGCCGCCGGGGTCCAGGGCCAATACCAGGTATTTGGCGCGCCGGCGCACGGCGGTCACCCGGCGGCCGGCGACAGCCTGATCCAGCCCATCGGGCACCGGCCAGCGCAGCCGGGGCTCGCGCACCCGGGCCCCCTCCAGCCGCCTGCCCTCCACGTGCGGCTGGATGCCCAGGCGGGTGACCTCCACTTCCGGCAATTCAGGCACCGCGGTCTCCTAACAGCTGCCCAGCGCCCAGAGCGCGATTCCCAGGGCGGCCAATTCGCCCGCCTCGCAGGCGGCGCCCAGCAGGTCGCCGGTGAACCCGCCCACGGTCCGTTTGTACACCCAGCGCAGCAGGCCGATGAGGGCCAGCAGGCCGCCGGCGACGGCCAGCCCCGGCAAGCCCATGACCAGGGCCAGGGCCGCCAGGCCGGCAAACACCCCCACCAGCACCGCCGCCCGGTCCAGGGTGGCGGACAGGGAACGGTCCGCGGCTTCATCGGGGGCGGGTGGTGTGGTCGCCAGCACCCCGGCGAGCAAGATGCGCCCGGCCAGGGGCGCCGCCACCACCGCCCCCCAAGCCCCGTGGCGGATGAGGCAGCCCAGGGCCACGGTCTTGGCCAGCACCACCAGCACGGCGGCGGCGATGGCGCCGACGCCGCCTTTGTGGTTGTGCATGATGGACAAGGTGCGCCGGCGGTTGCCGTGGCCGCCGACGTACCCGTCCACGGCGTCCGCCAGGCCTTGCAGGGGCGCGGCCCCGGTCAGGCCCAGCCACAAGGCCACCGCCAGGGTCGCCGCCAGGAAGGCCGGCAAGCCTTGCAGGATGGCCGCCGGCACGGCGACGCCGATGCCCAGGAGGAGGCCGGCGGCGGGGTACCACGGCACCGCCTGACCTTGCTCCGACGGGCTCGCCCCGCGGGCGGTGGGCACCGGGATGCGGGTCAGTTGGGCGAGGGCGACCAGCAACGGGCGCACGGTTAGCCCTCCGGTGGTGTGGGCGCCATGTGCACCAGGCGCGGCAATCCGAAGGGGAACTGGAAGCGGGCGCGGCCGGCGTAGGGGAGCTGGAGCTGGAACAGGTTCTCCAGGGGCATGCCCAGATTGTGGGCGATGATGGTGCGCAGGACCCCGGCGTGGCCGACGATGAGCAGCGGGCCGTCCGCCGACGCGGCCAGTTCGCCGTAGGCGGCGAGCACGCGTTCGGTGAAGGCCTCCATGGTCTCTGCCCCCGCCGGCCGGTTGCGCCAGGGGTCGGTCTGGAAGGCGGCCAGGGTATCGGGGTCCTCGGCGCGAACCTCGGCCAGGGTGCGTCCGGCCCAATGGCCGTAGTCGACCTCCATGAGCCGGCGGTCCCAGGCCAGGGGCGTGCCCGCCTCTGCAGCCAGGGATTCGGCAAACGCGGCGCAGCGGCGCAGCGGCGAGGTGACGATGCGGGTCCAGGGCCGCACAGGGCCCGTCGCCTGCCACATCTGTTGCCAGCCGTTGCCGGTGAGCGGGTCATCCGTCTGGCCGCGGTATTTCTTGCCGCCCTCGGGCTCGCCGTGGCGCAGGAGGTCGATGCAGGGCTCGTTGGGGGTCATGACTGGGACCGACTTGCCGCGAAAAGGCCTAATTCTAGCGGAGCCGCCGCCGGTTGTCCCGGGCGGGGCCTTCGACCACAATTGGGATAGGGGCGATATTTAGACCTTGTCTAAATTTTGGCTTCGTGTTACTACTGACCGAAATCGACAACCGTGAAGGAGGGGATGGTCATGGATGGATCTTCCCGCACCCCCAACGGCGGCTTGCGCGCCTTGACCGCCGCGGCTGCCATCGCCGCCATGGGCGTGGCCGGCAGCGCCGCCGCGCAGCAATGGCAGCCGTTGCCCGAGAAGGCGCCGGCTCCGGAAGACAACCCGACGACCGAGGACAAGGTCGAGCTGGGTAAGAAACTCTACTTTGATCCGCGCCTGTCCGAAACCGGCACCGTGTCGTGTAACACCTGCCACAATGTGATGGAAGGCGGCGATGACGGCCGGCCCTCCTCCATGGGTGTGCACGGCCGCATCGGCCCGCGCAATGCGCCCACGGTGTGGAACGCGGCGTTCCAATCCACCCAGTTCTGGGACGGCCGCGCCGACAGCCTGGAAGAGCAGGCCAAGGGCCCGCTGCTGGCCCATCCCGAGATGGGCATGTCCTCGCACGATCAGGTCATGGACCGCGTGCGCGAGGTGCCCGGCTACGTGGCCGAATTCAAGGACGTCTTCGGCGGTGACAACCCGGTCAACATCGAAAACGCCGTGGACGCCATCGGCGCCTTCGAGCGCACCCTCATCACCCCCAATAGCCCGTACGACCAGTACGCCAAGGGTGACAAGGACGCGCTCACCGAGAAGCAGAAGAAGGGCATGCAGGCCTTCCAGCAGGCCGGCTGCACCTCCTGCCACTCCGGTCCGGCCTTCAACGGCCCGCAGATGAACATGGAACAGGGCCAGGGCTTCTTCCAGAAGTTCCCCACCTTCACGGACAACGAGTACGTGGAGAAGTACGACCTCATGGCCGACAAGGGCCGGGCCGAGGCCACCGGGAACGACGCCCACAAGCACATGTACAAGGTGCCCACCCTGCGCAACATCGAGCTGACCGCCCCGTACTTCCACAACGGCGCGGTGAAGACCCTGCCCGAGGCGGTGCGGGTCATGGCCAAGACCCAGCTCAACAAGGAGCTGTCCGAGCAGCAGGTGGAAAATATCGTGGCGTTTTTGAACTCGCTCACCGGCGAGTTCCCCGAGATCACCATGCCGCGTCTGCCCTCCAAGCCGGGTGAGACCATTGTGAAGGGTGCCGCGCCGGTGAAGAAGGGCGACCACTAAGGTCTCCCCTTTACCGTGAGCCAAACGCCCGCCACCCCGGCGGGCGTTTTTGTTTGCCTTCCCCGCTGGAATCCTCCTCCCTGTCGCCGTTTTCCGCACAAGGTACGGCGCCCTGTCGTTGCTGAGCGACAAAGCAAAACCCGCCCAAAATCAACGGACTTATCCCGGTATCACAGTGTGTGTGTCGCCATTCGGGGACACTTGCCCCGGCCCTGGCGGAGGAGGCGAGCGCTCCTCGTCGTTCCCTATCCAGTCAACTCTTTGTTATTTAGGAATTATTAGAAATTGGCACGGAGGGTGCAGTAAAGGGGTGAACCGCTCCGCTAGCGGTTTCCGAGGAAACCACAGTGCCTTCCCAGGAGGGAGTCATGACGGGGCGTTTGCTCTTCATGCTGATTTTTGTGGCCATGGCTTGGGGGTTGCCCAAGTTCATGTAGCCAGAGACCCGGGGAGAGGGTCCCGACGCGAATCCGTGATGGGCCGGGAAACGTGGGGGGACTTGATGGGGCCCTGTCCCCGGGGCCCCGCAACCGATCCGGTAGCCGGCACCCCCGGTGCCGGGGTGTGGGGGAGCCCTCCTTCGGGAGGGCTTTTTTTTGTCCGGCCGCCGGGCGCCCGCGGTGGCTTCCGGGCCGCCCCTTAGGATAAATTGAAACGAAGGAGCCGCCGCATGGACCACCGGGCCGGGACCGGCCCTGCGCACAGAGGGTAGGACAGGGTGACCGCAGCCAACCGCCTGATGATCGACATGAGCAATTTCTTCGCCGACGCCGTGGGCGAAGACGGGGTCCGCGAGGCCGATGTGGAGGCCTTGAGCCCGCGCCTGGACGACCTGCGCCCCCGCCTGGAGCGGTGGTACCAGGCCGAAGAGCCGAGCTTTTTCCACCTGCCCTTCGAGTCGGAGCACGTGGAGACCGTCTACGAATGGGGTCAGGAGATCACTGCGGGCTTCCGGCAACTGCTGGTGCTGGGCATGGGCGGTTCCAGCCTGGGCGGCGAGATGCTGGTCAACTGTCTGGGCGGCAGCGAGGAATTCAGCGACGTCCTGTTCATCGACAACGTCGACCCGGTGCGCATCGAGGAGACCCTGGAAGGCATCGAATGGTCGGACACCATGGTCCTGGCCATCTCCAAATCCGGGAACACCGCCGAGACCCTGGCCCAGCTGCTGACCCTGCTGCCGCAGATGGAGCGCGCCATCGGCGCCCGGGCGGTGAAGGACCACTTGGTGGTGATCACCGAGGACGAATCCGGTGGGCTGGCCGAGGTGGCCCACCGCCTGAAGGCGCCCATCGTGCCTCATCCGCCCGTGGGCGGCCGCTATTCCGTGCTCTCCGCCGTGGGCCTGCTGCCGGCCTATGTCGCCGGGGTGGACGTGGAAGGCGTGGTGGACGGTGCCGCCAGCATGGCCGAGCGCTGCCTGAACAGCGACATGCGCGACAATCCCGCCTTCTGGGGCGGTGCCACCCAATACGCGCTGGCGGAGAAGGGCAAGAACCAGACCATCCTCATGCCCTACTTCGAGCGCCTCAACAAGGTGGGCTCCTGGTTCCGCCAGCTCTGGGCCGAGAGCCTGGGCAAGCTCGACGCCGACGGCCGCCACCGCGGCCTCACCCCCGCCCGCGCCATCGGCGCCACCGATCAGCATTCCCAGCTCCAGCTCTACCTCCAGGGCCCGGCGGACAAGCAGTTCACCTTGTTCATCGCCGACGAGATGATCTACTACGGTGACCGCATTCCCGCCCGCTTCAAGGACATCCCCGCGGTGTCGCCCCTGGCCGGCCATTCCGTGGGCGAGCTGCTCGCGGCCGAATTCATGGCCACCCGCGAGACCCTTACCCGCAACAACCGCCCCAATCGCACCATCCGCATGCCCGCCCTGGATGCCTTCACCCTGGGCGAGCTGATCATGCTGCTGGAAGTGGAGACGGTGGTGGTGGCCGAGCTGCTGGGCGTGAATCCCTTCGATCAGCCCGCGGTGGAAGAGGGCAAGGTCCTGACCCGCGACTACCTGGCGCGCATGGAAGGCAGCCTCAACCTGTAGCGCTGTCGTCCCCGCCCGGGAATCCGTTACATTGCCGGCCTTTCGCGACCACCAAGGAAGCTGTCATGGCCACCATCTTCACCCAGATCATCAACGGCGACATCCCCGGCGAGATCCTCGCCGAGAATGCGCACTACTGCGCCTTCCTCGATGTCCGCCCCATCCGCCCCGGTCACACCCTGGTGGTGACCAAGCAGGAAACGGACTACATCTTCGACCTGGACGACGACACCCTGGGCGGTCTGCTGCCCTTCGCCAAGCAGCTCTCCGGGCCCATCCAGCGGGCCACCGGCTGCCAACGGGTCGGTGTCATGGTTGCCGGGCTGGAAGTGCCCCACTGCCACGTCCACCTGGTGCCCATGGACCGCATCTCCGACCTGGACTTCGCCAAGGCCAGCGAGGCCGGCGGTGAGGAATTGGGCGAGATGGCCGCCAAGATCCGGGCGGAGATGTAAGGCGGGCCATCCGGCCGAGGACTTGCGGCTTCAACCGCAAACGAAAAAGCCCGCCCCCGAAACGGGGGCGGGCTTTTTTCATGCCGGCGGCCGCGGCGCGCTTCAGCCGGCGGTCATGGGGCTCGGCAGCAGGCCCATGAACGAGGCGATGGTGATCAGTGCCGCGATGATGGCCAGGACACCGAAAAACGGCCGGCCCTCGCGGGTGAACATGGTGTAGGCGCTGGCCAGGATGGCCGGGATCACGATGAACACGCCCAGGGCGATGCCGAACATGGTCAGGCCCTCGCCGGTGGCCAGCTGGGCGATGTACCAGTGCTCGCCTTCCGGGCGGGCCATGCCGGAACCTGCCCAGATGCCGTCCACCTTCTTGCCCTCCCAGATCTTGGCCAGGAGGATGGACGGCGAGATGGCGCTGTTCGGCGTCAGAAAGCTGATGATCTGGCCGATCACGGCGATGATGGCCGAGGCGATGGTGCCCCAGTAGATGATGTCGCCGTAGACCACCCCGGAGGTCGGGATCTCGGGGCGCGGTTCCTCGTTATTGGACTGTTGACTCATGGGTGCCCCTCCTTACAGAACCGGGATGTCGATGCCCAGCATGGTTTCCAGGCCGCGGGCGATCAGCTTGAAGCTGGTGAGGAACAGCAGGACGATCAGCACATAGCGGATGAAGTTGGCCTTCACCCGGGCCAGGATGTGCGCGCCCATGATGCCGCCGATCACCTGCCCGAGCATCCAGGGCGCGGCCAGGGCGGCGATCAGCGCCCCGTACTTGATGTAGGGCCAGATGGCGGCGCTGTTACCCATGGCCAGCAGCACGCCGGAGCCGGCGGCGGAGACCTTGAGCGGCGTGGTCATCACCAGGTTGAGCACCGGCACCACGGCCCAGCCGCCGCCGAGGCCGAAGAAGCCGCCGGTGAAGCCCACGAGCAGGAACAGCAGCCCGCCGAGGCCGACCCGGGTGGACTGGTAGTGCACCACTTGACCCAGGGATTCCTCGTAATAGGCGCCCTTGAGGTTCACCCAGGCACTGAAGGGGCTCACCTTCTTCACCTCGGGGTACTCGGTGTTGGAACCGCCGACGATGAACAGGATGGCGATGAACACCAGGATCAGGCCGAGCAGCAGGCGGACGATGGCGTCGCCCTGCGCGCCCATGACCTCGGACAGGGCGATGGCGGCGTAGGAGCCGAGCATGCCGCCGAGAATGATGGGGATGGCGCAGTAGAACACGATCTTCACATCCGCCAGCCCCTTGCGCATGAAGGGCCCCGAGGACACCAGGCCGCTGAACATGGCCACCACCAAGCCGGTGGAGCGGATGATCAAGGTGTCGATGGAGGTGAACGCCATCATGATGGGCGTGAACAGCACACCGCCGCCCACGCCGGCGATCACCGCGATGATGGCGATCATGGTGGACAGCACGAAGGACGCCAGCACCAGGACGAAGGCGCCATCCCCGGTGAGCCCGGCGGCGTCTTCCACCTGGTTGAAGGCCCCCATGACAAAGTAGGCCACGATACTGAGCCCGATCAGGATCGATAGCTCGGGCACCTTTTTCATCAGTGTCTGCATGCGGCTCCTCCCGTTGGGAAACGCGGACGGCGAGCACGAAGGGCTCCCTCCGACCGGGCGTCGGAGGGAAGAGAAAACGGCTGACTGATTCCGTTTTGGAATCTATCTATTAGGTGCGGATATGCCCGCCGACGGCGGGCTCAGAAGGAGGGAACCATACCGGGGTGATGCCAAAAACGAAAGGGTCAGTCCGGACGGATCAGGCCGGCCGAGGCGCCGGCCCGGGTGGTGCTCGCGGCGGCGATGCGGTTGGCCCACCGGCCCAGCGCGGTCAGGTCCGTTTCGGTCAGATTGGCCAGGTCCACGGGCCCCAGCCCCCGCTCCAGTAGGCCGGTGAGCAGGCCGGCGGTGAAGGCGTCGCCCGCGCCAGTGGTGTCCACCACCGCAACCGCCTCGCCGGGGATGTCCGCCCGGGCCGCGGGGGTGGCCAGGGTGGCGCCGTCGGGGCCGCGAGTGATGGCGGCCAGGGCCACACCGCGCTCGAACAGCGCCGCCAGTGCCGGGGCCTCCTGCGCGCAGTCCGTGAGTTCCAGCAGCTCCTCGGCACTGGTTTTCACCACATCCGCCCGGCCCAGGGCGGCTCGTGCCGCCTCCAGGGCGCCGGGCCGGGTGGCCATGAGGGCCGGGCGCAGGTTGGGGTCGTAGCTCACCAGGCCGCCGGCCGCCCGCACGGCATCGGCCCCCGCCCGCGTGGCGGCGGCTGCCGGCTCGCTGTACAGGCTGATGCTGCCGAAATGGAAGGCGCGGGCGCTGGCCAGCAGATCGGCCGGCAGGTCGTCGGGCCGCAGCCGCTCGTCGGCACCGGGATTGCGGTAGAAGGCGAACTCCGGCACTTGCCCCGAGCGGTATTGGATGATGGCCAGGGCGGTCATGGCCTCGTCGGTGGTGGTGAAGGCGCGGGTGTCCACACCGTTGTCCCGCAGGTGGGCCAGGAGCAGGTCGCCGAAATGGTCCGCGCCGCGCTTGCCCACGAACGCCGAGCGGGTGCCCAGCCGCGCCGCCGCTACCGCCACATTGGCCGGGGCGCCACCGGGATGGGGACAGAAGCAGCCGTCCTCGTCCGGGACCATGTCCACCAGGCACTCGCCACAGGTAATCAGGTCGCTCATGGGCTCCTCCGTGGCCGTGAGGGGTGAGGCGTCAAGGCGGCGGCCTGATCCACTGCTGTAGCCCGGGCCCCGA
>Ga0102925_1001942_pt1 | contig 11425 bp, 10 predicted proteins | sample SalPonR1_A_D1_MG_FD_78216 | JGI IMG/M metagenome (GOLD analysis project Ga0102925, IMG submission 78216) | Salt pond soil microbial communities from South San Francisco under conditions of wetland restoration - Salt Pond MetaG R1_A_D1_MG | ecosystem: Environmental > Aquatic > Marine > Intertidal... | reverse complement strand
TTCTTGCAGGGCTTATCCTATCCTTTTTTACAGTAAAGCTCAAAAGAGATGAATATAAGGTTACAGGAAAATATCCCAAAGGACATTATATGGGACAGGGAATCGCAATTGGTATTGCAATAGGGATACCAATAGCCATTGCAACAGGTAATATCTTTGGTGGATATGTAGTTGGTCTGGTCGCTGGTACTATTATTGGAGCTCGCATGGAGAATAAGCATGTAAATGAGCTTAGACCACTCACTCAAACGGAAAAAGACCTCAGAAAAAAATCAGTTCTGATATTTGGTGCTTTGCTCGTAGTTGGAATTATCTTAGTATTGACATCTGTATACTGATGTGTCCTACTCGCGTAAATTCAACAATGGTTAATCATTTTTGCTCTTTCAACTTTTTAGTTTTACTAATCCGATAAAATGAAAATCTATTCTTTTAATAATCACAAAAAGAACATTCTTATCGCAATGTCAATTGCTTTATTTGTAATTTTATGGTCAATTATTCTGTACTATCATCCACCAAATGAAATTGTTTCAATGATGGGAGTACGCAATATTTACATTTTCATCTTTACGATGGCTCTGGTAGGTGGGGTTTCAACATTTACTTCTACTGCTTTTTACACTACCTTGATAACAATATCAATTGGTGGAGCTAATGCTTTATGGGTTGCATTTTTTACAAGCATCGGTCTGACTCTGGGAGATGTCCTGTTCTACTATTTTGGAACGAAATGTAAACAATGTATCAAGGGAAAATATGGGAGTTATGTAGACAGTCTTACAGAAAAAATGGAACAAGTTGATGACAGGATCACCATGATATTGATCTTTTTGTACTCGTTGACTCCCCTGCCAAGTGATATAATTGCAATAGCACTTGCAATAGCTGGATTTCCATTCAAAAAAATGATTGTTCCATTGCTTGTTGGTAATTTTGTGCTGATCCTGATTCTGGTGGAGCTTTCCAGATTAGGATATAATCTGATATGATGATCTGGTCATCATAGTTTTGGATCTAAAATTTAGGATCGTTTTTGAATACTTCTTTGAGATACTCCCAATTTTCAATGTCTTCCAGGCTGACCCTTAAGTCTTCGATGTCCATATCATTGTTTTTCATGATATTCATCAGTTTTAGTGGACTGTAATACCTGGCATTTTTTCGTGTCATGAGTTTCCTTGTGGCTTCAAAGTACCAGAGTGCAAGACCTGCATAGTATGGGTCTGCAGATATACGTTCACAGAATTCCTCGAACTTATCGTTTACATCAAAGAAATCCTTTGATTGCCAGTTTTTCTCTAATTCCCTCATGAACTTCATGGAAAACTCGTCGTTGGGTATGAATTGAAGTGCAATACCACAGTTATTCAGCCAGAAAACTGCTTTGCTGTAAGTTAAGCCCCAGATTCTGGCCGGATGCCTGGACCTCAATGATTTTTTGACGATAGCATTTTCACTGTAGGATGTGATTTTTCCGATGAGTTCTTTTTCTTCTTCAGTGTTTCCTGCAATCTTTTGCAGGAATTCTGTATCTATTCCAATAAGATCAAACATATCATCAGCATTTTTTAAAAGCATGCAGATATTATCAATTTCAGCTTCAACCTTTTCTATAGCTTTGACCTTACCCTTGAGATTAGGCTGGTCAGGATCAACGTCATCTTTTGCATCCTGCAGGAATTCAAGTGTATATCTGACCCACTCATCTTTCAGCGATTCGCGGTATAGAAGTCCCTCTTCCTCAAGCAGATGATGCATATAGTTCACATCAGCCACACTGCGCTCCCCGCCAGACAAGGCAGCCTTACAAAAATGATTCCACATATCCTCATCAGACTCAACGACAGGTGGTTTAGTATATCTCTTCTCTATCATTCCGACAAGATCAGCAAACTTATTTGGGATATGCATAAAAGGGCAAATGACCCTCATGGTATAACTTTATTTCTGTGGCTGTGTGTTTGCCTGGAAATCAGATTGGATATTTTCATCATCAAAAAGAAGATTGTCACTATTATTTATACTGAATGTAAGAAAATAACCTTTTCTAAATGCATTGCATTACATGAAAAAAAATGGATCAAGGAGAACAAAGGTCATTTGTTCACCTGTATCCATTATCTGGTATTAGATATTCCCTGCAGAGGCTATATTCTGTCCTGTGTACGAAACAACCGGTCTGTGAAGGTCTATATCCAGTGCCTCCTTCAATACCTCTTCGATGGTCTCAACAGGTATGAACCTTAGTTCCTTCCTGACATCCTCGGGAACATCCTCAAGGTCCTTTTCGTTCTCTTTTGGCAGGATGACCTTCTTTATACCAGCCCTGTGAGCAGCCAGTACTTTCTCTTTTATGCCACCTACAGGCATTACGGCTCCACTAAGGGTAATCTCACCTGTCATGGCAAGTTTTGGATCCACCGTTCTGCCGGTGATAAGCGATGTTATTGCAGTGAATAGTGTTACACCTGCCGATGGTCCATCCTTTGGAGTTGCACCTGAAGGTACATGGATGTGAATATCGCTTTCTGTGAAATCAAAGGTGTTCGCATTGCTGGCAAGTCTTGATCTGGCCAGACTGAGGGAAATATGTGCCGATTCTTTCATCACATCTCCAAGCTGGCCGGTAAGTGTAAGCTTGCCTTTTCCAGGCATGAAAGTTCCTTCTATGAAAAGGATATCTCCCCCAACAGGTGTCCATGCAAGTCCTGTTACCACACCAGGTACATCCTCTTTCCTTGCCTCGTCCTGACGGATGAGTTCTTTCCCAAGGACCTCTTTCAGCATATCGGCCTTTATAATGTATGGAAGTTTTACCTTTCCAGAAACGATTTTCTCTGACACGAACCTTGCAGCTCTGGCAAGCTGTTTCTTCAGTCCGCGAACTCCGGCTTCCCGGGTGTATCTCTCTATCATCAGTTTCAGGGCATCTTCCTCGATCCTTAGCTTGTCTGAATCGAGGCCGTGTTCCTCAAGTATTATAGGTATCAGGTGATCATTTGCGATCTCAAGTTTCTCATTTTTGGTGTATCCTGATATTTCAATGATCTCCATCCTGTCCCTCAGTGGTCCGGGAATGGTTGCCAGTGAGTTGGATGTAGCTATGAACAGTACCTCGGACAGGTCATACGGAACTTCCAGATAATGGTCTGAGAATGTATTGTTCTGTTCCGGATCAAGCACTTCCAGAAGTGCACTTGCGGGGTCTCCTGAATAAGAGGAAGCCAGTTTGTCTATCTCATCAAGGATAAACACAGGATTCTTTGTTCCTGCTTTTTTGAGACCTTGTATGATCCTTCCGGGCATGGCACCAATGTAGGTTCGTCTGTGTCCTCTGATCTCAGCTTCATCCCTGACACCTCCAAGACTCACACGCACATATTCCCTGCCAAGGGAATCTGCAATACTTTCACCAAGACTTGTCTTTCCGGTTCCGGGTGGTCCTGTGAAAAGCAGGATAGAACCTTGTTTTTCCTGCTTTAGTTTCATAACTGCAAGATGCTGGATTATCCTTTCCTTTACCGTTTCAAGTCCGTTGTGATTGTTTTCCAGCGTATTACGGGCATGTTCGATGTCAATGCTCTTCCTTTCAGTGACTTGCCATGGGATGTCAAGCAGGATGTCAAGATAATTCCTGATAACATGACTCTCCGGGTTATGCTTCCCTCCGGTCTCAAGCTTTTTCAACTCGGAAAGTGCTTTCTTTTTCACATCATCAGGCATATATGAATCTTCGATCCTGTTTTTGTAATTATCCTCCTCTGAGTCAGAATCATCAAATTCATGAAGTTCTTCCTGGATTACTTTGAGTTGTTCTCGCAGCATTGCCTCTCGATGTGTTTTGCTAACTTTTTCAGCAACCTTTTTAGCCACCTCCATCTGGATGTTTATATTCTCCATCTGGTTTGTCAGGATATGCAGGAATGTAAGGTAGCGTTCACGGACAGATACCATTTCCAGAAGCTTCTGTTTTTCCGTAAGTTCGATCGGTATAAAAGGCATTACATAACCCATCATCTGGTCAACAGATTCCATATTGTCAATTGGCTTGGTAAAGGCTTCAGAACTCTTGAAGCGTTCACTAATTTTATGGATGGTCTTTTTGACATCCTTGAATATTACTTCCTGAATTTCTTCTTCAAGGTCATTTATGTCTGGAACTGTTTCATAAGTGGTATAAAATGTTCCATTTTTCTGGTACAAGTCAAGTGTTTTCACTCTTTGTACAGACTTTGCGGATACAAGGTAACCTTCATCTGCAGGCATTATAGACTTTAGCTCCAGAATATTTCCAGTCTTATAGAGTGTATCTTCGGAAAGATCTGAGTGTGCTGTTCCACTTTTCATTGTGATTGCCACTGCATATGCAGTATCCTCATTTTCCATTATTGAAAGGAGGATCTTTCCAGTGTCGTTGTCAGTCAGGAATTTGGTTCTGCTTTCAGGGTAGATTACTAGTTCAGAAAGTCTGATTACTATGCTTTCTGTTTTGTTTTCGGTTGCTTGTGGGTACATTGTTCTTGTTTTAAATCATGTGTTGGTTAGTTAGCCTTTACCTAATGTTTGAGATATAAAAAAATCATCTCACCTTTCCTAAGATTCCGATAAGCGTTGAAACTTCAGCTTCATTCAGTGAAAGGACCATTCTTTGAGTCAGTTTCAATAAAGCGATCTGCTCACATCGACAGACATTCTGTCCTTTCTCGGTCAGGCAGATATAATAGATCCTGCCATCATCGGGTGATCTCTTTTTGTAGACATATTCCATCCGGATGAACTTGTTAATCATTTCCGATATCGTAGGTTTGGAGTTCCTTGTGACTTCAGCAAGCTTGCTGAATGTGATCTCTCCATGTTCGTCAATGACCTGCAGATATCTCACCTGCTTCATAGTTATGTCCGATGATCCGCATTCACAGAGGATCTCAGAAGAGCATTGGTTCTTAATACTGAGTAAATTCTCAAAAACTATGAATAAATGCTCTTTTCTCTCTATCATATTTCTATCAGGTTCATTAGTTAGTCATTACCTAATTATATACATGTTGGTCTGGGTATAGAAATATTGTAAAAAATAAAAACTTATGTTAACTCTCTCTTCAATATCTTGTGAGCGACATTAAGTTGCTTGAACTTCTCGGTATCTCCAGTTGGCTTGTCGGGATGTAGTTCTCTTGCCATCAATTTATATTTTTCATTTATGATAGTGAAGTCAGTTTCATCGTGGTCGCAGTCAAAGAATTTTCTTGCTTCCTGGCGCTTCTGATGGACATCTTTGTTTTCTTTGAATTCTGAAATAAAATCATCTATTGTGATGTCTTCTTCAAGCACGCGGTTCGTTTCCATCTCGATGACCTTTGAGAGTACATACATATTTTCCACATAGTTCTTTTGCATATTGTGGGTGAAATGCATGCGATGATCCCCTATCCACCATGTTGCAGAGGCCTTGATCTTTCTCATTCCCATACGCTCAAGGGAGATCTCAATATCATTGTCGACGATACCGATCTTTTTCAAAGATGTAATAATGTTATTCCGAAATTGTACAGCTCTTCTGTTGCTGGCACTTTTAACATTCACTTCACCAATTTCATGTCCTTTTATTTTAACCATTAATTTCCACTCAGTTTCGTTTTTTTTTACTCCTTTAGTGTTATGCTCCCTTAAATAATCATGTGTATATTTTAAATTCAGCTTAGTTCAAAAAAGAAAAGCAGAAAGAAGTGTATAGACCCAAGTCTATCTGTCGTACTACAAATAAAATAAAATTAAAGGATGCTTGAATCTCCCAAAAGGTTTTCAAAACTCTATTCCATCTTTCCTCTCAATTTCAAAATACCCTGCGTGGGCGTGACCTTCTTCGGGCAAACTGCCACACACTTGTAAACCACATCACATCCCCATACTCCAGAATCTGAATTGATGAATTCAGCCAGCTCTTTTCTGTCCTTTTCTTTGCTTCGTGGGTCCAGATGGAATCTCCATGCTTTAGCAAGAGCTGCTGGTCCGAGATATTCTCCATTCCTCGCAGCAGCCGGACATGCTCCGTGGCATGTGGCGCATAGGATACAATTGGTGTATTTTTCCAGTTGTATCTGCATAGAAGGTTCCATGAGTGTTGCCTTTTCCTTAGCATCGGAATTTATCCACGGTTTAATGGAATCCACCAGCTCATAGAAATGATCCATATCCACAATTAGATCCCGAATTACGCTTAGGTTTGGAAGTGGTTCAACAAGTATCCCATTCCTGCCTTCGATTATTTCTGATGGTTTTATGGATGCTACGCCATCCTTTGGTTCATCTGTAGTCTCATCCTTCACTTCAGATACCTGCGTCCTGCATGCAAGTCTTGGAACTTTGTTAATGAGCATGGCACAACTTCCACAAACAGCACCCCTGCAAGAATATCTGAAGCACAGGCTTCCATCTATCTTTTCCTGCACGTGGAAAAGTGCTTCAAGAACCGTCATTCCCGGTCTTTCTTCAACAGTGAATCTATCAATCCAAATCTGTTCTCTATCCTGCCTTCTTATCATCAACTCAAATTCGGACATTAGTATTCCCTCCTTTTTGGCTGGAACTGAGTTATAGTGACGTCCTTGTAAGCCAGTCGGGGACCTTCTTCCGTATAATATGCAAGTGTGTGTTTGAGCCACTCCTCATCATTACGTTCTGTAAAGTCAGTCCTGAAATGTGCTCCCCGGCTTTCTTCCCGAACGAGAGCACCAAGGGTTATTACCTGGGCCAGTTCAAGCATAGCCTTTAATTCAAGGGCATTGAGAAGTTCGAAATTGAAGACATTAGTTTTGCTCATAACTTTGATATTATCAGCTCTTTTTTTCAATTCCTTAATTCTCTCAAATGCAAGATCAAGCTTCTCCCTTGTTCTGAAAACACCCACATTATTCTGCATCACAGCCTGCAATTCTTCCCGGATCTCTGCAAAATTCTCTCCACTTTCGCCCATGAGAGCCTCTATCATTTCATTCTCATCTGCAATGGCTTTTGATAATATATCATCCGATATAGCTTCCTGCGAGACTATATAATCTGAAGCAGCAGCACCTGCACGCTTTCCAAAAACAACAGTATCAAGTAATGAATTACCACCAAGCCTGTTTGCACCATGTACACTTATGCAGGCACATTCACCCACTGCGTATAATCCTGATACAGGAGTTTCCCCATCTTTGTTAGAGCTGACACCGCCCATTGAATAATGCTGTCCGGGTTGCACTGGTATAGGTTCCTTGACCGGATCCACTCCGGCAAAATCAATTGATATCTGACGAATCCCTGGTAATCTTTCATTGATGGTGTCATTTCCAAGGTGCGTTATATCAAGCTGCACATATCCTCCTGGAAAAGCTCTGCCCTCGTCAATTTCTGTTTGTATTGCTCGTGCTACAATATCTCTTGGTGCAAGTTCCATGGCATTTGCTGCGTAATTTATCATGAAACGCTCATGGTTCTTATTGTAAAGGTAGCCGCCCTCTCCCCTTGCACCTTCGGTTATCAGTATATTCGTGCCAAGAAGTGTGGTCGGATGAAATTGTACAAATTCCATATCCTGAAGGGGAACGCCGGCAGTATATGCAAGACCGATGCCAGATCCCCGGTTTATAATGGCATTGGTGGAACGCTGGTAAATTCGTCCGTATCCTCCGGTTGCAAGAATGGTAGCTTTTGCCCTGAAGGATTCCAATTTTGAATCAATAGTATTCATTGCCAGAAAACCTACGCATTTCTCTTTGTCTACAATTAGCTTTGTGACCAGCCATTCGCTATAAACTTTAATTCCAGACCTTAGGACCTGTTCGTATAACGTGTGTAAAAGATTATGTCCTGTTCTATCACCTGCATAACAGGTCCTTGGAAAACCAGCTCCTCCAAAAGGACGCTGTGCAATATTTCCGTCTTCAGTGCGTGAGAAATTAGTGCCCCAATTCTCCATTTCAATTACTCTTTCAGGTGCTTCCCTGCAAAGTATTTCCACGGTATCCTGGTCTGCGAGATAATCACTTCCTTTTACAGTGTCTAATGCATGTGATCCCCAGCTATCATCAAGTCCTAGTGAAGCATTGATCCCACCCTGTGCTGCACCGGAATGACTGCGAATCGGATGGACCTTTGAGATTATAGCAACGTCTACACCTTTCTTATCAGCTTCAAGGGCTGCTCTTAAACCTGCAAGTCCTCCACCTATTACTATAATATCGTGATCTATCATTTCTCCACTCCCGTTAGTTTCATTGGGTCAAGCAGCTGATCTATTTCCTCTTCTGTGAGCAGTTCCATTTCCCTGACCACTTCTTTGATGCTCTTATTTTCCCTGTGTGCCTGATATGCAATTTCTGTAGCCTCTTCATATCCTATGAGGGGTGCAAGAGATGTTGCAATCGCAAGGCTTGATTCTGCAAGCTCAGCACAACGCTGGACATTAGCAGTTATACCTTGCAGGCATTTGCGATTGAAAGAGTCGATTGATCCTGAAAGTATCCTTATGGATTTTAAAAGGTTATATGCAAGCACTGGAGTGAAAACATTAAGTTCCAGCTGTCCTCCCTGTGCAGCCATCATTATTGCAGTGTCGTTTCCTATTACCTGGAATGCTGCCATATTCATCATTTCAGCCATTACCGGATTGACCTTTGCAGGCATGATGGAAGATCCGGGTTGTACAGCAGGGAGATTTATCTCACCAATACTGGCACGTGGCCCGCTGGAAAGCAATCTAAGGTCATTTGCTATCTTTATGAGATCCACGGAAAGATTGCGAAGTGCTGCAGATGTGTTCAATATTGCATCTGCTCCCTGTGTAGCTTCAAATGGATTTTCAGTTAATCTAAAATCCATCTCAGTTATTTGATTTACCTCAAAAACAGCAAATTTTCCAAAATCTTCAAGAGAATTAAGTCCTGTACCAACTGCTGTTCCACCAATATTCAGCTCACCAAGGTCGTCCATGGCTCTAAATATTTTATTTATACTAAGTTCGACCATTCTTGCATAGCCACTGAATTCCTGTCCCAAAGTAATGGGTACAGCATCCTGTAAATGAGTTCTTCCAGGTTTGACAATATAAATGAATTCAGATGATATTTCGTTTAGGATACTTTGTAATTCAACAAGTTTCGGGAGTAGTTCTGATTTTAATGCTTCCATTGCAGAGATATGAATTGCAGTATGTGTGGTATCATTGGAAGACTGGGACATGTTCACATGATCATTAGGGTGAATTATATCGTATCTTCCCATGTCAAAGCCTTTTATTTCAAGAGCACAGTTGGCAATAACCTCATTTGCATTCATATTCTGTGATGTTCCGGCTCCTGATTGAAATGCATCAACCACAAATTGTTCATTAAGCTTTCCTTCTCTGACTTTAGTGGCAGCCTGAACTATTGCTTCTCCAATTTCAGGGTCAAGCTTTCCAAGTTGCATATTTGCCTTTGCAGATGCGATCTTGATCGTAGCCTGTGCTTTTATGAAAACAGATGGCAGCTTCTCGCCACTAACATTAAAGTTCTCCACTGCTCTTGCAGTTTGAGGACCATAGTATGCATTATCCGGTACTTTCACTTCTCCAAGTGTATCTTTTTCTAAACGGACCACAAAATCACCACAGTAAATATCCAAAAAGTCTAAAGTCCAAAATCTAAACTTTAATTTAAAACTTTAATTTAATTTGTAGATTCTAATAACTCCCCAATTAAAAATTGAAGATCCTATTAGATAAACATATGGTTTGAGTTTCTTTTCAACAATTTCCTAGATGAATGTATTCAAATCACATTTACTTGATTTAATGGCAAATTAATTTTTTGAAAAGTTATATATATGACACATGTGTACGTTTATACAAGAAATAATTAAATGTCCAAAATAAAGCGAGGTGGACTTATGTCATCATGGGAATACGATGTAATACCTGTTAGATTCGGAGTATGGGATGTAACCAAGAAAGAATTGAATAAGCTTGGTGTGGATGGATGGGAATTGATCAAATTCACTGAAGATATAGATGAAAATGGGATGGTACAGGCTTTCTTCAAGCGTGAAGTAGACGGGCTTGAAGCATTCTAGTCCATTTTCTTATCTTTTCTTTCTATTTCTTAGGTTAACTTTTTAGTAATTAAGTAGAACCTTGATCAAATAGGCATTAAACATGATTTTTACATATTTTCAGAATCTTTTAATTATTATGACTTCCATTTAGCATAATATGACTGAGAATAACACAAAAGAACAGGAATCAAAAACTAAAAGAGCTGAAAAAAATATGGCTAAACCAATGGCTCATGATCTGGGATCAGGCGGTCTTTCCGTTTCCGGTGGATGTTCTATAACTCCCGGTCTTGGAATCGAATATCATGCACATAAGTCCCATGGCCTGCAAGGTGCAGCTGATATGTGGATTGACAAAAGCAAGTTCATTGAGAATCTTTCAATGGATGAAGCAACTCGAGATCATATAAAGAAGTTATCACGTCAGTGATAGTTCCTTTATCTTCTGTTTTTGATTTCAGATTTCAGATCTTTACTAAACTCTATTCTTCTTTACTGATCTCCTGAAGCATTTTTTCTTTTTATATAGGAACGGACAGTTTCTTAAAATGCTCTATAAGATCAGAACCCCATTGCAAAGCCTGTGGTTCGCAACTTATGAATTTTATGTTCTTAGACAAAGCAAAATTTCCAGGTCTTCATCGGCCCGAAGAGCGTGAGGGGCATTTGCTGGCAGGAATATAAAAGTGCCTTATTTCTCTCAGTTTAATTGCCGAATAGCGTGAAAATGCCTTTCCCTTTCAGTACCTGAACTACTCCTGTTTTTGTAAATGTGTGCTCATCAATATCTGTTCCGGCAGCAAGACACATCAAAGTATAATTGTATCCTTCATCTTTGGCAAGAACCGTACTGAAAATTCCCTCAGTAGGGAACTGCACCAATTTGCTCAAGTCTCTTGCAAAACCCTTATCCTAACCTACCATCTTTATATCTGTCATCCTTCTCTCAAATGTAAATGTTTGATGCTTATATCTTTTCACAGCTTTAAACAGACTCAACAGAAAATACTCCAATTGATTTTTTTGGGAAAAAGCTGTGTACGCAGCCGTAAATGATATTGAATAGGAATTTTTCTTATCTCTTGCTTATAAATTAATCGAGAATGCATTTAAAATCGTAATAAGAAAGTTTTAAAAAGTATTACTGCGATTTTACCCTGATCATTATGTGTGACAAAAATTCAGACAATAATAACAATTCACTTTCAATCGCAACTTTCGAGGATGCAGCAAAATTCCACGGCCATATCTGTCCCGGTCTTACTATGGGCTATGTTGCTTCAAAAGCCGCTCTGGAAATGCTCGCATCTCACAGGGACAGCGATGAAGAGCTTGTAACAATTGTAGA
>Ga0102925_1001940_pt1 | contig 11433 bp, 8 predicted proteins | sample SalPonR1_A_D1_MG_FD_78216 | JGI IMG/M metagenome (GOLD analysis project Ga0102925, IMG submission 78216) | Salt pond soil microbial communities from South San Francisco under conditions of wetland restoration - Salt Pond MetaG R1_A_D1_MG | ecosystem: Environmental > Aquatic > Marine > Intertidal... | reverse complement strand
CGAGCTACTATATGAATAGCATAAGCACTACCTACACTAACTAATAAAACAGGTAAAACTGTACTTACAAGTGAAAGCGATTTTCCTAAAAGTGACTGAAGACCAACCGCCCAAATTACACTGATTAAAACTGTAGAAATTGGCAGTAAAACTCCCCGTATACTTCGAAATGATAAATAAAGTATAATCAAAATAACGCCTATTACGAAAGGTAGTAATCTCTTTAAATCATCTTTCATATAGTCAGTTGCATCAGCTACCATTACCGGGCTTCCTGTAATATGTATCTTTTCAGGACCTTCATATTTTTTTACCGCATCCTGTATTCTATTAACAACTGCTTCCGGTTTATCTTCATCCTCAATTTCGGCTAAAAGAACAGTAGACTTAAAATTTTTAGTTACTATTTTTCCTAAATATTGATCACGACTTAAAAGATCTTCTTTGATTTTTTGTGACTCTTCATTATTCTGTGGTAAATCCTTAACAAACTCATTAACTTCTATTCCACTTACTGACTCTTCTATCTTTTCTATATTTGTAAGGCTTTTTACTTCATTAACCCCTTTTATTCCTTCTAATTCAGCAGTCATATTCTCTATCTTTTTTAATGTTGGAGAATCAATAATCTCTTCGTCTTCAAGCATAATCGCAGCAAATGCCATCCCACCAAAAGTATCCTGAACATCTTCATATTTTTCTACCACTTTATTATCTTCGGGTAACATATCTTTAATACCAGCTTCTATTTCTATCTGTAAAGCATAATATCCCATAATAACTGTGATGATAGCTACCATTACTATAATGAAAGAAGAATGATTTTTTACAAATTTAGCTAGTTTATTCATAAATGATTCCTCCTTTGCTAAGGTCAAATTTCATCAGTACTGACTAGTCAGTTTTATTATAACAAAAAAATTACCTTTGTCAAATAAAAAATAGAGAAACTCCCTCCTCTTTTAAGGAGTTTCCCTTTTGTTTAAAAATTCAAATATACTGAATTCAGTGGAGAAAAAATAATTGGATATTTCACGAGTTGTTTTTCCTTTAGAAAATTCCTTTAAATCCTCTCTAAAATCATAAACTGCATCAAGATTATCTAACAATATGTCTACTAATTTTCCCTGAAAATGCTTATTTCTTTCAGAATTAACTATATTCACACATTTTTCTCTGGGAAAAACTTCTTTATATACTCTTTTAGAAGATAAAGCATCAAAAACATCAGCCAGGGCCACAATCCTAGCTTCAATAGGAATCTCCTTACCTTTAATTCCCTGGGGATATCCACTGCCATCCCATTTTTCATGATGGTAATAAGCTATATCATGGGCCATTTTCATAATATTTGAATTTGATCCTGCCAGTATCTTGGCCCCTATTGCTGGATGATTTTGCATTATTTTATATTCTTTATCTGTTAGTTTTCCAGGTTTTTGTAAAATAGAATCAGGTATTCCAATTTTACCTAGATCATGAAGTAATGCCGCAAAAAATATTTTTTCGATTTTTTCTTTACTGGCTCCGATTTCTCTATAAATTAAAGATGAAGTAAAACCTATCCTTAATACATGATAAATACTATCTTCATCTCTAAATTCAGCTGCCTCACATAACTTCTGCATTATTTCTCTATTTAATTCTTGATTATCTTCTACTAATTCATCTACCACTATTTCTTTTTCTTCTAAATCTCTTAATTTATTTTCATCCCATTCACTAGAGGTACTTTCAATTCCTCGTTTATCCATAAACTTTTTATAAAATTTTGCTGATTTAAAAGCTGTTTTTTCATCTAAACTCAAAAATCCTCTAAAAATCCTATAATCATCTTTATTAATTCTTTGCAAATTTTTTTCTTCCTTTGTAGATAATACAGCACTATAATCCGGATGACAGACAGTTACTGCCCATTCCTTTCTTAAGGGACTATTATTATCTATTTCAACAAAAGTTGTATTCTCAAATTCCTTATCAGCATTTTCCGGTACATTTTCAGCAAATACATATATTTGTCGACAAATTTTATCAAATTCAAGATATCGATCTTTTTCATATAAAAAATATTGATAATCTTGAAAAATAACATAAATATCAGCATAAAGATCATATTCTTTAATTATATTTTCAATTGAATGAGACATTGCAACCATTGAAGCTTTTGTGAAAATATTTGTATCCAAAGCAGAACTTTTATTTTTTAAATTTTCATATAAACTATTCACTAATTTTCACCACCTGTACAAATTTATTTTAAGATAAACTGAAAAATGCAGGTGATTTACACCTGCATTTCTATTATTTTTATACTAAATCCTCTAATAAATTAGCTGCTTTTTTTACTTTTTCTGGATTATTAGTTTTAGCCCCTTTGAAGTTTCTTTCTTTTTCATTTTCATAAGTTCCAAAACCATCTAAATCATAAGCTACCATCATTGACTTACCAATATTTTTATTAATTACTAAAAACCATTCTCTTACTAAAGGATGATTTTTAGGCAAATATACAAAATCTATATTGGGATGTTCTTTAAGTGAAGCATCATTTTCTCCAAAAATATAGACCTGATCAACATTATCAGCTATATCTAAATATCTATCCCAAATAGCTTCTGCTCTGGATACTTTTTGGAATCCAGCATAAACTGTAGCCCCTTCACCTCTGGATAATAAAACCTTTTCCATTATGTAACACATTTTTTCCATATTGGGAATTTTAGTTTCAAATTTTAAAGAAAATGAATCCAAAACATCTTCATCAGCATCTTTTCCCAAGTCTTTAACATCACCTTCAACTTCAGAAAATATTTCATCATATAAAGATAATTTTTTCATTATTTTATTCCTCCTCTTATTTTAAATAATTTATTTTTTTGATACGAATAAAAATAAAATAGCTAATAAGTAAAATAAGAGCTGCTTTTAAAATGTTGAAAGGAAAAATTGTTAAAGTCAGATAAGTAAATAAATTGTTGACATAAGGATTGACTTTTTCAGTTAATGCCAATATTTTTTCAAAGGGTAAATTTAACACATTTTTATAAAGAGGAATAATTACAAATAAATTTACTAAAATTGATGTAATCCCCATTGTTAAAGTGCCAATTAAAGACGAAAAAAGATAAGATAAATTTCTTTTTTGATAAAAATAAGCAGATGAAGCTACAAAGGAAGCACCAACCAAAAAATTGGCAAGCTCACCAATACCCATATTTGATGAGATAAATAAGTGTAATAAATTTTTCAAAAAAACAACCATTACACCATATATTGGTCCTAATAAATAGGCTAAAATAATGGCTGGAACTTCACTAAAATCTAACTTTAAAAAGAATGGGAAAATAGGTATATTTATTTCAAAAATCATAATAATAAAAGCTAAAGCTGAAAAAATTGAAACAATAGAAAGCTTTCTAAACTTCAAATTCAATTCACCTCTTGCTAATTAATAACTGTTATTAATATTTTAATTATAATATCTTTTTATGTCAAATAAAAAAACTGAGAAGAAAAATGAATTTTCTCCTCAGTCAAAATTATCAAAGGTTATTTATTTTATTTATTCTTTTAAATATTTATTAAACCAATCTACCATCTCTTCTAATCGACGGACCCTGTGTTCAGGTTTACCTCCGCGAGAAAGCTCATGGTTTTCACCTTTGAACATACATAGTCTACTATCAACATCATGATATTTGAGAGCAGTAAACATTTGTATTCCTTCTGGAAGCCAGCACCTATAATCTTCTTCAGAATGGATAAATAAAGTAGGAGTAGTTACCTTATCAGCATATTTTAATGGTGATCCATCCCATAATTTTTCCATATCACTCCAGGGAGTTGCTCCTGCAAATTGATCTTTAACAAAGAAATAACCGATATCAGTTGTACAAAACTTAGATATCCAATTAGATATACTCCTTTGTGAAACTGCAGCTTTGAATCGGTCAGTATGACCAATTACCCAGTTGGTCATAAATCCACCATAAGAACCACCACCAACTCCTAATTTATCCTCATCAATAAACTCATATTTTTCTAAAGCTTTATCCATAACTTCCATTAAATCTTTATAATCTCTTCCACCATAATCACCACGAATGTCAGCAAATTCATTTCCACGACCGGAACTACCACGGGGATTAGAATAAACCACAGCATATCCTTCATTAGCTAAAATTTGAAATTCATGGAAAAATATTTCACCATAGGCTCCTTTAGGTCCACCATGAATCTCTAAAATAGTTGGGTATTCTTCTCCTTCTGTATATCCTATAGGTTTCATAATCCAGGCATCGATTTCTTCTCCATCAGAAACTTCAACTTTAAAATGTTCGGGAGTAGAAATCATTTTATCTTTTAATACACCTTTGTTAAATTCACTAACCTGTTTTTCTTCTCCATCTTTATATAAATAAAGTTCCTGTAATTTGTTTCCTCTAAATCCTATATAGGCAATATTTTCACCTTTAATACCAAACATATCAACTGTACCATCTTTAGTAACTATTTTTTCTAATTCACCATCTTCAAATTTATTGAGATAGGAATTATAGCCCTCAGTAGTAATTAGATAAAAATCATCATCTTCAAATTCCAGGGCTTTTCCTCCACCCATCCTGGAGTCATTTCCTACAGATGTTCCTATACTTTTATCCAAATTATCACTTAGCTTATTAACTTTTTTTGCTCCTAAGTCAAATTCATAAATTTCCTGATTGGTATTTACACCCATTGCTTCCATATCAGTAGCAGTAAAATAAATAGTAGATTCATCCCTGAATTTCACAAATCCTATTTCCAGTTCTTCTTCTGTCAGCTTTTCTAAGTAATCTTTTTTGAGATCATATAAATAAAGTTCACTCTCAAGTTCCATTTTATCATCAAATTCTTTCATATTGAGAACTACTTTATCTTCTTTGAGATCAAAATTTAATATATTATTATTTCCATCTATTAACTTTTTATATTCTTTATCTTTTAAATCTAATTTTAAAAGATGACTTCTCTTTTTGTCAGTAAAACCCTGTCCATTTCCCCAAAAAGGTATTTCTTCTAATACTTCATAATCTTTTTCTTCTTCAAGTTCCTCTTCAGTTTTTTCTTCAATATTTGCAAAAATATTTATCAATAAAAAATTGGAATTTTTCTTAAAATCCTGAACTGCATAAGGTATTTCAGTAAAAAGTTCTGCTTCTCCTCCATTAACATTTATTGTGTAAAATTCGGTACTGGGTTTTAAACTTTCTTCTTTATCATCTTTTCTTTTAGATGTAAATAAAATATTTTCATTATCAAGCCAGATGAAATTACTATCTTTTTTACCGCCAGTTAATTTCCAGAGCTTATCATCTTTAATTTCATAAATCCATAAATTAGATGAATAATCGTTTTCCTCCATATCAGCCTGTTTTTTTATAAAACAGAGCTTATCACCTTTAGGTGAAAATTCTAAATTTGAAAGAAAATTATAATCCTTTAAATTATTAATTTGTAATTTTTCCATTTTCATTCCTCCTGAATTTAATTAATATTTTTACAATTTTTATTATTTAAAAAGGCAGGAATCACCCTGCCTTTTTATACTTTAGTTATTTATACTATTTTATTTCATACTCTCCTTTTAATTCAACTTTTTCTCTTAGAGTATCAGATACAGGGCAGAAATCTTCGATTTTTTTATATAGTTTTTCTACCTTATCCTTATCTGCATCAGAATCAATTTTATATTTAAATCTTACTTCCTGAAAACCAGAATAAACATCAGCTGAAGACATTGCTTTATCATCAATATCTCCTTCTATTTCAACTTCGATACTATTAACATCTATTCTCATCTTCTTAGCTAAAAATACAGTAGTTATAGAAAGACATCCTGCCAAACTTGCAAGAGTAATCTCAACAGGTGTCATACCTTCATCACTTCCACCAAAGTTTTCCGGTTCATCAATTACTATACTGTGACCTCGACCATCACTTACTTTAACTTTCATACCATCTGTCAATTCAGAATTAATTGTATATGTGCTTATTCCCATATTCTAAACCTCCTAATTAAATAGTTACTTTCACTTATAGTATTTCCTTATTACCAATTGTAATTTTAACACAGGTGGATAATTGAATCAATAAATTAAACTACAATTTAGTTATATTTAATTAGAATTTAATATTAGAAAATGCCTTCAATTTCTCAACCCCTAAGTATTCGTCAGTAAAAATCATAAATATTGGTGGTAAAAAGATACCTTGTCCATTTTCTAAAGAAATATTATTTGTAATTTGAGATGTTAATACTTCCAGTCCAGTATAGGCAAAATAGTTATCATAAGAAGGTTGATATATTTCTAATTTTTCATCATGATCTTTACTTCCATAAATTACTGGTTTTTTAGAAAATATTCTTCTACCTGAGCGACCAGCTTTATAAGTAACTCTTTTGCCATTATCATCTATAACCTCAAAATAACTATTTTTAAGATCACTGGCCAATTTTAGAAAAAATTCTCTAACAAATTTTTCCCTATTAAAATATCTTTTAGAATTTTGTTTAACTTGAGCCACAGAACATAATAGAGGTAGCCCAGGCATTGTTAAATAATAATGAAGTAAAATGGTATTTTTATATTCATCATTATTTTTAATTCTGACTTCACTCTTTATTCCCTGCCAGAGATTACCTTTTTTATCTTTTATTTTTGTAAAATCTATTTTAGATTTTTCTTCAAATAAAGAGGCAGCCTTTAGTTTTTCAGGCCTTATATTTATACCTCCTGCCCAGGGACTCCACCAGGATTTTGGACCTTTTTTAGGAAAAGAACTATCCAGCCATTCTTTTCCTTTATAATTCAGGGAATACACAAATGGTGAAAAATCAGGAGCGATTTTAAAATTTAATTCTCCGTTATCAAATTGATACACTTTTTTACCATTTACTTTTGATTTTGAAGTATTACAATTATTGTTTTTATTTTTATTATAAATCAACTGTCTTTCTGTAAAATGTTCTGATTCAAAATCAAAATTAATCTCTAAAATATCTTTTCCAAAATCATTATTAAATTTCAAATCAACTTTTTTCTCTTTTTCATTATCCAAAATCACTTTTTTATCTATATTTTCACTTTCAGATATCAGACTAATATTCCCTTTCATATTTTTATTTTTGTTTTCCTTAAACTTAACTTCAAATTTATTTTCCACAAAAGGGTTATTTTCATTTATTTCATAATAAAAATCATTTTCCTCTTTAAGCTTTTTAGGATTATTGTCCTTTAAAGCAAATTTTCTGAGATCAGTCCAATCATCAAAATTATCAATGACAATAAATAGAGATTCACTTTTATAACACTCATCTTTTTTTAGATCTCCTACTTCAAAATCAATTGACATATACCAGCCATTAAAGTTTAATTTTTTTCCTTCTGGCCAGATTACTGCCCTACTTGAACCATCTTTATCAACTGCTAAAAGCCAATTTTCAGTAATATCTATGTTATTCCAGTAATCAAAATCTCTGCTATCAAAACCACTGTTTTTTACCACCTTATCATTATATGGTAAATAAGTGTTACTTAGATCATAATAAAAACTATGGCTTAATGTTAAATCCTCATATACTTTATTATCTAAATTATAGATTTCATAATAGTTTTCTACAAGACCATCACTCATTAATTTTACTACAGAGATAAGGTGAAGATTTTTATATTCTTCAGATTCAAAAATAACTCGCATACAATAGGCTTCATCACTTTCATAAAATTCTACTTTGTCTGCTTCTTTTTTAGAAAATTCATGACTAAAAGGCATTCCTATTCTGGGATGAATAAAAGATATTTCACGATCTTCTCCATTTAAATCCAGATAACCTAAATAATTATTTTCTTTTTTAAATAAAACTGCATGAGGTCCATTCGCTAAAATCCAGCCCTCATCTACTCTTAAACCAAATTTACTCTTTGTTCCTCGAAAAACACCAGAAACTTTAAAATCAAATTTATTTTTACTCATTTTATCATTCCCCTTTAAAACAACTTTCCCTTCAATCTTCTTTTTGTAAAAACAACTTTTTACTAAATAGTAATCTAGAGGAATTACTTTCTTTTCCTCTGCCTCTAATTCAAAATCAAAGCAATTTTTACTAAAAATAATATCCGAATTTGAAGGTAATTTAAAGTTAAAATCTACTTTTTGATTATAGTTATTTTTAATCTCTATATATAATTTATTTTTAGTTTTTTCAAATTTACGCCCAACAGGAACATTAAAATTAACTTCTATAGGTGTTTTTATTTTTATCCCCTGTTTAAATACTGCTTTTTTACCATTGATTTTAAAATTGGCTTTAACAGCAGGATGAGTTTTATCACCAGAAATAGCATCTTCAACTTTATTTAAGAAAAACTCTCCTTTAAATATTTTTTGATCTTTTACTCTGGCTTTTTCTGTATAATTAAAATCAATGCTTTTATCATTTTCACCTTTTATTTCAATATTAAGTTCTTTATCACTTTTATTTATAACCTTATATCTTATCTTATATTTTCTACCATAAACCAGACTATTATTTTCTAACTTTGCTTCAATAAGATATTCAGGAGTTTCAATCTTTCTCATCCCCCGGGCCAACCTCTCAAATCCAATTTCCAAACGATTATCATCTAATTTCCAGATATATTCATAATGATTATAGTTATTTTCTTCTTTTCCATCTTCTTCTAATTTAATTTCTCTCATACTATCTTCATACCAATCAATTTTTTCAAAATATTCTTCAAGAACTTCAGTTTGTAAAACAGTAGGTATAAAATTCATAAGATGGACATTATCATCTCTTTTCTCCCAGAAAAAACCACACTTTTTATAAAGTGGGACCGCTTTTGTATTACCAGCCCAGGAGTAGAGATCCAATCTGGGCCATCCCATTTCATTAGTTCTTTCTACTGTTTTTAAAACAAGAGCTTTTCCAATCTTTTTCCCCTGATAATCAGGTCTAACATTAATAATCGGCAAATATAATGCCCCTTCATCATTTCTATATTCAGAAAACCCACAATAACCAACCACAGAATCCTTTTCTTTATCTACTGCTAAATATGTATTGATAAAATCTATATTTTTATGTTCATCTATTATAGTCTCCGTAGTTATTAAATGGTCATATCCTCCCCAATTTTCTGAACTCTTATTCCACATTTCCGCTATTGATTCGGCATACTTATCTTCATACTCACATATTATTATATTTTTATTCATGGTAATCCCCCTTATTTTTTCAATCTTCATTTTATTACAAAAATAAAAAACCACAGGCTATAATACACCTGTGGTCTCTTTAAAGTATTTTTAGATATAGTTTTTTTAGAGCATTAAAAAAACCACAGGATTCACAACCTGTGGTAAATTTCAGTTACTCAGCATAAAATTTAAAATAATTCTTCCATTTATGTACTAAAATTTTTCACCGGTAGGTCGTGAATATTTATATTTTGTTTTCCATAATTTACCTGCTTCAGGCGCAGATGTAGCAAGACGCACTTTGCCTCTACTTGTTATAACCGGTAGAGAAACACTAATATTTTTAACTGCTTCCTGAATATTAATTAGATTAATCATCATTATCACGACCTCCTTTTCTTTTTTAATTTATTTTAATTAATTTTTGGTTAATATTTTTAATCAACGATTTGATTATATATTAAAATTTTAACAAAGTCAAGAAATTTATTGAAAATATTCTATATTTGCCTACATAGCTTTTTCTACTGCCTCAATAACCCGGTCATCATCAAAAGGTTTAACAATAAAATCTTTAGCTCCAGCCTCTATAGCTTCAACCACCATAGATTGTTGTCCCATTGCACTACACATAATAATATTTGCCTCACTATTAATTTCTCTGATCTTTTTTACTGCTTCTATCCCATCCATTTCAGGCATGGTAATATCCATTGTAACCAAATCTGGTTCAAGATCTTTGTATTTTTTAATAGCTTCTTTTCCATTTTCAGCCTGTCCAACAACTTCATAACCAGCTTTTTCAAGAATATTTTTTAAGTTTATTCTCATAAAAGCTGCATCATCAACTAAAAGTATTGACAATTAAAATCCCTCCTGTTTCCTAACTTAATTATATTAATTTATTATAAAATGATTAAAAAATATACTATTATTCCTCAAAATATTGCAAATTTCCAACTATAAATCAACTCAAATTATATCATCACTTAGCCAAAATATCAAATAACTAAAACTGATAAAAAACAAAATTCCCCAACAAAAAGTGAGGAATTTTACCTGAGTTTATTTTATTTTACAAAATCAAATTCGAATTCATTTTCCTTATAATCAACTATCACTTTTTCAATTTCATCATTATCAATTTCTAAAAGTTTCATAGCTAACTCATCTTTAATATATTTTTGAATTGCTCTATCAAGTGGCCGGGCTCCATAAGTTGGATCATATCCTAATTCAGCAAGTTCTTTTTTTGCTTTATCTGTAATTTTTAATTTCAAATTTCTTTTGGCCATTTTGTGTTTGAGGTCTCTTACCTTAATTTCTACAATCTCTAAAATATCTTCTCTACTTAAGGAGTGGAATATAATCTTTTCATCAATTCTATTGATGAATTCAGGACGGAAATTATTTTTAAGAGCAGTCATAACTTTCTCTCTCATCTTTTCTTCATCATCCATATCCTGAATATACTCAGAACCTAAGTTTGAAGTCATAATTATTACTGTATTTCTAAAATCAACTTCATTACCCTGACTATCTGTTAAAATACCATCATCAAGTATTTGTAATAAGATATTAAAGACATCAGGATGAGCTTTTTCAATTTCATCCAAAAGAATAACAGAATAAGGCTGTCTTCTTATCCTTTCAGTCAACTGTCCCCCTTCTTCAAATCCTACATATCCTGGAGGTGAACCAATCAATTTAGCTACTGCATGTCTTTCCATATATTCTGACATATCAAGTCTTACCAATGATTTTTCATCATCAAATAAGGAAGCAGCAAGTGTTTTGGCAAGCTCTGTTTTACCAACTCCGGTAGGACCCATAAAAATGAATGATCCTAATGGTCTATCCTCAGTCTGCAAGCCAGTTCTGGAACGTCTAATGGCATTACTTATAGCTTTGATTGCTTCATTCTGGCCCACAACTCTTTTTGATAATTCTTCTTCCATTTTAATTAATTTTTCCTTTTCATCTTCCATTATCTGTTGTAATGGAATATCAGTCCAGGAGGATACTACTTCTGCAATATCATCTTCAGTTACCTCTTCTCTTAAAATGTGATAATCATCTAATTCTTCAATTTTTTCTCTAGTTTCTTCTAATTCTTTTTTAAGATCATTTAATTTACCATAACGTAAGCGAGCTGCTTCTTCATAATCAGCTTCTCTTTCTGCATTTTCG
>Ga0102925_1001938_pt1 | contig 11436 bp, 11 predicted proteins | sample SalPonR1_A_D1_MG_FD_78216 | JGI IMG/M metagenome (GOLD analysis project Ga0102925, IMG submission 78216) | Salt pond soil microbial communities from South San Francisco under conditions of wetland restoration - Salt Pond MetaG R1_A_D1_MG | ecosystem: Environmental > Aquatic > Marine > Intertidal... | reverse complement strand
GGGCGCCTCGCGGGTGGCTCCATGGGGGCGGAGTCGGTATTGTCCCGGCCCCGGGCGTGGCTGCCAAGTCGTGCGTCGGTTCGGACTGCTCTGCTGAACGGGTGGCGGGAGTCGCCTTGGAGGGGGCATTTCCCGGTAGCTGGCCATCAGGTACGCCGTACATACGTCCATGTAGGCTCCACGACGGCATCCCTGCCGTCGAGGACCTGATGGCCAGCTACCGGGAAACGCCTGTGCCCGTAGCCGTTTCAAGTCCGAAGAAGTACCAACAGGGGGGAAGCTCAGGATGAAACGGCTCGGCGTGGACACCGGCGGTACCTTTACCGACCTGGTCCTGGTGGACGAGGGCAGGGCGGTGCGGACGCGCAAGGTCCTCTCCACCCCCGAGGCGCCGGAGCGGGCGATCCTCGCCGGGATGGCCGACCTCGGCCTGGATCCGGCCGACACCGAGCTGGAGGTGATCCACGGCACCACCGTGGCGACCAACGCCGTCCTGGAGGGCCGGGGCGCGCGCACCGTCCTGATCACCAATCGCGGCTTCGCCGACCTGCTGACCATCGGTCGCCAGGCCCGCGCCGATCTCTACGACCTGCAGCCCCCGGCCGGAGTGCCGCCGGTCCCTGCCGATCTCTGCCTGGAGGTGGGCGGGCGCATCGGGTCCGGTGGCGAGACGCTCGCCCCGCTGGAGGAGGCCGAACTCACCGAACTGGCGGCGCGGGTAGCGGCGCTGGAGCCGGAGGCGGTGGCCATCAACCGGCTCTTCTCCTTCCAGGTACCGGAGGAGGAGGCGCGCATCGCCGAGGCCCTGCCGCCGGGGCCCTTCGTCAGCCGATCGTCGGCGGTGCTCGCCGAGATCCGGGAGTACGAGCGCGGGGTCGCCACCTGGCTCAACGCCCGGCTGGGGCCGGTGGTCCAGGGCTACCTGGACCGGCTGGCGGCGGCGCTGCCGGGTCCGCGCATCGCGGTGATGCAGAGCCACGCCGGTACCTGCGATATCGCCACGGCGGGGGAGGGGGCCGTCCGGCTGCTCCTGTCCGGCCCCGCCGGGGGGCTGGCCGCAGCCGCCCGGACCGGTGGGAGCGAGCGGCAACTTACGTTCGACATGGGGGGCACCTCCACCGATGTTGCCCTGGTGGCCGGCGAGCCGCGGATCACCACCGAGAGCCATATCGGCCCCTGGCCGGTGGCGGTACCCCAGGTGGAGATGCACACCATCGGTGCCGGCGGCGGGTCCATTGCCCGCCTGGACGCCGGCGGCCTCCTCCGGGTGGGGCCGGCCTCCGCCGGGGCCGATCCGGGCCCCGCCTGCTACGGCCGGGGCGGGACCGAGCCCACGGTTACCGACGCCAACGTGGTCCTGGGCCGGCTCCCCTCGGAGGTGGCCCTGGGCGGGGACATGGTCCTCGACGGCGAGGCCGCCCGGGCCGCGGTGGGGCGGCTGGGCGAGGCCATGGGGCGCGCTCCGGAGGCCGCCGCCGAGGGGATCCTGGCCGTGGCCTGCGAGCGCATGGCCGAGGCGCTGCGGGTGGTCTCGGTCCAGCGCGGGGAGGATCCGGCGGCACTGACGCTGACCAGCTTCGGCGGCGCCGGCGGACTGCACGTCTGCGAGGTGGCGGAGCGCCTGGGCATGACCCGGGCCCGCGTGCCAGCACGGGCGGGGCTCTTCTCCGCCGTGGGCATGCTGGTGGCGCCCTGGTCCCGGGTCCTCTCCCGCAGCCAGCGGGAGGCGCTAATCGGTACGGGGACGGCAACCGTGGAGGCGTTACTGACAGGCCTGCGCGCCGAGGGCGAGGCGGCCTACCGGGCCGACGGCGGGCAGCCGGAGGCGCTGGTGGTCGAGCCCCGCGTGGAGCTGCGCTATACCGGCCAGTCTCACGCCCTCGCCGTCGACTGGACCGGCGACCCGGCCGTGGCGGAGGCGGCCTTCCACGACGCTCATCGCCGGCTCTACGGTCATGCGCTGGAGCTGCCGGTGGAGCTGGTTACCGTCCGGCTGCACCTGCGCGGGCCGCTCCCCGCCCTGCCGCCGGCCGATGCGGGAACGGCGGAAGGGGGTGAATCAGTGGCCCGGGTCGGGATTCACGGTATCGCGGAGCCCGTCCCGCTCTTTCGTCGTGAGGGGCTGGTGCAGGGCCGGACCGTGCCAGGCCCTGCGCTGGTGGTGGACGAGGCCACCACCGTCTGGGTAGCGCCGGGGTGGGAGGCAGAGGCGGTTGGCGGAGAGCTGCGCCTGTCCCGGTAGCGAGGGCTCAGGCGGCGATCTCGCGCATGAGGTCGTCGGCCCACTGGACCGCTTCCAGGTAGGCATCCCGGACCGAAGTAGGCGTGATGCCGCAGGTATTGTTCTCCACGGCGGTCCAGTCGCCCCGCTCGTAGGCCAGGACACAGTCCAGGACGGCCCCCGGGATCCCGCCGCGTTCCAGTAGCGCCGAGGCCACCGACTGGCTGAGGGGCAATTGCCCCAGGACCGTCTCCAGGGGCTGGTCCAGCAGGGCATCCAGGGTGGAGAAGAGGCCCACGGTGAAATAGAGGTCACCGCCGGTATCCGGGTCGGCCGAGGCACCCAGGTTCTTGCAGAGGCGGGCGCGGACCACGGCCGTGCGGACCAGTTCGGTGGGCTTGTCTTCCACCGAGGAGAGGGTCAGCAGGGTGGCCCAGTTACGCACGGAATCCAGCCCCAGGAGCATCAGGGCGCGGCCGACGCTGTCCACCTCCCGACGCAGATTGAAGTAGGCGGAATTGATGAGCCGCAACAGTCGATAGGAGAGGGTCACGTCCCGGCTGATGAGCCGCTCCAGGGTGGCCAGCTCCACATTCGGATCCTGCAGGGCGGAGAGGAGTTCGGCGACGGCCACCCGGTTGGTGGGGAGATGGTTGCCCCGGACCACCTCCGGCCGGCAGAAGAAGAATCCCTGGAAGAGGTCGAAGCCGAGTTCGCGGCAGCGGTGGAACTCCTCATGGGTTTCCACCTTCTCCGCCAGCAGGCGGGTGCCGTTCCCCGACAGGCGTTCCACGTGCTCCTCCAGCTGGCCCTCTTCCAGCTGCATGAGGTCGATCTTGATGATGTCCGCCTGGCGGACCAGCGGCTCCAGGTGGGGCTGGTAGACGAAATCGTCCAGGGCGATGGTGTAGCCCCGGGCGCGCAGATTGGTCACGGCCCAGACGATCTCGTCGGTGACCGGCGTGTCCTCCAGGACCTCCAGCACCAGCTGCCCCTCGGTGTCCGGTAGCGGATACTCGCCCAGCAGGAAGGCCGGCGTCAGGTTCACGAAGGCGCGGTGGCGGCCGACGATCTCGTCGACGCCGATCTCCACAAAGGTGTTGTAGAGGACCTCGCTGGTCGCGCGGTCACCGTCGGTGACCCCGGCCTCGTCCTCGTGACGACCACGGAACAGGAGCTCGTAAGCGTAGACATCCATGTTCCGCCGATAGATGGGCTGGCGCCCTACCAGGATATCGGTCATAACGTTCCTTGAGCACTGTCAATGTTCTGCCCCGGGCCGGGGTCGTGGACTTTTTGTTCCGGCCATGATAAACCAAAATTGTGTGGAGGGATGGTTACTCATCGGTCAACCGCATTCGGTGACGTCGGCGGTCCGGCCGCGTTACCGTAGAAACCCGCCGCATCCGTGTAAGCCAAAAGGTAGCAGCATCTCCCATGTGGAACGGTATCCTCGGTAGTCTCCCCTGGTGGGGTTATATCCTCATTGTCCTGGCCGCGACGCATATCACCATCGTCTCGGTCACGGTCTTCCTGCATCGGCACCAGGCGCATCGCGCCCTGGAGCTGCACCCGGTAGTGAGCCACTTCTTCCGGTTCTGGCTGTGGCTGACCACCGGCATGATGACCCGGGAGTGGGTGGCCATCCATCGCAAGCACCACGCCAAGGTGGAGGGGCCGGAGGACCCGCACAGCCCGCAGGTCTACGGTATCCGCAAGGTCCTGCTGGAGGGGGCGGAACTCTATCGCTCCGAGGCGGCGGACGAGGAGACCCTGAACCGGTACGGCAAGGGGACACCGGACGACTGGATCGAGCGCAACCTCTATCAGCGTTTCACCATGGGGGGCATCTCCCTGATGCTGATCCTGAATCTGGCGCTGTTCGGCCCCATTGGCCTCTCCATCTGGGGTGTGCAGATGCTCTGGATCCCGTTCTGGGCGGCCGGCGTTATCAACGGCGTGGGCCACTACTGGGGCTATCGCAACCACGCCTCCCCGGATACCTCTACCAATATCGTCCCCTGGGGCATCATCATCGGTGGGGAGGAGCTCCACAACAACCATCATGCCCACGCCGGGTCGGCCAAGTTCAGCCACCGCAAGGGCGAGTTCGACATCGCCTGGATGTACATTCGGCTCATGGAGATGGTGGGCCTGGCCCGGGTGAAGAAGGTTGCCCCGGTACCCCGGGTGGTGCCCAAGGAAGAGGCCGATTACGAGACGGTACGGGCCGTAGTGGCCAACCGCTTCCAGGTGATGGCGCGCTACAGCAAGGACGTCATGGCCCGGGTACTCAAGGAGGAGGAGCGTCAGACCGATGCCGGCAACCCGCGCCGCAGCCTGCTGCGCCACGCCCGCGCCCTGGTCCGCCGGGAGGGGGCGCCCACGGTGGGTGATGACCAGCTGGATCCGGTCTTCCGGGACAGTGAGCGGCTGCGCACCGTCCAGCAGTACAAGGAACGGCTGCAGGCGGTCTGGAAGCAGTCCGCCGCTACCCGCGAGCAGCGCCTGCAGGCCCTGCGGCAGTGGTGCCAGGAGGCCGAGGCCACGGGCATTGAGGCGCTACAGGATTTCGCCGCCCGGTTGCGCGGCTACACCCTGCCCGGGTCGATGACGTAGAGAGCCCGGGCCGGCCGGCTGTTTCCAGCCGGCTATTTCCAGGGGCGCACACGAAAAGGGGGCCCGCCGGCTGGCGGGCCCCCTTTCTTCTTCCGCACCCCCAATTCGGGAGGGGGATTCGGGAGCGGAAGCTACTTGATCTTGGCTTCCTTGTAGATCACGTGCTGCCGGATGACGGGATCGAACTTCTTGATCTCCATCTTCTCGGGCATGTTCCGCTTGTTCTTGGTCGTGGTGTAGAAGTGGCCGGTACCGGCCGACGAGACCAGACGAATCTTTTCCTGCATGTCAGCCTCCTGCGCGCCTAGACGCGCTCACCGCTCTTGCGGATGTCCTCGAGCACCGATTCGATGCCCTTCTTGTCGATGATGCGCATCCCCTTGGAGCTCACCCGCAGGGTGACCCAGCGGCCCTCGCTCTCCACCCAGAAACGGTGCTGGTGGAGGTTGGGCAGGAAACGCCGCTTGTTCTTGCGGTTCGAGTGGGAAACATTGTTCCCGGTAATCGGCCGCTTGCCGGTTACCTGACAGACCTTGGACATGGGGAGCCTCCCGAATTGAATGGGCGCCGAAAGCCGGGTTTTATACCACGACTCGGTCGGCTCCTCAAGTTGGAAAGGGGCAAATGCGAGAGAGGAGTGGGCTCGGCGGTAGTGGGGGCTGGTGGTGCCGGGTCATCAGGTCCACGACGGCAGGGATGCCGTCGTGGAGCCTACATGGACGTATGTACGGCGTACCTGATGACCCGGCACCACCAGCCCCCACGGGAAGACTCCGATCACATCAGCCCCCGCTCGGCAAACGAGACCACCTCGTCGCCGATGACGAAGTGGTCCAGCAGCCGCACGTCCACCAGCTCCAGGGCGTCCCGCAGCCGCCGCGTGAGGCTCTGGTCCGAGGCGCTGGGCTCGGCCACGCCGGAGGGGTGGTTATGGGCCGCGATGACGGCGGCGGCGTTGTGGTCCAGACAGCGGCGGACCACCTTGCGCGGATGGACCGAGGCGCCGTTGACGGTGCCGTGGAAGAGCGTCTCGAAGGCCAGGACCCGGTGGCGATTGTCCAGGAAGAGGCAGGCGAAGGCCTCCTCCGGCTGGTGGCGCAGCCGGGCGGTGAGGAAGGCGCGGGTGCTCGCCGGCCCGTCCAGGGTATCCAGCGGCTCCAGTCGGGCGGCCAGGTGGCGCCGGGCCATCTCCAGAACGGCCTGGATCTGGACGTACTTCGCCTCGCCCAGCCCCCGGTGGCTGCAGAAGGTAGCCCGGTCGGCCTCCAGCAGCGGGCGCAGGCCGTCGAAGGCGGTGAGCAGCTCCCGGCCGAGGTCGACCGCGGAGGTGCCGGCGACGCCGGTGCGCAGGAAGATGGCCAGCAGCTCGGCGTCGGACAGCGCCTCGGGCCCCTGCTCCAGCAGGCGCTCGCGCGGACGTTCCCCTTCGGGCCAGTGACGGATGGACACGGGGCTCCCTCTCCAATGGTGGCGATCGCCTCCCTGCGAACGACCAAAAGGCTGCCACGGGCCCCGGGCCACGGCAACCCGGCCTTCTGGTAGACTCCGGACCCATGGGTGATCTCGACGGACGCAGGGTGCTGGTGGGCGTGGGCGGCGGCATCGCCGCCTACAAGGTCGTGGAGGCCGTGCGCGGCCTGCGCGCCGCCGGCGCCGAGGTACGAGTGATGATGAGCGAGGCGGCCACTGCCTTCATCACGCCGCTGACCCTGCAGGCGGTCTCCGGTCACCCCGTGCGCCAGCGGCTGCTGGATCCGGAGGCGGAGGCCGGCATGGACCATATCGAACTGGCCCGCTGGCCCGATGCCGTCCTCCTGGCGCCGGCCGGCGCCGATCGCCTGGCCCGCCTGGTTACCGGCCGCGCCGACGACCTCGTCGGCGCCGTTTGTCTGGCCACCACTGCGCCCCTGCTGGTCGCCCCCGCCATGAACCACCGGATGTGGGGACACCCCGCCACGCGGCGCAACGTCGAGCAGCTCGGCGCCGACGGGGTGGAGCTGCTCGGGCCGGCCAGCGGCGACCAGGCCTGCGGCGAGAACGGCCCCGGCCGCATGGTGGAGCCGGCGGAGCTGGTGGCTGCGGTCACCGGGGCGCTGGGCAGCCGCAGCCTCGCCGGCCGCTGCGTCATGGTCACCGCCGGCCCCACCCGGGAGCCGGTGGACCCGGTGCGCTACCTGGGCAACCGCTCCTCCGGCAAGACCGGTTTCGCCATCGCCGCGGCCGCCCGCCGGGCCGGTGCGCGGGTGATCCTGGTGGCCGGGCCGGTGGAACGGGCCACGCCGGCCGGGGTGGAGCGGGTGGACGTGCAGACCGCCGAGGAGATGCGCTACGCCGTGCACGCCTGGGTGGGCGAGTGCGACCTCTTCATCGGGACCGCGGCCGTCGCCGACTACCGCCCGGCAGAGCCGGCTCCGGAGAAGGTCAAGCGCAACGGTGAGGGGCGCACGCTCGCGCTGGTGCCCAACCCGGACATCCTCGCGGAGGTGGCCGCCCGGCCCCGGCCGCCGCTGACCATGGGCTTCGCCGCGGAGACCGGAGAGGTGGAGGCCAACGCCCGCGCCAAGCTCGCGGCCAAGGGCATCGACCTGGTGGTGGCCAACGAGGTGGGCGAGGGCAAGGGCTTCGATACCGACGACAATACCGTCACCGTCCTCTGGGAGGGCGGACGGCGCCGGCTGGGCCCGGCACCCAAAACGGAGCTGGCGCGGGAGCTGGTGGCGCTGGCCGCCGCCCGGCTGGACGGCACACTACAGGGGGGATGACGATGCAGCGGATCGAGGTGAAACGGCTGGACCCGCGGCTGGGGGAGAGCATCCCCCTGCCGGAGCAGGCTACCGCGGGCAGCGCCGGCATGGATCTGCGCGCCTGCCTGGACGAGGCGCTGACCCTGGAGCCGGGGCAGACCGAGCTGCTGTCCACCGGGCTGGCCATCCACATCGGCGACCCCGGCCTGGCGGCAATGATCCTCCCGCGCTCCGGCCTGGGCCACAAGCACGGCATCGTCCTGGGCAATCTGGTGGGCCTCATCGACTCCGACTATCAGGGCGAACTCATGGTCTCCTGCTGGAACCGCGGGCAGACCTCCTTCACCATCGAGGTGGGTGAGCGCATCGCCCAGCTGGTCTTCGTCCCCGTGGTGGCGGCGGAGCTGGCGATGGTGGACGCCTTCGAGACCAGCGACCGGGCCGAGGGCGGTTTCGGCCATACCGGACGGGGCTGACATGACCGGCGCCGGCCCCGAGCACCTGCCGGCCGCGGAGCTCTTCCGCACCTACGACATTCGCGGCGCCGCCGCCGACTTGACCGAGCACGACGGCGCCTGGTGGCTGGGGCGGGCCATTGCCACCATGGCCGCCGAGGGCGCCCCCGGGCCGGTGGCGCTGGGGCGCGACGGCCGCCTCTCCAGCCCGGCCATCGCTGCGGCCGTGGCGGATGGCCTGCGCGCCGGCGGTGCCACCGTGATCGACCTCGGGCCCGTGCCCACCCCGCTGCTCTATTACGGCGCCTGGCGGCTGGCCCGCGGCAACGGCGTCATGGTGACCGCCAGCCACAACCCCCCGGCGGATAACGGCCTGAAGATCGTCCTGGGCCGGCGCACCCTGTTCGGGGACGCCATCCTCGACCTGCGCCGCCGTCTGCACGATGGCCCGCTGGCCAGCGGGTCCGGAAGCTACCGGACTGCCGATATCCTCGATGACTACCGCGCTCGCATCGCCGAGGATATCCGGCTGGTGCGGCCGCTGGAGGTCGTGGTGGATGCCGGCAACGGCATCGCCGGCCCGGCGGCGGTGGCGGTGCTCGAGGCAGTGGGGGCGCGGGTCCATCCCCTCTTCTGCGAGCCGGATGGCCACTTTCCCCATCACCATCCCGACCCCAGCCGCCCGGAGAACCTCGCCGATCTGGCCGAGGCCGTGCGCCAGAAGGGCGCCGACCTGGGGCTCGCCTTCGACGGCGATGGCGATCGCCTGGGCGTGGTGGACGATCAGGGGCGCCTGGTCTGGCCGGACCGGCTGCTGGCGCTATTTCTCCCCGAGGCCCTGGCGGCCCGGCCCGGGGCGGCGGTGCTCTTCGATGTGAAATCCACCGGCGCGCTCTTTGACGCGATCACGGAGGCCGGCGGCCGTCCGGTGATGACCCCCTCCGGCCACTCGCTGATCCGGGCGCGGATGGAGACCGAGGGGGCGGTCCTGGCCGGGGAGCTTACCGGCCACCTCTTCCTGGCGGATCGCTGGTTCGGCTTCGATGATGCCCTCTACGCCGGCGCCCGGATCCTGGAGCTGGTCGCCCGGGCGCCGACGACCGCTGCGGCCCTGGGCGAGCCCGGCGACTGCGTGGCCACGCCGGAGATCCATCTGCCGGTGGGCCGGGCGCACGGCCAGGCCGTCATCGCCGCCCTGTGCTCGGCGGCACCGCCGGCGGGAGCGACCGCCACCACGGTGGACGGCCTGCGCCTGGACTTCCCCCGGGGCTGGGGGCTGATCCGCCTCTCCAATACCGCCGATGCCCTGGTGCTGCGCTTCGAGGCCGCCGACGTGGCGGAGCTGGGCGCCCAGCGCGAGCAGCTGCGACGGTTGCTCGTCGAGGTCGACCCGGACCTCGCCGGCGCCCTGGCCGCGGCCAATCTGCTGGGTGGCGTGAGTTAGTTAATACTTGCTACCCTCTCGCGTCATGTCACTCAAGGCATCAACAAGGCAAGCCCCATGAGTCTCGACCCCTCCCAGGCGATGAACGTCGCCCACGTCCTCACCGAGGCCCTGCCCTACATCCGGCGCTTCACCGGTCGCACCGTCGTGGTCAAGTACGGCGGCAACGCCATGGTGGACGAACGCCTCAAGCAGGGTTTCGCCCGGGACATCGTCCTGATGAAGCTGGTGGGGATGAACCCCATCGTCGTCCACGGCGGCGGCCCGCAGATCGGCGAGCACCTGGCCCGCATGGGCAAGGAGAGCGAGTTCGTCGAGGGCATGCGCGTCACCGACGCCGAGACCATGGACGTGGTCCAGATGGTCCTCGGCGGCCTGGTGAACAAGGAGATCGTCAGCCTCCTGAACCAGCACGGCGGCTGCGCGGTGGGCCTCACCGGCAAGGACGGCGAGATGATCCGGGCGCGCAAGCTCACCTTCACCCGCTCCAACCCGGAGCTGCAGGCGCCGGAGATCATCGACGTCGGCCACGTGGGCGAGGTGGAGTCCATCGACGCCTCGGTCCTGCACATGCTCGCCGAGGACGACTTCATCCCGGTCATCGCGCCCATCGGGGTGGGCGAGGACGGCGCCGCCTACAACATCAACGCCGATCTCGTCGCCGGCCGCATCGCCGAGGTGCTGGAGGCGGAGAAGCTCATGCTGCTGACCAACACCCCCGGGGTGCTGGATACCGAGGGCAACCTCCTGACCGGGCTGACAGCCGGTGAGGTGGATGAACTCATCGCCGACGGCACCATCGCCGGCGGCATGCTGCCCAAGATCCGCTGCGCCCTGGACGCGGTGGCCGGCGGCGTGAAGGCGGCGCACATCGTCGATGGCCGCGTCGAGCACGCGGTCCTGCTGGAGATTTTCACCGACGAGGGGGTGGGTACCCTCATCCGCGGAGGTCGACATGAGTGAGGAGCAGACCGGGACGTCCCAGCGCGGCAACCGCCGCCAGGAGATCCTGGAGACCCTGGCCCGGATCCTGGAGGAGCAGCCGGGGGAACGGATCACCACCGCCGGCCTGGCGCGGGCGGTGGGCGTCTCCGAGGCGGCGCTGTACCGCCACTTCCCCAGCAAGGGGAAGATGTTCGAGGCGCTCATCGAGTTCGCCGAGGAGGCCGTCTTCGGCCTCATCAACCGCATCCTGGAGGAGCACGACGACCCCGCCGACCGCTGCGAGCGGATCATGGGCGTGCTCCTGGGCTTCGCCCAGCGCAACCCCGGCATCACCCGCGTACTGCTCGGCGAGGCGCTGGTGGGCGAGGTGGAACGGCTCCGCCAGCGCGTGGACGGCTTCTACGACCGGCTGGAGACCCGCTTCAAACAGATCCTGCGCGAGGGCGAGGGGACCGGCCACCTGCCGGTAGGCAACCCCGCCAACGCCGCCGCCAATCTCCTGGTCTCCGTGGCGGAGGGACGCATGCGACAGTTCCTGCGCAGCGGTTTCCAGCGTCAGCCCCTGGAACACTGGGAACAGCAGTGGGGCCTGCTGGCCGTCGCCCTCTTTCCCAGCCGTCAGTAGTGTCAGCCCCTGTCACGTCAGGGGTGCCAGTCTGGGCAGTTGCCAACGCGTTCGCCGTTGCTCGGCGTAGCAACAATGGCTTGTGGCGAGTTGGCACGAAGATTGTATAATGGGGAGCAGTGATGGGCGGCCTCCCTTTCCTCGGGGGAGGCCCACAGCCTCCCATCCCATGCTCCTCCATCGAGGCAGATTGGCCCGGTCCCCGGTGGATCGGGCCATTTTTTTGTTCTCTACCCCAAAGGGGCCACCCCAATGGGGTCAAGTCTTGCAACGATTATAACGGGTTCAACAAAACGCCGCCCCGGAGGGCGGCGTGGCAAGGCTGCCTCAGGGGCTGCCTCAGGGCTTCAGCAGGGGCAGGAAGAGGGTCTGTTTGCCCCGCT
>Ga0102925_1001936_pt1 | contig 11442 bp, 10 predicted proteins | sample SalPonR1_A_D1_MG_FD_78216 | JGI IMG/M metagenome (GOLD analysis project Ga0102925, IMG submission 78216) | Salt pond soil microbial communities from South San Francisco under conditions of wetland restoration - Salt Pond MetaG R1_A_D1_MG | ecosystem: Environmental > Aquatic > Marine > Intertidal... | reverse complement strand
GGTCGCCCTCGCCCACCCGGATGACGCCGCTGTCCACGTAGACCCCCTCGAAGCCGTGGAGGTCGATGACGCCGTAGCCGGTACGGCGCGAGCCGGGGTCGATGCCGAGGATGCGGGTCATCGCGGGTCCATGGCGGGCTTGTATCCTCGCGGTCGGGTTCAGGAGGAGGCCTGTTCCAGGGCCTCGTCGTCGAAGTCGGCGTTGGTGTAGACGTTCTGGACGTCGTCCAGGTCCTCCAGGGCGTCCACCAGCTTCAGCGCCTTCTCCGCATCCTCGCCGGCCAGGGCGACGGAGGTGGCCGGGCGCTGGGTGACCTCGGCATGCTCGGGCTCCAGGCCCTGCTCGGTCATGGTATCGCGGACGGTGTAGAAGTCCTCCGGCGTGGTGAGGACATCCTTGGAGCCGTCGTCGTTGGTGACCACGTCCTCGGCGCCGGCCTCCAGGGCCGCCTCCATGAGGGCATCCTCGTCGGCATCGGGGCCGTAGGTGAGTACCCCCTGCTGGCTGAAGAGGTACTCCACCGAGCCGTCGGTGCCGAGGTTGCCGCCGTGCTTGTTGAAGGCGTGGCGGACCTCGGCCACGGTCCGGTTGCGGTTGTCGGTAAGGCAGTCGGCCATGACCGCCACGCCGCCGGGGGCATAGCCCTCGTAGCGCATGGTCTCGTACTCGACCCCCTCCTCGTTGCCCACACCGCGCTTGATGGCGCGCTCCACGGTGTCCTTGGGCATGTTGCTGGAGAGCGCCTTGTCCACCGCCGCCCGCAGCCGCGGGTTGTCCTGGGGCTCACCCCCGCCCAGCCGGGCGGCGACGGTGATCTCGCGGATGAGCTTGGTGAAGATCTTGCCCCGCTTGGCGTCCTGGGCCGCCTTGCGGTGCTTGATGTTCGCCCACTTGCTGTGTCCTGCCATGGTCGGTCTTCGCCATTTCGATTCGGGATTTCCGCCATTCTACAAAGAAGGCGGGGGCGAGGGCCATTTCCCGGCCCTTCAGTCCCGCCATCGCACCACCACCACGGCGACATTGTCCGGCCCGCCGGCGGCGTTGGCGGCCGCCACCAGGGCGCGGGCCGCGGCAGGGGGCTCGGGGTGGCGGGCCAGGGCATCGGCGATGGCCGACTCCTCCAGGGCACCGTGGAGGCCGTCGGTGGCCAGCAGCAGGGTATCCCCCGGCTCCAGCGGCGCCCGGCCGGCATCGGCGGCGACCCCGGGCGCGCCCAGGGCGCGGGTGAGCTGGTGGCGCAGGGGCGAGAGCCGTGCCGCCGCCGGCTCCAGACGGCCGGCGTCCACCGCATCGGCGGCGGCGTTGTGGTCCCGGGTCAGGGAATGGAGCGCGCCCTCACGGAAGCGGTAGAGCCGGGAATCGCCCACATGGGCGTACTCCACCGCCCCCGGCGCCAGCCGCACCGCCACCAGGGTGGTGGCCATGCCCAGCCGCCCGGGATCGCGGTCGCCTTCGGCCAGCACAGCGGCATTCGCCTCCTCCGCGGCCTCGGCCGGGGAGGAGCCCCGCCGCAGTGTGGCCATGGCCGCGCCCACGGCGGTGCGGGCGGCGACCTCCCCGGCGGGTCCGCCGCCGACGCCGTCGGCAACCACCGCCGCCCTGCTATCCAGATCCCAGTCCAGGGCATCCTGATCCACCCGGCGGACCCGACCGATATCCTGCTCGCCAGCCATGAGGAGTGTCGACGCCATGCTCCGGGGATAGCACGCCGCAACAATGGTGACAACGCCGCGGCCGAAACGGCCCCTTCAGCCCGGCTACCCGGGGAAGGCCCCCGTCGCCAGGAAGGCGGCGGTCAGCCGGGCGGCCTCACGGCTGAACAGCAGCCCCATGTGCGAGGCGGGGACCGTGGCGTGGGGGACGCCGGGCAGGCGGGTCTCGGTGACCGCCACGGTGCCGTCGTGGGGACGCTCCAGGGGGCCGAAGAACTGGCCCACGCCGTGGGGGCGGGTGCCGGCGATACTGCCCAGCTCCCGGGCGCCGGTCCAGGGCGGGAGGTCGCCATCCAGACCCTGCTCCCAGGCCCGGCCCAGGGACCACCGGGTGGCCCGGCGACCGGCCAGGGCGCGGGCGACGGCACTCCCGTGGTGGGGCGTCCCCAGGGTGACCACGCGCCCGGGCCGCTGGATCCCCCGTTCCAGGGCGTAACGGATCACCAGGCCGCCCAGGCTATGGCCCACCAGGTGGACGCTCGGGTCCGCCGACCGGGGGAGTGCCGCCACGTAACCGGCCAGGGCGGCGCCGTGCTCGGCGGCGGTCGCCCGGGTGGTGGGGTAGCGGAAGATCCGCGGGGTGTAGCCGGCCCGACGCAGGCGCCGAGCCAGGAGCGCCATGTCCCGGCCCGGCATCCAGAGGCCGTGGACCAGGACGACGGTGGCCATGTCAGCCCTCGCTGCTGCCCCCCGACGGCCGGCGCAGCCGGATCCCGAGTTCACGCAACTGCGCCTCGCCCACCTCGGAGGGGGCCCGGGTAAGCGGGCAGTTGGCGCTCTGGGTCTTGGGGAAGGCCATGACCTCGCGGATGGAGTGGGCCCCGGCCATGAGCATCACCAGCCGGTCCAGGCCGAAGGCGATACCGCCGTGGGGCGGCGCGCCGTAGCGCAGGGCGTCCAGCAGGAAGCCGAACTTGTCCTCGGCCTCCTCGGCGCCGATCCCCAGCGCCTCCAGGACACGGCGCTGGGTGGGCTCGTGGTGGATACGCAGGGAGCCACCGCCCACCTCGGTGCCGTTGAGCACCAGGTCGTAGGCGCGGGAGAGGCATTCGCCGGGGGCGCTCTCCAGCCGCTCCACATCCTCGTCCCGCGGGGCGGTGAAGGGGTGGTGCAGGGCGTACCAGCGGTTGTCCTCGTCGTTCCACTCGAACATGGGGAAGTCCACCACCCACAGCGGCCGCCAGCCCTCTTCGACCCGGTCCAGGTCGTGGCCCAGGCGCACCCGCAGGGCGCCCAGCGCCTCGTTGACCACGTGGGCCTTGTCGGCGCCGAAGAAGACCAGGTCGCCGGCCTCCGCCGCGGTGCGCTGGAGGATACCGTCCACGGCAGCATCGCTGAGGAACTTGAGGATGGGCGACTGCAGGCCCTCGCGACCGGCGGCCGGGTCGTTGACCTTGATGTAGGCCAGCCCCTTGGCGCCGTAGATGCCGACGAAGTCGGTGTAGTCGTCGATGGCCTTGCGGGTAAGGCTGCCGCCGCCGGGCACGCGCAGGGCGGCGACACGGCCGTGGGGGTCGGTGGCCGGACCGGAGAAGACCTTGAAGTCGGCATCGGCCACGAGATCCGCCACGTCCACCAGCTCCAGGTCGATGCGCAGATCGGGCCGGTCCGAGCCGTAGCGGCGCATGGCCTCGGCATAGGTCATGCGCGGGAAGGGGTCGGTGAGCCCGGTCTCCAGGACCTCGTCGAAGAGGCGGCGCACCATCCCCTCCATGAGGTCCATGATGGTGTCCTCGTCGACGAAGGAGGCCTCGATGTCCAGCTGGGTGAACTCCGGCTGGCGGTCGGCGCGCAGGTCCTCATCGCGGAAGCAGCGGGTGATCTGATAGTAGCGGTCCATGCCGGCGACCATGAGCAGCTGCTTGAACAGCTGCGGCGACTGCGGCAGGGCGAAGAACTGGTTGCGGTGGGTGCGGCTGGGCACCAGGTAGTCCCGCGCGCCCTCGGGGGTGGCGCGGGTGAGCATGGGCGTCTCCACGTCCAGGAAGCCGTGGTCGTCCAGGTAGTCGCGCAGCACCCGGGTGATCCGGGAGCGCAGCTTCATCCGCTCGGCCATGCCGCGCCGGCGCAGGTCCACGTAGCGGTGGCGCAGGCGCAGCTCCTCGCCCACCTCGTCGTCCTCGACGTCGAGCATGAAGGGGGGCGTCTCGGCGCGGTTGAGGATGGTCATGGACTCGCCCACCACCTCTACCTCGCCGGTGGGCAGGTCGGGGTTCTCGGTCCCCTCCGGCCGCCGGCGAACCCGACCGCTCACCTCGATGACGTACTCGCTGCGCAGCGCCTCGGCGTCGGCGAAGACGGCCGGGGTCTCGTCGGGGTCGAAGACCACCTGTACGAAGCCCTCCCGATCCCGCAGGTCGACGAAGATGATCCCGCCGTGGTCCCGGCGGCGGTGGACCCAGCCGTAGAGCTGGACCGTGGAATCGATGTCGCTGGCACGGACCTCGCCGCAGTAGTGGCTACGCATGTTCTGTCCCGGACTTGGCTGGTCGTTGACGGGCGGTCGCGGAGACCGACGGAAAGCCGGCCATGTTACGGTCGGCCGGGGTTGCAAGCAACTCGCCCCTGGCCGGCAGGGGCCCCTCCCCGGCGGGGCGCCACTCCCGGGATCGATACCGGGATGGTACAGTCGCCCGACTGTTGCACCGAGGAACCTCCAGGGACCTGCCGATGGACAACCTGCCCGATAGCCTGGCCACCGCGGCGCTGGACCAGCTTGCCGACGGCGTGATCCTCGCCGAGGCCGGGAACCCGCCGCGAATCGTCTATGCCAATCCCGCCTGGGAGGCGATCACCGGCTTCACCCTCGAGGCTGTACGCGGCCGGCGCCCCTGCCCCCTGGATCCGGACAACGCGGATGCCGGGCTGGTGCGCCTGCGCGACGAACTGGCAACGGGCGGTGCGGGCCGCGCGGAGTTCACCGACCGCCGCCAGGATGGCTCTCCCCTGCGCGTCGCCTGCTCGGCCTCGCCGGTCCGCGACGCCGGCGGCACCGTGACCCACTACCTTCTCATCTACCGCGACCTGGCCGAAGAGGCGGAGGCCAGCGCCCGCATCCGCCAGCTCGAGGCACTGGTCGGCATCCAGGCCGAGATGGCCGCCGGCAACCACGACCTGGAACAGCTGCGCCAGCGAGTGGCGGACATCGCCCTGGAGCTTACGGGGGCAGAGGGTGCCGCCATCGAGGAAGTGCGCGGCGACGCCCTGGCCTACCGCGCCGTGGCCGGCATCGCCACCGACCAGGCCGGACTGGAGGTCCCCATGGAGGGCTCGCTCACCGGCCTGGCCTACTCGGGTGGCGAAAGCCTGCTGGTGGAGGACACCGCGGCCGATGATCGCCTCTCCCCCGAGCTGCGCAACCTGGTCCGGGAGGTGGGGTTCCGGTCCGGAATCCTCGTCCCCCTGGCCCATGAGGGTCGACCCTGGGGGGTGCTCAAGGTCTACTCGCGGGAGCCCGGCCACTTCGGAAAGGACGAATGCCGCCTGCTGGAGCTGGCCTCCGGCGCCCTGGCCGCCAGCCTGCACCGGGTGCAGGACTATACCGACGAACGCGACCGGCGCGGGCTGCTCCTGGATGCGGTCCCCGCTCTCATCTCCTACATCGATGCCGACCAGCGTTACCGCGAGATCAATGCCGCCTACCGCGAGCGTTTCGGTGTGGAAAACGATGACCTGCGCGGCCGTTCCGTCCTCGAATTCGTGGGGCAGGAGGCGTACGACCGCGTCCGCCCCTATCTGGAGGCGGCCCTGGCCGGGGAACGGGTCAGCTACGAGGATGACATCCCGCTGCCGGACGGGACCACCCGGACCCTCCACGGGGACTACCTCCCCCACCGCGATTCCAGCGGCCGGGTCGTCGGCCTCTACGCCATCGTCCGCGACATCACCGACCACCGGGATGCCAAGGTCGACTACCTCACCGGCCTGCTCAATCGCCGGGAATTCGAGGCACAGGGTGGAAGGCTCCTCGCCATCGCCCAGCGCTACCAGCACGACCTGGTCCTGGTCATGGGCGATATCGACCACTTCAAGGCCGTCAACGACGACCTCGGCCACCTGGTCGGGGACTCGGTCCTGCAGGGGGTGGCCCAAACCCTGCGCGCGGACCTCCGCGAGGCGGATCTCGCCGGCCGCTGGGGCGGCGAGGAGTTCGTCCTCGTCCTGCCGGAGACCGCCGCCGAGGAGGCCTTCAAGCTGGTGGAGCGGCTGCGCCGGACCATCGCCGCGCAGGAGCTCACACCGGGGCGGACCATCACCATGAGCTTCGGACTGGCCGCCGCCGGGCCGGGTGACTCCCTGCACTCCCTCCAGACCCGGGCGGACGAGGCGCTCTACCGCGCCAAACACGGCGGCCGCAACCGGGTGGAGGGGGACGGCGCGGACCTTGATAACGACGAACTGGACTGAGCCGGCGCACCGGTCAGTCCGTCGTCGCCCCTTCTCCGTCCTCCGGTCGATCCAGATCCCGATGGATCCCCGGGTCCTCCACCGGAATGGCCACCAGCTGCTCCCGGTGCGCTGCAACCACCGGGCGGGCCCCGGTATCGCCGTCCAGCCCCCGGAGTGCCGGCCCCAGCTCGGCGGCAAAGCCCACGGGATGACCACCCCGACTGGCGTGAAAGGGGGCGGCCAACGGCGCCCCGTCGCGTAGTGCTCCGGCCACCCCGGCCACCGTGGCCGGGGCGATCCAGGGCATGTCCGCCAGCGCGATAATCCAGCCCGTTGCCCCCTCGGTGGCGGCGACCCCGGCGGCCAGGCTCGCGCCCATACCGCGCTCGGCGGTCGGCGCCGCCACGACCTCCAGCCCCTCCGCCGAGAGCCGGTCGGCGAGTTCCCGCTCTCCCGGGCGGACCACCGCTACCGCCCGGTCCACGCCGGCCACCAGGGAGCGGGCAGCGGCCGCGGCCACGGGGCTACCGTCAGCCAGGGGGTGCAGGAGCTTGGAGCCGGGGCCGAAACGGGTCCCCGCCCCGGCCGCCAGCAGGATCCCGGTAATCACGCCGATTCCGCCGCATTGCGCCGCTGTGCGGTCATCTCCGCAAGGATGGAGACGGCGATCTCCGCCGGCGTCCGGCTGCCGATGGCCAGACCCACCGGGCCGCGCAGCCGGGCTACCGCCTCGGGAGGCAGTCCCTGCTCGCGCAGCCGCTCCCGGCGTTGATCATTGGTCCGTTTCGAGCCCAGGGCGCCGATATAGCCGGCCGGGGTGGCCAGCACCGCCTCCAGGGCGAGGTCATCCAGGCGGGGATCGTGGGTGGTGGTGACCACGGCATCGCGCTCCCCCGGTGCCAGGGAGGCCACTGCATCGTCCGGCATGGTGCCAGTGAGTTCGACCCCGGATTCACCGAAGGCGGCCCGGACCTCCTCCCGCGGTTCGCAGACGGTGACCTGGTACCCCAGCCGCCGGGCCATGGCGGCCAGATGGCTGCCCAGCTCCCCCGCGCCCACGATCAGCAGCCGCCAGGCCGGGCCGAACCGCTTGTCCACGCAATCCCCCGCCGCGACGACGTCCGGCCCGCCCTCATCGCCTTCCACGGCGACCGTGCCGGTGGCGCACTCCACCCGCCGACGCACGGCCTCGCCGCGCTCCAGGGCCGCGGCCACGGCCCCCAGGCCACGTTCTCCCCTCGGCTCCAGGCGTTCGGCCAGCAGCTCCAGGGTGCCGCCGCAGGGGAGTCCGGCCCGCCGGGCCTCGTCGCCGCTCCAGGTCAGGATCGCCGGGGTCTGCCCCGCTGTGGGGAGGTGTTCGGCGATGGCCGATTCCACGCAACCGCCGGAGACGGAGCCCACCGTCGTGTGGCCGTCCTCCCGGCGCGCCATCAGGGCGCCCGGGGGACGGGGCGAGGAGCCCCAAGTGCGGACCACGGTGACCAGATGGACGCCGTGGCCCGCCGCCAGCCACCCTCGGACCGCGGCGACCACGGCGGCGTCGGTACCGTCGGCGTACCCTTGGCCGTCGTCCACGGCCTAGGCGGGCTGGTAGCCCGACCGGGTCAGGGGCAGCCGACGTACCGGCTCCCCGGTGAGGGCCCGGATGGCGTTGACCATCGCCGGGGCGATGGGCGGCGTACCGGGTTCCCCGACGCCGCCGGGCTCCTGGTCGCTGTCGACGATATGGGTATGCACCTCGGGCATCTGGTCGATGCGCAGGATGCGGTAGTCGTCGAAGTTGCCCTGCTCCACCTGGCCGCGGTCGACGGTGATGGCCTCGCCCAGGGCGGCGGAGAGGCCGTAGGCGACACCGCTCTCCATCTGCTCGGCGATGATCTCGGGGTTCACCGCCGGACCACAGTCGATGGCGACATCCACGCGATGGACGCGGACCTCGTTGCTGTCGCTCACCGAGACCTCGGCCACCTCGGCGCAGTAGCTGCCGAAGGCGTGGACCACGGCGATACCGCGGGCCCGCCCCTCGGGCAGCGGCTCACCCCAGCCGGCCTCGCGGGCGGCGCGCTCCAGCACGCGGCGATTGCGGTCCCCCTCGGGGAGCAGGCGACGGCGCAGCTCGAAGGGGTCTTCCCCGGCGGCGGCGGCCACCTCGTCGAAGAAGGCCTCGCGGATGTAGTCGTTCTGGGAGTGGCCCACCGAGCGCCACCACCACAGCGGCACCGGCGTATCCGTGCGGACGAAGTCCACGTGGATGTTGTTCAGGCCGTAGGGGACCTCCTTGGCGGTCTCCACCGAGGTCCGGTCCATGGGCTCGTCCTCGGCGATCATGCCGATCTGGCCCATGATGGAGGGACCGACGATGCGATGCTGCCAGCCGCTCACCTGCCCCTCACCATCAATGGCCGCTGCCAGCCGGTTGTAGGTGGCCGGCCGGTAGTGGTCGTGGCGGGTGGTCTCTTCACGGGTCCAGATCACCTTCACCGGGGCGCCGGCCGCCTTGGCGCAGGCCACGGCATCGGCCACGAAGTCGGTGTGGGAGCGCCGGCCGAAACCGCCGCCGAGGAAGGTGGTATGCACGTGCACCTGGTCCTTGGGGAGGCCGCTGATCTCGGCCGCCACCTCCTGGGTGGCCGTCTGGTTCTGGGTCGGCGCCCACACCTCGCAGACGCCATCAGCGATCCGGGCGGTGCAGTTCATGGGCTCCATGCAGCCGTGGGCGAGGAACGGGACCTCGTACTCCGCCTCCACGGTCCGCGCGGCCTCGGCCAGGGCCGCGTCCGCATCGCCCTCGCTGCGGGCCGTGGCCGCCTCGCCGCTGTCGGCCGCCTCGCGGAAGCGGCGCTCGATGGCGGCGGAGGTGAGATCGGCATGCTCGCCGTAGTCCCACTCCACCGACAGCGCCTCCCGGCCCTTGCTGGCCGGCCAGAAGCCATCGGCGATAACCGCCACACCGGCGTCGATCGCCACCACCTGCCGCACGCCGGGGACCTGGCGCGCCTGTTCGGCATCGAAGGAGCGCACCCGACCGCCAATGACCGGGCAGCGCACTACCTGGGCGGTGAGCAGGCCATCGAACTGGACGTCCATGCCGTAGCGGGCGGAGCCATCCACCTTGGCCGGGGCATCCAGCCGGTCCCGCGGGGTCCCGATGAGCCGGTAGTCCTTGGGGTCCTTGAGGAAGACGGTCTCCGGCACCTCGCGTTCGGCGGCGGCCGCGGCCAGCTCGCCGTAGGTGGCCGAACGGCCGCTGGCCGGGTGGCGGACCACCTGCCCCGCGGCCTCGCAGGAGGAGAAGTCGACGCCCCAGCGCTCGGCGGCGGCCGCCACCAGCATCTCCCGGGCGGTAGCCCCGGCCTCGCGCAGGGGCCGCCAGGCGTTGCGGATGGCGGTGGAGCCGCCGGTGGTCTGGCTGCCCAGGAGGTTATTGGTATAGGCCTGGTCGGCCGGCGCGAATTCGGTGGCGATGCGGTCCCAGTCGGCCTCCAGCTCCTCGGCGATGAGCATGGGCAGGGCCGTCATCACGCCCTGGCCCATCTCCGAGCGGTCCACCAGGACGGTGACCTGGTCGTCGTCGGTGATCCGGATCCAGGCGTTGGGCGCAAAGTCGGCCCCCTCGGCGGTCTCTTCGGCCCGGGCCATGCGCCCGCCCACCGGGAGCTTCAGCCCCAGCAGGAGGCCGCCCCCGGCGACGGCGCCGGCCTTGAGGAAGTTGCGCCGGCTGACGCGGAAGCGATGGTCGGTTTCGCGGGTCGTCATCAGCCCTGCTCCCTCATGTCCTGCGCCGCGCGGTGGATGGCGCGGCGAATGCGCTGGTAGGTCCCGCAGCGGCAGAGGTTGCTGGCCAGAGCGGCATCGATATCGGCGTCCGTGGGCTCGGGATTGCGGGCCAGCAGGTCGGCAGCGCTCATGAGCTGCCCCGACTGGCAGAAGCCGCACTGGGGGACGTTCTCGGCGATCCAGGCCGCCTGCAGCGGGTGGAGGTCCTCGCCCTCGGCCAGCCCCTCCACGGTAGCCACACTCCGGCCATCGGCCTGGGCGACCGTGGTGGTACAGGCGCGCACCGGCTGGCCGTCCAGGTGGACGGTACAGGCGCCGCACTGAGCAATGCCGCAGCCGTACTTGGTGCCGGTGAGGCCGAAATTGTCCCGCAGCAGCCACAGCAGGGGGGTATCCGAGGCGACGTCCGCCTCGCGTGTCTCGCCATTCACGGTAACGGAAACCGCCGTCATGTTTGCTACTCCCGGGCAATGCATTGGGTACTCCCCAGCATGGTTCAGCCACCGGGGCCCGACAAGGAGGATCCGGGACCCATGCGTCACCGCGCCGGCTGTGGTTAAATTCCGGGCATTCCACCCAAGCGACGGAGGCCGCCATGGAGAAGCGCAAGATCGTCATCATGCTCCTGAATACGGAGCCGGACCGGCCCTGGACCCTGGGCGCCCCCTTCTTCCAGGCCATCGTGGCAACGACCCTGGATCTCGAGGTGGAGATGTACTTCGCATCCCGCAACGTGGCGCTCTTCAAGCCGGGTGTCGCCGAGGAACTCTTCCCCGGCGAGGACAACCAGAAGTCGGTCTACTCCTTCATGCAGGATGCCCACGAGGCGGGGGTGAAGTTCTACGCCTGCGGCGGCGCCATGGACGAGAACGACCTCACCGTGGACAACGCCATCCCCGAGCTCGACGGCGCCGCCGGCGGCGCGGCCTTCCTCGGCGAGGTCATCGAGGACGACGTCGCCACCCTGACCTACTGACCCAGCCGGGTCGCCGACCGGGAGCCAAGCGTGAACGAGAGCAGCAACGGCACGGTGGAGGACACCCTGCGCACCCGCCGGGTGGCCATCGATACCTACCGCGAGAACGTCGCCTACCTCCACCGCGACTGCGCCATCTATCGCGCCGAGGGCTTCCAGGCGCTGAACAAGGTCGCCATCACCAACAACGGGCAGACCATCTACGCCGTCCTCAACGTGGTCGACGACCCGAATCTGGTAGGCGATGACGAAGTGGGCCTCTCCGAGCAGGCCTTCGCCCAGCTGGAGCTGGACGAGGGGGCGACGGTGAAGGTGGCCCAGGCGGAGCCGCCTCGCTCCATGGAGGCCATCCGGCGGAAGATCGCCGGCGACCGCCTGGAGATCGAGGATTTTCGGGCGATCATCGACGATATCACCGGCAGCCGCTACTCCAAGATGGAGATCGCCGCCTTCCTGGTGGCCTCGGGCCCCGGCGGCCTGGATCGCGAGGAGATCCTCCACCTCACCCGCGCCATGACCGACTCCGGTAGCCGGCTGGACTGGCACGAGCCGGTGGTGGTGGACAAGCACTGCATCGGCGGGATCCC
>Ga0102925_1001935_pt1 | contig 11446 bp, 10 predicted proteins | sample SalPonR1_A_D1_MG_FD_78216 | JGI IMG/M metagenome (GOLD analysis project Ga0102925, IMG submission 78216) | Salt pond soil microbial communities from South San Francisco under conditions of wetland restoration - Salt Pond MetaG R1_A_D1_MG | ecosystem: Environmental > Aquatic > Marine > Intertidal... | reverse complement strand
GCCTCCTTGCCCTCGAGGCTGCCAAGGATGGACTCTTTGTCCTTTTGTTTGCTGATAATCATAATCGAAACCAAAAAAATAGATACGTCCCGAATCTGATGGACGGGGCGTATCCGGCTGTTAGCGACTCTCGGCGCGGCGCCTGGCGCTTTGAACCGTGTTGTAGAGCAGCATGGTGATGGTCATCGGGCCGACGCCACCGGGAACCGGCGTTATGGCGCTGGCTTTCTCTTTCGCGGCTGCGAATTCGACGTCGCCGATGAGTTTTTTCTCCCCGACGCGGTTGACCCCGACATCGATGACCACGGCCCCGTCCTTGATCCAGCCGCCTTTGATCATTTCAGGTACACCCACAGCGGCGACGACGACGTCGGCCTTGAGAACATGCTCGGCCAGGCCCAAGGTACGGGAATGGCAGACGGTGACCGTGGCATGCCTGGCCAGACACATCAGCGCAACCGGTTTGCCGACGATGTTCGAACGCCCGACCACGACCACTTCCTTGCCTGCGAGATCGACTCCGGTGTGCTCGAGCATTTTCATGATTCCGAAAGGAGTGCAGGGTTGAAACAGGGGGTTGCCGGTGACCAGACGACCGACATTGTAGGGATGAAAACCGTCGACATCCTTCTTCGGAGAGATGGCCTCGAGAACCTTGTTTTCGTCGATATGGTCGGGCAGGGGAAGCTGAACCAGGATACCGTCGATTTTCTCTTCCCCGTTCATTTCATCGACAAGTGCGAGAAGCTGCTCTTCGGATGTTTCAGCGGGCAGCTTGTGCTCATCTGAAAAAATGCCCGTTTTCTCGCAGGCTTTCTCTTTCATGGAAACATATACGCGACTGGCGGGATCTTCGCCCACCAGGATAACTGCAAGGCCGGGAGTCACTCCTCGCTGCTTTAACTGAGCAGTCTCGGCGGCGATCTCTTCACGCATTTCAGCGGCAATGGCTTTGCCGTCAATAATTTTGTCCACGTTGAAACCTCCTGGAGATTAAAACCAAAATATACGCAACGTAATGACGAATGTAAAGGAGAAGAACGGCAGAAGGCCATGGGGCGGTAGCTGCATTTTCGGGGGATGCAGGCCTTGAGGTCATTGACAGAGCGGGTTTGCGAAGAGATACGGGATGCGGTTTTCTTGCAAAAAAGCCCCGGCAGGGTGCCGGGGCTTTTTTGTTCTACTCGTGGGCTGCTTTGGGACAGCCGGAACAGCCTTCGTTGCTGCCGGTCGAGGCGCAGGGTGCAGGTTCAGCCTTTTGGGCCGTGTAGCCCTGATCGTACCAGCCGCCCCCCTTGAGGGTGAAAGCCGTTTGGGAAATGAGCTTCCTGACCGGTCCCCTGCAGTCGCGACACTCGGTCAGTGGGGCGTCAGAAAACTTCTGCCGGGCATCGAAAACCAGGCCGCATTTTTCACATTCATATTCGTAGAGTGGCATATCCCAGATCCTCCGCAAGGTCTATTTGAGACATAATTTAATGACTCCGCAGTGACTTGTCAAGCTCGGACTAGAAGGGCGTGCGACCGAAGTGCCTCTTGGTCGCATCCTGCAGACGGCTGACGGCGTGGAAGGATTCTTTGAGGAGATCCTGCTCATTTTTGGGCAATGCGTTCGGGTCGAGGAAGTGGCTCGGATATTCCCCTTTTTGGATCAGTTCGATTTCACGGCGCAGCCGCAGGAAGGAAAGAGCCTCGAAAGCGGCCCGGATATGTTCAGCCGTCTCGGGGGCGAAGACGTTGCATTCCACCAGCGCCTTGAGCCGATCCAGGGTAGAAATTTCGGAGAGTTCTTTTTCCAGGGCGAACATGCGGATGCAGTCCACAATATAGACCAGCCCCCCTTGTTTCAGAGAGAGCTCTCCCTTGTATTCTCCGCTTTTCTCGACGATGAAGCCGCCGAACAGGCCAATGGGGACTCTGTACCGAAGATCGAGGGACATCATGTGGTAGAGGAATCCCGGAAAGTCGCTGATCAGATGGTGGACGATGTCGCGCAGGTCCTCGGCCAGCGAGGTTTCTCCCGCGAGCGAGACGAAATCGAAAAAAATGGAGGAGTAGCGGACTTTTTGTGGTTCGGGGTCGTTGACCCAGTCCGTGAGACGTTCGTTCCAGTCCTTGAGGCGTCCGCGCCAGGCCGGGTTGTTGGCCATGACCTTGCCTTCGCAGAGCGGATAACCGACCTTTTGAAGGGATTGGACGAGTTTTTCGGAAAAGGGGGCGAAAAACTCCTCCACCTCCACCAGACGTTCGTCGGAAACGTTTTCGTAGATCAGCCCGTTGTCCTGATCAGGGTCGAGGAGCATCTCCCGCCGTCCTCCGCTGCCCATGATCAGAAAACTGAAGCGGATGTCGGGCGGCTCGCAGCCGTCCTCCCGCATCTGCTCCATGCACAGATCGAATACCCGGCGAATGATGGTGTGATGGATATAAGAGGTGATTTCCATCACCTCCGGAGTGCTGCGGGTCTCGGACAGAAGAGTGTTGGCCACTGGGACGATTTCTCGGCGTATTTCCGCCAGCCGATCAAGACTCGTCTCTTCACGGATGTTACCGACCAGAAGCATGGCTTTCTGGCTGCGGTAGCGCATGAGATCGCGCATGGTGACGATGCCGACCACTTCCTTTTGATTGACGACGGGCAGGTGCTTGATGCGATGGCCTGTCATGTAAGCCATCGCTTCGTACATGTAAGTATTCGGACTCACGGTATGAGGCTGGGGGACCATGACTTCACCGGCCGTCATCGTCCTGCAGTCGACGTTGTCCGGAGCGATCACTTTGGCGACAAGGTCCCGTTCGGTAATGATGCCGAGCGAGCCGTCATCGTTGTCGAGAACGAGAATCGAACTCACATTTCTTTCCGTCATCTGACAGGCAACCTGCCGGACGGGGAGATCGGGACGGCACCATTCGACCCGGGTCGTCATGATCTCCGAAAGACGCTTCTTGAAGGGATAGGCCTCCATCTGGGTGAGCGCCTTGCTTCCGTGCTCGGAGACGATTTCGGAATAGAGATGCCGGACTCTTGAAAGGACGATGCGGGTAAAGTACTCGCCGATCTGGGGGTAGTTTCTTGCGGCTTGCTTGAGGATTTTTTCCGGAATGAGATAACACTGCGTCGTTTTGACTGTTCGAGCCCCGCCGGTGTAGGGCTCTTCGGTGAAGATCGGGGTGCCGCCGAAGAAGTGGCCTTCCTTGCGGTAATCGACCACCATCTCGCCTTCGCCGGGTCCGGTGACGGTGATCTCGACCATGCCTTCCCGGATAACGTACAGATAGCCTGTCGGGTCGTCGTCCTGATGGAAGATATGCGTGTTCGCCGGATATTTTCGCAGCTCCGCCGATTCTCGGATGTCTTCAAAAATTCCATCGGGCAGATTATTGAAGGGGTCGGCATCTTTCAGGCGATTTATAAGCCCCATGGTGCCTCTCGATAACAGTAGGTGTCAAAACGAAAAGATTTCATATCTTACTTGGCGGATGTTCTCGACGCAACCCTCTTTTCAGGCCCTCGGTCCCCTGGCGCTTACCCTCTGTGCATCTTGTTCCTGCCGGTCTTTGTCCGATGTCCGGTCAAGAACCAGAGCGAGAATCAGGCTGAAGATGCTTGCGGCCATCAGTTCGCCGATATGAACAAAGACATTGCGTGTCAGGAGAAGGTCGATGCCCATCAGGCCGATGCCGATGCAGCAGAAGACCATGGAAAGGCGTTTTCGGGTAAAAACGTTCTTCATAACGGTTTTCAGTGACCCTCGTCTTCGATGTGGCCTGGAAGGTTGTGCATTTTGCGTAGAATGTTGTCGCCGCGCCCGGCCGCACGTTCGGAGACTTTGCCGGCCATGGCGTTGGAGACGACAATATTGATCAGAAAGGACAGGGGGCACACGATCAAGGCCGAGGATGTGGCCGGAAGAATCCCCGAATCACTGAAAAACGGTGCCCCGGCGATCCAGCCGACCATGGCGAGAAGGGACATGAGCAGCCCGAAGCTCATCCCGGCCAGGGCGCCGTATTTGTTGGAGCCCGAGTACCAGATGCCGAGAACGACCACCGGGAAGATCGTGTTCCCCGCGATGGCGAAAGCCATAGCGACAATCTGGGCGATCAATGCCGGGGGATTCAGGGCTGCGATGACGACGATAAGGCACAGAAGAGCGGTGAATATTCGGCCGACAAACAGGGACTCCTGGTCGGTGCAGTCGGGTTTAAAGACTGTAGAGTACCAGTCGTGGGCCATGGCCGAGGCGCCGGCAACGAGCAGGCCGGCCACGGTCGACAGGCCGGCGGCGAGAGCTCCTGAGGCCAGATAGCCGATGAATCCTATGCCGAGATCCGCACGTTCCGGAGCAGAGAGAATGATGACGTCGGCCACCGGTTTGCCTCCGAGCGGATTCCAGAACTTGCCCATGGCCGCGTAGACCGGAGAGGACCAGTAGAGCAGACCGATGAAGAAGAGCCCCCAGAGAACGGATTTTCGCGCTGTGTCTTCGTTTTTGACCGTATAGAAGCGGATCATGATATGGGGCAGGCCGGCGGTGCCGACCATCAGCGTGAACACCAGGGCGATGAAATGGTAGAAATCGCCCATTCCCCAGGGCAGATAGGTTCGTCGCACTCTTTCCAGGTCCTCGCCGGTCAGCACCCCGCTGGCCACTTTGCCGTTCATCATGTCGGAGATGATCGCGCCATATTCCAGTTGCGGGAGTATTCCGGTCCCCCCGGCTTTCTTGATCAGAACCCACAGGGGAATCAAAAAGGCCGAGATCAGCACCACGTACTGGATCTGCTGGTTGCGGGTCACTCCGGTCATGCCTGAGAGAAGCATATAGGCGCAGACCACCCCGGCACCGAAGAAAATGCTGCCGGTATAGCTCATACCGAAAATCCACCCGCAGATCAGGCCGATCCCTTTGAACTGGGCGGTTGAATAGGTGATGGCGATAAGGACGGTGACCGATGCGGCGATCAGACGAACGCCGTGGGAATCGTAGCGGTCTCCGAGGAATTCGGGGATGGTATATTTGCCGAAGCGGCGCAACTGGGTGGCGATCAGACACAGCAGCAGAACATAGCCACCGGTCCAGCCGATGATATAACCCAGCCCGAACCAGCCCCTCAGGTAGAGAAGGCCGGCCACCCCCATGAAGGAGGCCGCCGACATCCAGTCCGAAGCGATGGCGGCGCCGTTGCCGAATTTGCCGATGCCGCGACCGGCCACCCAGTAACCGGAGGTCTCGGAGACTTTAGAGAGGAAACCGACGCCGATGTAGACGCACAGCAGGGCGACCATGATCAGGGCAGGGATAAGTTTGAATCCCTGCTCCACCTGATAGATTTCTTCGCCGGCGGCGAAAGTCGCACCGGCTCCGGTCAAAACGATGGCCAGGGCCAGAGAGAGGTTTCGGAGATATTTGCTCATGGCTGGTTATTCGCTTTCAACGCTGCCGGAAGGCTCTTTCGGGTGAACGGCCCACCTCTCCCAAAGTATGCAGAAGAGCTTGCAGAGCAAGACGTAACCGACGGTGCATCCTTGAGCGATCAGCCAGTAGTGCAGGGGAAAGCCCAGAAATCGAGCTTCGGTGAGGAACGATTCGCCCAGGCCGGCAGGATCTCCCAGACCGGCCAGCCAGATGAGAGTCGGAATCCCGAAGCTGAGGAGCGCCCAGATGAAAAGGACCGTTCTGGCCGCGGAGACTTCAGCCCTCATGCGCCTTGTCGAAGGGTTGAAGAAGTTGATGTAAAGTCTGTTTCTGGCGGTCATGATTCATCGACTCCTTGTGTCCGCTTCGGACAGCCCCTGCTGCTTGTTTCTGACCGGGAACGTTCATTTATATTACGCTGTTTTATTTTTGTCAAACACAGGGTCAGGCCGTTCCGGACAGCGAAAAAAAGTGAAAGGTCAACCGGTCTTTCGGAGAAGCAGTTTTTCGGTGATCGGGAGATCGGCAGGCAGCATGTTGAAAAAGGCAAGCTCGTCAGGACGGACCCACCGATGTTCGGAGACCCCTATGTTGTGAATCGCATCCGCCAGCGGGGTGCATTCATAAGAGAGGATCAGCACCGGCCCCCATTCATAAAGGTGATATGTGGACTCGAAAATATTGTCGACCCGGACAGGCAGAGCCAATTCCTCGTCGATTTCCCGACACAGAGCCTGCTCAGGCGATTCGCCGGCTTCGATTTTTCCGCCGGGGAATTCCCACAATCCCGCGCCATGACTCGACGTTTCCGGCCGTCTTGTGATGAGGATCTGTCCATCCTGACAAATGATGGCCGCAACGACGAGCACAGGCATAGCGGTATGAATCCTTGGGATCGAGGGAGCAGGTTGACGTATTGCGCCCCGCAGTATACAGCGACAGGACCGGCGGCGAAAGGGTTTTTGGCTGACAGGGACAAAACAAGTATGGTAAGAAACGCGGCACAACGATCTTAGCCGGCAGCGGGAGTGACCAGATGGCCAGACTGACCGAAAAAGGACGGGGGATTCAGAGGATGTTTTCTGAAATCGCTCCGAGGTATGATTTTCTCAATCGTCTCTTGAGCCTCGGCATCGATCGGCGCTGGCGACGTTTCGCCGTCAGGCAGCTGCAGGTTCCGGAGAAAGGGCGGGTTCTCGATGTGGCGACGGGAACCGGGGATGTGGCCCTGGAGATCGCCGCGCAAACCCCGCCCTCCGTCCAGATCGTCGGTGAGGATTTCACCCAGGAAATGCTGGTTCTCGGCAGCCGGAAAGTCCGCGAATCGGATGCCGACGGGCGCATCATGATGGTGAATGCACCCTGTGAGGTGATGCCCCATCCCGATGCCGTTTTCGACGGTGTGACCATCGCCTTCGGGATCCGCAACGTGGTTGACCGTATGGCGGGACTTCGGGAGATGTGCCGCGTTCTCAAACCCGGCGGCAGGGCCGTCATTCTGGAGTTCTCCAATCCGCAAAGCCGCCTTTTCAAAGCATCTTATCATTTCTATTTCCGCCGGGTCCTGCCTTTTGTCGGCGGACTGTTCTCCCGACGCAGCGCCTATCAGTATCTCCCCGATTCGGTACTGGAGTTTCCCTCGCAGCAGGAATTCGCCGACTTGATGCTGGAGGCCGGATTCGCCGATGTGCGCCATTACGATCTCACATTCGGTATCGCCACGGTTTATGTGGGAACCACACCCTCCTGAGGTCAAGGGCGAACGGCGGACAGCCGGCCTTTAACGGGTCAGTCGAAAATGTCTTCCACATCCTCGATGATTTTTTCCGGCAGGCCGAAGAGGCGGCGGAAAATGCCTTTGGCCTTGTCGGATACCGAAGAGATGGGTATGGGTCTGACTTTCGGATCGTCGGTGGAGCCGGTGACCTCGAAGTGAGTGGTGATCAACGCCTTTTCCTCGCCCGTCAGCAACCAGCCGGCGATGGGGATTTTGGTGATGATCTTGTCGACTGTCTGCAGAGGCTTGACGCCGACGGTCAGATCGAGAGTCTTGTCGAGAAGATTCAGCTCGCCCACGGCCGTCATGTTCATCGCGTCGCTGTCGATGAACAGGTCGTCGGATTCGAGGACGCCTTCTCGCAACTGCACGGTGGCCGCCAGCTTGTCATAGGGCATTCCCCGGCTGGAGGTATCCGGCAGCCTGAAGTCGAATATCTGAGAGACATTGAGGATCGAAAATATTTTCGACAGAATCTTGAACCTGAGCAGTACTCCGCCGTCGATTGCGACATTGAAGCTGCCCTGGGAGCTTTTGAGAAAACGTTCCTTCCCTTCGATCCCTTCCAGGTAGAAGTCCCCCTTCAGTTTTCCGGTGATCATCCCCTTGTGTTTGAGCTGCTGGCTGTAAAGAGTGGCCGCGTCGAAGCCTTCCAGGTGTCCGGAAATTTTCAGTCTGGGTGGCGGTTCTCCCGAGTTGTCCCGGAGGAACATCCCGGTGAAATATCCGTTCGTGGAACGAAATGACAGCGGGTGGATGGTCAGACGTCCCTCTCTGATGGCCAGAAATCCTTCGGCGTCCGTGAATTCCAGGGAATGGAAATGTCCTTCGCGGGCGGAGATGTCGACCAGGATCTCTCCGACCCCTCCTTTTTTGTCTTTCAACCGGCTTTTCTGATCGCCTTGGGGACGTCGAAAAAGGGCGATCACTTCGTCGATATTCCCATACTCGGCATCGACGGCCAGCATCACGTCGGGAGAGGAAAAAGGGGAGATTGTTCCCTCGACGTGCGCCACCGTTCCTCCGTCGAGGCGGGTCCGGGCATCGACAAGATGCAGTCCGTCGCGGCTGATGACGAAATCGGCTACGACATCGCGCAGAAAGGCCTGACGATTGGGAAAGATCAGGTCATTCGCCCGCATGGAGGAACTTTCCAGGTGGATATCAGCGCGGGGATTGCTCAGATCTTTAACCGAAACCGAAAGGTCGAGAACCGATTCGCCCAGAAGGGCTTTCAAATCCCGCGCTTCGAGGCGTCTGCCTTTCAGGTTCACACCCCCGCTGAGCTGGCTGAGTTCAGCCAGTTTTCCAGGTACAGGCAGACCGACATGGTACAGCTCGAATGTCCCGGCCCGGCCGGAGGGGGTCAGTCTCGCACGCCCTTCCACTTCTCCGTACAAACCGATCTGATCGAGTATCGGAGCGAAGCTGTACGCTTCGGCTATATTGAACTTCGCCAGAGTCAGAGACAGGTCGTAGGAGAATTCGTTGTCCTCCCTGGTCAATCGGCCTTCGGCTGTTAAATTGAAAGGTGGCAGGTTGAGGCTGGCGGCGTCGATGTCCCATGCTTCCGTCCGGCGCCGACCCTGAAGCTTCAGCTTGCCGGCTTTTGCCTTTTCCTTGGAGAAGAACTTTCCCGCGTTCACTGTGAGCCCGGCGAGATCGGATTCGGCGGTGAAATGGATATTCGCCGGTTCCCCTCTGAAGTTCACGAGCAGAGCGGTCGCGCCTCCGATCTGTAGATCTTCGGTGTTCAGGTTCGCTCTGATCTGCGCCAACTCCAGCGTTCCCGCCGTGATGTTCCAACTCCCCTCCTGGCGGCGGCCCTGAAGCTTCAGGTGCCCGGCGTCTCCCTGCTCTTTGGACAGCAACTGTTTCGATTTCAGGGTCAGTCCGGTGAGGTCGGCCTCGAGATCGAAACCGATATTCTCCGGGGAGCCGCTCAGGTGGAGATGAGCCCCGCTCTCGCCTCCGATCTGCAGACGTTCAGTCTGGAATTTTTCAAGGACGCCGGCCAGATTCTCTTCATTGAGCGTGGCATCGATGGTGGCGTCGATATTCGGCTTATCGGAGAAAATGTTGGAAATGGTTGAAGAGAAGCTGAGCGGGATGCCGTCAGCGCGATTGTTTTCCCCGTTTCCCCGTTCAATGCGACCGGTGCCCACGAGATTGAGGACGTCCGGCGGGGGCATGTTCTCGGGAGGCGCTCCATCCTCCAGACCGGGCAGGCAAGCTTCGTCCAGCAGCAATTCGAATGTCCCCTCCTCAAGACGCAGCATGCGCCTGTCGGTGAATTCACCGGAACGCACCAGCGACAGGGGCAATGAGGCATCCTCGACAGCTGCTTTAAGCAGTACGCCGTGGACGCTCTGCCGGGCCAGAAGAGAACCGTTCAGAGAAATATCTCCGCCTTTCGCGGAGGCATTTCGAAGCTGCAGACGGTCTTCATCGAAATACAAGGATGCGGTCACCGAAACGGCATCGGAGTTCCACAGGGGTTGGCCGGTGGAGGTCTCATGAAGGGAGATTTGTTCCCCTTCGAGGCGCATCGTGACCTCGAGAGCGGCCGATGCCGTGGTGTGCAGATCGAAGGTGAGGGCGGCCGGTCCATGCAGAGTACGTCCGGGAAGAGGCAGAAGGGCGAGAAAGTCATCGCCCAGCAGTGCCGTATCGATGTGGAGAGCGATGTCTTCGTTTTTTCGACCTTCCCCTCTGGGCAGGAGGTGTCCGCTAAGGGATGCTGCGGCGCTGTCTTCCCCTTGCGTCAGGACCCCTTTGGCCGTAAGCTCTTCCACGCGAGCCGGTGCTATCCCGCTCGCATCGACGGAGAACTCCTTGCCGCTGTAGCTTCGCTGGGAATTCGGCTCGAGCTTGACCGTGACCCGCCATGAGGCGTTGTTTATCCTCAACCTGTCGATGGTAAAATCGAGAGGCTGACGCTCGTCCGCTTCGGGGGGCTTCTCTTCCCGGCATTCCGTCTCGACGGTTGCAAGAAGCTGCGGAGATTCGGCTATGATTTCAAGGAAGTGGAGTTCTCCGAGCACCAACCGCTTCGACTTGGGTTTCAGGGTCAGGCGATCGGCCCGGAATGTGAATTTGTCCTGTGCGCCTCCGACCTCAAGGTCGGAGATAACCACAACCGGTTCAGGCAGAAGGGTCGTCTCGATGTGCCCGATTCGAACCGGACGGTCGATCTTTTCCGAAAGCGCTCCCTCGATATAGCTCAGATACCGGTTTGCGTCGAAGGTGGCGATAAAAGCAATGGCTGCTGCCAGGATGACTGCCAGGGCCAGCATGCTGTAGATGACGAGACGTCGCCGGGTCATATTTTCCCTTTGGACTGTTTGCGGATTCTCAGCGTCGATCTTATCCCTCTATTATTCAACAAGTCGAGGCGATCGGCAAGCCAACAAAGAGGGGATCGTCGCCGCCGGGAATGATTTTTCTCCGGGCATTGCTTGCGGGGGAGTGATGATTTCTTCCCCCTGTGTCCGTTTCAGCCCTTCTCCTTCGTTGGCGCCGGGGTGTGTCTGTCGGATATTTGGGACCTCAAGCCGGGCAGGACATCGGACAGGGAGGCAGGCAGAGGCGATTCGACGGCAAGCCGTTCGCCGCTGAAGGGGTTTCGAAAACCCAGCCGCCGACAGTGCAGGAAGAGTCTTTGCAGCCCTGGAACGTTCGGCCCTCGATATCGGCGGTCGCCGGCGAGGGGCATTTTCCGGTCGGCAAGTTGGCGTCTTATCTGGTGAGTGCGCCCGCTTTCCAGAAACAGTTCCACCACCAGATAAGGGCCAAGGCGTTCCCGAACATGAAAACGTGTCGAGGCCTGCTTCCATGTCCCTTTGGCAGGAACCGATGTTTCAAGCCGCCCTCCATCAGGCAGGTCTCCCCGCACAAGCCCCAGATACGACTTTTCAATCTCTCCGGTCATGAAGGTCTTGCCAAGAGAAGATATCGCCTGGTGGCCTTTGCCCAGAAGGACAGGGCCGCTCGTCTCCGCATCGAGGCGGTGAATGGGAGCGATCTGGAAATTCTCTCCCCTGGCTTTGCTCCGACGCTCCACCCTTTCCAGAAGATTGTCGGACTCGTGGCCTTTGCTGCGATGAACGGCCAGACCGGCCGGCTTGTCGACGACGATCAGAAGATAGTATTCATGCAGGACATCAACGAGCATCGGTTCCGCTTCTGCTGCCAGCGTCAGCAAAAGCAAGCTACGAGCAAGCTCAACTATCATTCCGACCTACATATG
>Ga0102925_1001928_pt1 | contig 11472 bp, 10 predicted proteins | sample SalPonR1_A_D1_MG_FD_78216 | JGI IMG/M metagenome (GOLD analysis project Ga0102925, IMG submission 78216) | Salt pond soil microbial communities from South San Francisco under conditions of wetland restoration - Salt Pond MetaG R1_A_D1_MG | ecosystem: Environmental > Aquatic > Marine > Intertidal... | reverse complement strand
GCCCGGGGGGCACTACCGGTTTGGCGGGCGAATTGAGATAGATGGGAAACTGTGGATCCAGCTCGGGGGGCGGGCTCGCGCTCCCGCCTATGGAACTGTAGTTGTATTGCACCGGTCCCACCCCGCGCGTGTTCGCATAGAGTTGAAAGCCAAACGGCGCGATTTCGTTGAGATCGAGCAGCCAGAGGACGCCCAGGTAGTCGCTGCCGCGATCTTCTCCCGCGACAACGTAGAGCTCTGCGCCGAGCCTGCCAGTGGAACGGCCCATACTCATCGCATACTTGTCAGCCCAGACGCGGCCGGATTCGAGAGAATCCGTCAAGGAATTGCGCACGCGTATATCGAAGAACTCCTGCCCGCTGGTATCGATCCCCGCACTGGAAAAGCGCACGGTATAGACGCCAGGCTCACCGCAGGTGCTTCTGGCACCGGTCAGCGGGTAGGTCACAGGGTTGATGGACCGCGGTAATGACTGGACGTCGATCACATCTGCGAAAGTGGCTAGGGCCCCAGCTACCGACGAGAAATTCGCAGTAAAGTCCGGCGTCGGCGCTGTGTAGGGCGCATCCGGCGTCGGCAGCGGCAAACCGCCGGGGCACCAGACCTGCACGTCCGGGGATCCGGCCAGCGCTTCGCCGTAAAAATCGATCACTTCGTTGGCCGGATCGAACACGTCGACGCGAAGGAAGGTGACCCGATGCTGGTCGTAGTTCACGTTACCGGTGGCGAGACTGCCCTCGAGAAATACCTCGTCGGTGGATGCGCTCCCCTGCCGCAATTCGAACGTCCCTTCACCAAAGGCGGGGACCGAAAGTCCCGCAACGAATGCCGCGCACAAAACAATGCAAAACGTCCTCAACCGGTCCGTCATGGGACGGATCGAACGGGATACGGTTTTCCTGCGCACTTCTCTCTCACAATGATCGCGGCGCTCCGCGACGAAAACATCGAACATCTGATGGACTCCTCGGATACGTAATGACGGGCTGTGTACGCCCAAACCGTTAATGCACCTTTCATGCCAGCGCCGCCCAAAACAGGCATGACGCCGGGGGCGCTCTTCATGGAACGCCTGCTTGCCAACCGAAAACCCCTGTTGCAACGCTCGTTTGAGACGGTCGAGCAGAAACAAACCCCTTTCGGGAACTCGCGCACGGATTCGCCAACAGTTTGCGCGTAACCCGACGAATTCCGTCAGGTTGTGATGATAAACGCAAACGTGAAGAACCGCACGAGAGATTTGGGCCGACGTGAACGACCACTCGCTACGTTCGGCCGGCAAGCGTCGTAGCGAAAGATTCGTGTCGTGCTGGGTCAGGCAGCGACAGGCGAGCATCGCGGGTTACCTCGATCTCGAAGTCGGCATCCGGACGCTCGCCCGGCGCTGGCGCCAGAACGCAGCGTATAGGTTGCGGCCGATTCGACTTCCGGCACGGCCTCTCTAGAGTCCGATCCTGCTCTAACTCCCCTCGCCTGTAGGACCAACACCGACAGCCGAAATCGCGCCTGCCCTACGCCTGAAAACGACTTTCGCTGATAGGTAAAAAGCCGACCACGCCCGACACTGGAGATGTCCAGACATGTCCACCCGGGGAAGGCTCCCGGAGCCGAAAAAAGCTGGGTAAGGGGAAGGTTATGAAAACGTCAATCTTGCTTCTGCTGAACCTCATTTGGGTGCAGATCGCATTGGCAGGCGGAATCATCACCGCTGATAATCCTATAGCGAACGAATATATCGTTGTGCTCCACAACGACTTCCTTGCGCCGCCCGAATTGGCCCTCAGGACCGAGCGGCGACGCGATGTCCGTCGCATCGCCGATGATATTACATTCAACCGTAGCGCCCGTCGCGGCGCTGTTTTCTCCGAAGCGTTGACAGGTTTTTCGGTCCAGGCAAGCCGCGAGACAGCCGACGACCTCAGTCGCGACCCTCGCGTGGCAAGTGTTGTCGAAAATCGCTGGATCGACGCCACAGCGTTGGTCAATCAGGTGGGCCCGCCCTCCTGGGGCCTGGATCGCATCGATCAGAAAGACTCAGTGCTTGATGGGTATTACAGCTGGAACGTCCCGCAATCGTTCAGTGACGTGCATGTTTACGTCATCGACTCCGGAATCCGGGATACACATGCAGATTTCGGCGGGCGCGTCGATACCATCGAAAGCTTCGATGCGATCGGCGATGGGGAGGGAACCGAGGATTGCTACGGGCACGGCACCCACGTGGCCGGAATCATCGCTGGAACCGAGCATGGCGTGGCCAAGAACGCCCGACTGCACCCGGTCCGCGTTCTGGACTGCAGCGGCCGGGGTTCACTGTCCACAGTGCTTTCGGGAATTGAATGGGTTACCCGACAGGTTCTGGACAATCCGCATCCGGCAGTCGCCAACCTGAGCATCGGCACTAGCGGCTCCTCTTTGCTGGACAACGCCGTGCGGGCCTCTATTGCGGCCGGCGTCGTCTACGTGGCAGCAGCCGGAAATTCAGGCGACGATGCCTGTCAGTACTCGCCGGCGCGCATTGATGAGGTCATAACAGTCGGCGCAGTTGATGGGGACGATCGCCGGGCGTCTTTCTCAAGCCACGGCGAATGCGTTGACATCTACGCACCGGGCACGGGCATTACGTCCACATTTCTAGGGGATGACTTCGACACCTTGCAGATGTCAGGCACCTCCATGGCGGCGCCCCATCTGGCCGGTATTGCCGCCAACCTCCTTGCTCACAGACCCTTGGCATTACCGTCGGAAATCGTGAATATGATAATGGCGCAAGCGTGGGACGTCGAGGTTTCGCCTGAGAGCCAGGAGCTCGGGAAGCTCGCCTTTTCGCTGACCGATCCCAATCTGGAAGAAATCATTTTCGCCGACAATATGGAATGATCGGCCAGGATCTGTGCAGGAAAGCGCGGTGGGTGTGCCGAGTCCAGCGCCCCGAATTCTAAAGACGCTGTGTAGGGGTCAAGCCCAGAGTCAAAGCCCCATGCGGTCGAAGAAATCCTTGACCGAATCCGTCCAGCTTCTCGATTTGGGGCTGTGCTTGTCGGTGTCACCCTCTTCAAGCGTTTCCTGCAGTTGCTTCAACAGGTCCTTCTGCTGGCGGGTGAGGTTTACCGGCGTCTCCAACACCACACGCACCATCAGGTCGCCGGGGCGATGGCTTCTGACCGATTGCACGCCCTTGCTTTTCAGGCGAAAAGTCTTGCCCGTCTGCGTTTCGGCGGGAATCTTGAGGGCTACCGAGCCATCCAGCGTCGGGACCTTGATCTGTCCACCGAGGATAGCCGTGGTCACCGGAATGGGAATTTCGGCGTAGAGCTGGTCGCCGTCGCGCTTGAACAGCTTGTGCGGGCGCACCTGGATGTCGACGTACAGATCGCCGGCGCTTCCGCCCTGCGCGCCGGCACCGCCCTCTCCGCTCAGGCGAATCCGGTCGCCGTCATCGACACCGGCCGGCACCTTGACCTGGAGCGTACGCGTCTCGCGAACCTGGCCGGAACCGTCGCACGCCTCGCAGGGATCGCTGACCTCGCGACCCGAACCGCCGCAGCCGGGGCAGGTCTGCTGCACCGAGAAGATACCCTGCTGCATGCGCACCTGGCCGGCGCCGCCGCAGGTGGAGCATACTTTCATCTTGCCGCTGGTCGAACCCGATCCGCCGCAGTTCGAACATTTGCCGATGCCGGGGACCCGGATTTCGCGGGTAACGCCCTGCACGGCTTCTTCCAGGTCGACTTCCAGCGTGTAACGTAAATCGTGGCCGCGGTTGGAGCGCGCGCCGCCGCCGCGACGCCGTCCCCCGCCGAAGATGTCGCCGAAGATGTCGCCGAAGATGTCATTGATGTCACCGAAGCCCGCCGCGCCGGCACCGCCGCCGAAGCCGCCGCCCTGCCCGTTGACCGCATCGTGACCGAACCGGTCATAAGCGGCCCGCTTCTGGTCGTCCTTGAGCACCTCGTAGGCCTGCTTGGCTTCCTTGAAACGATCCTGGGTAGAGTCATCGTCGGGATTGCGATCAGGGTGATACTTCATCGCGAGACGGCGATAGGCCTTCTTCAGGTCATCGGCCGATGCATCCCGGCTAACGCCCAGTACTTCGTAGTAGTCACGCTGGCTCATTCAACTGCTCTTTTTTTAGATACGGTCGGGTCAAAAATGCACTGCCTGTTCTATGCAATGCAAACTGCCGCCCGGAAGGCGGCAGGATGCGTGCCGGACTGCCATGATGCGGCAGCCCTTACTTCTTGTCTTCGTCGTCGACTTCGCTGAATTCGGCATCGACGACGTCTTCATCGCCCTGCCCGGTCTCCTGCGCCGCCTGATCGGCCGCCTCGGCGGCAGCGGCCGGATCTTCCTGGGCCGCGGCCTGGTAAAGCCCCGTCGCCGCCTGCTGAAGATCGTTGACCGCCGACTCGATTGCGTCCTTGTCGTCGCCCTTGAGGGCTTCCTCGACTTGCTCGATCGCCTTTTCGACCGGCTGACGCGTAGCGTCGTCGATCTTTTCTTCCTGCTCCTTGAGCATCGAGCGGGTCGAGTGGACGATCGCATCGGCACTGTTACGGGCCGAAACGAGTTCGTGGAACCGCTTGTCCTCCTCACGATGTTCCTCGGCATCGGAAACCATTTTGTCGATTTCGTCCTCGCTCAGGCCCGACCCGGCCTTGATCTCGATGCGCTGCTCCTTGCCGGTTTCCTTGTCCTTGGCCGAAACGTGCAGGATGCCGTTGGCGTCCATGTCGAAAGTGACCTCGATCTGTGGCATGCCCCTGGGCTTCGGGGGAATGCCGGCCAGGTCGAAGCGCGCCAGCGATTTGTTGGCTGCGGCCTGTTCACGCTCACCCTGCAGCACGTGAACGGTCACGGCGCTCTGGTTGTCCTCGGCGGTGGAGAAGGTCTGCGACGCCTTGGTCGGAATCGTGGTGTTCTTCTCGATCACCTTGGTAAACACACCACCCAGGGTCTCGATACCCAGCGACAGTGGCGTGACGTCGAGCAGGAGCACGTCCTTGACGTCGCCCTGCAGCACGCCACCCTGGATGGCCGCGCCGACTGCGACGGCTTCGTCGGGATTGACGTCCTTGCGCGGCTCGCGGCCGAAGAAATCCTGCACCGACTTCTGCACCATCGGCATCCGGGTCTGGCCGCCGACCAGGATCACCTCGTTGACGTCGCCGATCTTGAGCCCGGCGTCGTTGAGCGCGGTCTTGCACGGCTCGATCGAGCGTTTGACCAGCTCTTCGACCAGCGATTCGAGCTTGGCCCGCGTCACCTTGATGTTGAGGTGCTTCGGGCCGGTCTGGTCGGCGGTGATGTACGGCAGGTTGACCTCGGTCTGCTGTGCCGACGACAACTCGATCTTGGCCCGTTCGGCGCCTTCGCGCAGACGCTGCAACGCAAGCGGATCCTGTCGCAGATCGACACCCTGATCCTTCTTGAACTCGGCGATCAGGTAGTCCTGCAGCCGGTTGTCGAAATCTTCGCCGCCGAGGAAGGTGTCGCCGTTGGTCGCCAGCACTTCGAACTGCATCTCGCCGTCGACGTCGGCGATCTCGATGATCGAGACGTCGAAGGTGCCGCCGCCGAGGTCGTAGACGGCAACCTTGCGGTCGGCACCTTTCTTGTCCAGACCGTATGCCAGCGCGGCCGCGGTGGGCTCGTTGATGATTCGACGCACGTTGAGTCCTGCGATCTTGCCGGCATCCTTGGTGGCCTGGCGCTGCGAATCGTTGAAGTAGGCCGGCACCGTAATCACGGCTTCGCTGACTTCCTCACCCAGGTAGTCCTCGGCGGTCTTCTTCATCTTCATGAGCACGCGCGCCGAAACTTCCGGCGGCGCCATCTTCTTGTCGCCGACCTGGACCCACGCGTCGCCGTTGTCGGCTTCGATGATCTTGAAGCCGACGAGGTCCTTGTCCTTCTGGACCACCTTTTCGGAGTACTTGCGGCCAATCAGTCGCTTGACCGCATACAACGTCCGGTCGGGATTGGTGACGGCCTGGCGCTTGGCGGGTTGGCCGACAAGCACTTCGTCGTCTTTGGTAAACGCCACGATGGACGGCGTCGTACGGTCGCCCTCGGCGTTTTCGATTACGCGTGTTTTGCCGCCTTCCATCACGGCCACGCAGGAATTGGTGGTTCCCAAGTCAATGCCGATAATCTTGCTCATGTCACTAAAGTCCTGTAGTTCGTTTCTTGAAAAAAATTCTTGCGCGACCTGCTGAACCGACCTTCAAGCCGATTTTCCAACCGAGCGTTGCGCGTCTTCATGCTTGTGTAGTGGGGCCCGGCCGGTCGAATTTCAAACCCCTTTTCTACCGTCGCGTGCGCCCGAACCGCTGGCAGCGAGAAACCTTCGCTGCTCGCACCGATCGGTACTGCCCGACCTTTTTCGCGATCACGGGTCGTATTCACTTGGCCACGATTACCCGTGCCGGGCGAATCAGGCGCTCATTGAGCCGATAACCCTTCTGCAGCACCTGTACAACGGTGTCGGGCTCGAATTCGTCGCTGGGCTGCGTCGCCATCGCTTCGTGCCAGCTTGGGTCGAAACGCTCGCCCACCGGATCCAGCATTTCCAGGCCGTGCGAAGTCAATACCTGCAACGCCTGCTTGCGCGTCAATTCCAGACCTTCGAAGGCGGCCTGCGCATTTTCTGAATCGGCGGATGAAATCGCCTGATCCATTGAATCGAGCACCTGCACCAGGTCGCGCATCACGGCTTCCAGCGCGAACTTGCGCGACTTCGCCATCTCGCGTTCGAGCCTCTTCTCGCGATTGTCCATTTCGGCCTTCAGTCGCAGCATCGCCTCGCGCGTACGCGCGAGCTCTTCGCTTTCCGAACGGCCGGACTCTCCACCGGCCGGGTCGTTGCCAGATGCGGCTTCCGGCTCGGCTCGGCCTTCGTCCCCGGTATCGCCAGTGTTCGGCGAGCGGGAGTCGGCTTTCATCTCTTCGGTCGCATCATCGATTTCTTTGCGATCCTCGTTGCGGTCGTCATGGTTCATTTCTGTTTCGACTCCTGGTGATACGCCACGCGACCGGCGTGGCGCCTGAACGTATCAATTGACGTTGTTCGCCAACATGGGGCCCGGATTCGGTGATTGCAACCGATACAATGGGCACGCCAGGCAACGCACCAGGCGCTGCCGGCATGGCCCCTGAACCGAAACGGATCATAAGCAGATGCTGCGCTCGCTCGCGATTCGCAATTTCACCATCATCGATCGGCTGGAACTGGCGTTCGAGCCGGGTTTCGGCGCGATCACCGGCGAAACCGGCGCAGGAAAATCCATTCTCATCGATGCGCTGGGCCAGCTGCTTGGGGACCGCGCTGAGTCGACGCTGGTCGCCGAAGGATGCGGGCAGGCCGATCTGACCGCCGGATTCGAGCTTTCCCGAAATCATCCCGCCCGCGCCTGGCTGCGCGAGCATGCGTTGGGCGAAAACGACGAGCTCCTGCTGCTGCGGCGCGTGATTCCCGCAGACGGCGCATCCAGGGCCTGGATAGACGGCCAGCCCGCCAGCGTCGGCCAGCTGCGCGAACTCGGTGCGCTGCTGGTCGACATTCACGGCCAGCACGAGCACCAGAGACTGATGGATCCCGCCTACCAGCGCCAATGGCTGGACCGCCAGCTGACCGACGACGTGCGCGAAGAGGTGGCCGATTGCGCGCGCCGCCACGACAAGGCCGTGGGGGCGCTTGAAGCGCTGGTCGAGGAGACCGGAAGCGACGATGCTGAGATGTTGCAGTTTCAACTGGCGGAACTCGATCGTCTCGACCTGCAGGAAAACGAATTCGAGCAACTGGAAATCGACCAGCGGCGTCTTGCCTCGGTAGATGAACTGCAGCGTGCTTATGCCGAGGCGCTTGAAGCAATTAGCGGAGAGGAGCGCGCGGCGGCCGGTCTGGCGCACAGGGCGAAACGATCGCTGGAATCGCTGTCCGACCGCGAGCCGGAAATCGCCGAAATACTGGAAATGATCGAAACCGCCCAGGTCAACCTTGACGAAGCCGGGAACGCCTTGCAGCGCCTAACCGAATCGCTGGAAAACGATCCGGCACGTCTGGAGCAGGTCGAGCAACGACTGGCTCGGGCGATCTCACTTGGCCGAAAACACCGCGTGGAACCCAGTGCCCTGCCCAAGGCGCGTGCCGACCTTGCGCACCGGGTGGAGCGCGTCGATCAGTTTCAGGCAGACCGCGACGAGGCTGAAAAGGCAGTTGACCGAGCCCGCGATGCGTGGCGCGAGGCGGCCCGGGCGCTTCACGAAGCACGCATCCGGGCCGCGACGGGAATCAGCAAGAAGGTCGCGCAGGCGCTGTCCCAGCTTGGAATGACCGATGCCAGGCTGGCGTTCGATGTCGATTTCGACCCCGACGCCGCAGTTTCGGCGAGCGGTGCGGACCGCATCGAAATTCTGTTCAGCGCCAACCCTGGGCAATCTCCCCGACCGCTCAAGCGGGTCGCGTCCGGAGGGGAACTGTCACGCCTCAGCCTGGCCATGATCATCGGAGCAGCCGAAACCGCCGAGGGCCGCGTAAGGATTTTCGATGAAATCGACGCCGGAGTCGGCGGCGAGACCGCGCATTCGGTGGGCCGGTTCCTCAAGCAGGCCAGCGAGGCCGGGCAGGCGTTTTGCGTGACCCACCTCGCCCAGGTTGCCGCCCGCGCCGATTACCAGTTTCGGGTCAGAAAGGAACCTGCAAACGCTTCCACGCAGGTGCGCATCGAGCGTCTGGATGGCGACCTGCGGATCGTCGAGTTGGCTCGAATGCTCGGATCCGCAGACTCCGAAACAAGCCGTCGCCACGCCGAGAGCATGTTGAAGGACCTCTGAACAAAGGCGCGTGGGCGCGACCGCGTCATTGTGGAATGCCTCGGTTCTGCTTGAGCAAGCGCGTCTTGGTCATGAAAACGAGCAAATCCAGGCGAGGCTGGATGCCTGTTTCAGCGCCTTTTTGCGCCTGCATCCTTTCTTACGTAAAGAACGAGAGCGTGGTCGATGATCTCGAAGCCGTGCTTGGCGGCGATCTGCTCCTGCAGTCGTTCGATTTCCTCGTCGTAGAACTCGATGACCTCACCAGTCTCGAGATCCACCATGTGATCGTGATGCTCACCTTCCTCGAGCTCGTAGCAGGCCTGCGGCGCACGCCCCGAGCCGTCATCGAACATGTGCTTGCGCACCAATCCAGCGGACTCGAACTGATTGAGAACCCGATAAACTGTCGCCAGCCCTATATCCTCTCCCTGGTCGATCAACAATCGGTGCACGTCGTCGGCAGTTACATGCTTCTGCGTTGCGCCATCCAGCAACTGCAGGATGCGCAACCTCGGCAGCGTTACCTTCAGCCCGGCCCTGCGAAGCTCACGTGTTTCTTCGGACATGCGATTAACACCGATTTTAGGACTGCGTATTGTATCATTTTGCCCACTGCTTACCGGATGATCCCGTTTTATGTTTCGAATCGCTTCCCTGCTCCTGGTCCTGCTGGTCACCGGCTGCAACGTAGTTTACAAACAAAACATCCAGCAGGGGAACGTCCTGGACCGCGAGGATATGGAACGCCTGGAGACCGGGATGACCAAACGCCAGGTCATGGTGCTGCTGGGCTCGCCGGCCGTTCAGAATCCTTTTCATGACGATCGGTGGGACTACATCAACTCGTTCGCGCCGCGCGGCGGCAAGGCAGAACGCCGCACGCTGACCATCAACTTCGAGAATGATCGGGTCGTGGATTTCAGCGGAAACTACATGGAAGAAGCCGAGATTGCGGGCACCGAACTCGAAGAACTCGATATCATCGACCCGAACACCAATCAGCCGGTGCTGCCCCCGCGCGAAATCGAGGACATCGACAACGACCCGGTCCCGACGCCCGTCGATCCCGACGACGGCTAGCGGTCTGCAGAATCAGGCTATTGCCGGCGCTTGGCTTCGGCGGCCATGCGTCTGGCGACCTTGGGATCCACTTTGAGGGGGCGATAGATCTCGACCCGATCGCCGTCGCGCAACCGGTCGTCCGGGGTTCGCAGGGCGGCGAACACGCCCAGCCGTTCGGAGCTTATCTCGAGGCCGGGGAAGCGCTCGCGCAACCCCGAGCGCTCGATCGCATCGGCGACGGTCGAGCCTTCAGCAATGCTCAGCGGCACGATCACCTGTAGTTCCGGCCACGCCACCGCAACCTCGACAGCGATCTTCCGGCTCCCTTCAAGCACCGTCGTACAATGCGTCCGCGCGACGGCAGAAATCATCGACCATCCGGTTGGCCACACTGACAAACCCGCGGCTGAAGGCGGCGACCAGCATGGGGTTGTCGAATTCGAACCCAAGCGAAAGCTGTATCCTGCTTCCGATGCCGAGATCCGAAAATCGCCACTCGCCGGAAAAATGGCGGAACGGCCCTTCAGCCAGGTTCAGCCGCAGCATTTCGCCGGGTATCAGATCGTTGCGCGTGACAATACGCCGGTTGATACCGGCGACCGCCACGACCAGCGAAGCGTATTGATGATCTTCGGTTTCCTCATAGCTCTCGGCATCAACAACCCACGACAGGAATTCCGGATAGCGCTCCACGTCGCGAACCAGATCGAACATCTGCATCGGGCTATAGGTGACCAGAGCCGAACGTTGTATCTCAGGCATAGGGCGAAATGATACCTGATGCGATAGACTGGATTTTTGAAAGTTTGCGAGTGGGCCCGCGGTGAGTTCCGATGGAAAGTCCAAGAAATCCAGTTTGACGACAGGCTCGACAATCGCGCTGAACAAGCGCGCGCGGTTCGAGTATCACCTGGAAGAACGCATTGAAGCGGGCGTTTCCCTGCTCGGCTGGGAGGTCAAGGCGTTGCGGGCGGGCAATATCCAGTTCGGCGAAAGCCACGTACTGGTGCGCGGAGGCGAGGCATTCCTGTTCGGTTGCGTCATAAACCCGCTGACGTCCGCCTCCACGCATGTCGACCGCGACTCGATGCGAACCCGCCGGCTTTTGCTGCACAAGCACGAACTCGCACGACTGATCGGCCAGGTCGAACGAAAGGGCTACACCCTGATTCCAACAGCCATGTACTGGAGTCGGGGCAAGGTCAAGGTCGAGATCGCGCTGGCCAAGGGCAAAAAACAGCACGACAAGCGACGCACCGAAAAGGAGCGCGACTGGCAGCGCGAGAAGGGCAGAATCCTCAAGCAGCGCTGACTGGGCGGGTGTGAATTCCGGACCGCCGTTTTCGGGGAACGATTCTCGCGGAACTTTCCGAGGCGAAATCCGTCGTATACTATGCGTGAAATAGTTTGCGCAGCGTAGCGAGCGGCTGCATGATGGTGACCGCAGGAGCGCAGAAACCGCAATGTACAAAGTTGGTACATGAGGATTTTGAGCACCTCCGGGCGCCTTCAGGCAGTCGCGCAGTAGCTGCGAAAGCTGTTTCGCCGGGGGCGTTCTGGCTTCGACGTGAATCGGACGTACCCTGGGGCATG
>Ga0102925_1001926_pt1 | contig 11475 bp, 7 predicted proteins | sample SalPonR1_A_D1_MG_FD_78216 | JGI IMG/M metagenome (GOLD analysis project Ga0102925, IMG submission 78216) | Salt pond soil microbial communities from South San Francisco under conditions of wetland restoration - Salt Pond MetaG R1_A_D1_MG | ecosystem: Environmental > Aquatic > Marine > Intertidal... | reverse complement strand
TAGAATGAGGTATTTAGCGTGAAATTTCAAAATAAGTAGGTGTTAAGTTAGGCGGTAAAAATAACAAAAAAACTATTCTAAAAGCAATAGCATAAAAAACCCGCAAGAACACTTGCGGGTTTGGATTCATATACTCTTTAAGCACTACGCATCAATATTAGCATACTTAGCGTTTTTCTCGATAAATTCTCGTCGTGGCGGTACCTCATCTCCCATTAGCATAGAGAAAATTCTATCGGCTTCACCACTATTGTCTATGTTTACCTGTCTAAGTTTTCGTCTTTCAGGATCCATAGTAGTATCCCAAAGTTGCTCTGCATTCATCTCCCCAAGACCTTTATAACGTTGAATTTGCACTCCACCGCTATAGCTTTCTGCAATTTCGTCACGCTCTTCCTCGCTCCAGGCATAGCGTTTCTTGCTTCCCTTTTTCACCAAATATAAAGGTGGTGTTGCGATATAAATATGCCCTCCTTCTATCAATTCCTTCATATATCTATAGAAGAAAGTTAGGATAAGTGTTTCAATGTGACTACCATCTACATCGGCATCACACATAATCACTACTTTATGATATCTTAATTTTTCTGTATTCAGAGCTTTACTATCTTCTTCAGTACCAATAGTAACTCCAAGAGCAGTGTATATATTCTTTATCTCTTCGTTGTCAAAAACACGATGTGTCATCGCTTTTTCAACATTCAGGATTTTACCTCGCAATGGGAGAATTGCCTGGAATTTACGATCACGACCTTGTTTAGCCGTACCACCTGCCGAGTCACCCTCCACAAGAAATACTTCACTCATTGTTGGATCCTGCTCAGAACAGTCAGATAATTTCCCTGGCAAACCGCCTATACTCATGGCCGTTTTACGCTGAACCATATCACGGGCCTTTTTCGCCGCGTTCCTGGCCTGGGCCGCAAGAATTACCTTCTGTATTATGGTTTTTGCATCATTCGGGTTTTCTTCCAGGTAATTTTCAAGCATTTCTGAAACTGCCTGCGAAACAGCCGAAGTCACTTCCCTGTTACCAAGTTTTGTTTTTGTCTGCCCTTCAAACTGAGGCTCTGCAACTTTTACTGAAATAATCGCGGTTAATCCCTCTCGAAAATCATCTCCAACGATCTCAAATTTCAACTTATCCAGCATTCCTGATGCATCGGCATATTTCTTAAGCGTAGTGGTTAAACCACGTCTAAAACCAGATAAGTGTGTTCCACCTTCGTGGGTATTTATATTATTAACGTAAGAGTGCAGGTTTTCGTTAAACGAGGTATTGTAAACCATCGCTACCTCAACAGGAATATCGTTCTTCTCACCTTCCATCGAGATCACATCAGCGATAATAGGCTCACGATTTCCATCAAGGAATTTTATAAATTCTTTTAATCCTTCTTCAGAATAAAATCTTTCGGAAAGATATTCTCCTTTTTCATCAACCTCACGCTTATCGGTAAGTGTAATTTGAATTCCTTTATTCAAATAAGCCAACTCACGCATTCTGCTAGACAAAGTTTCGTAGCTATAGTCTACGCTTTGCTGAAAAATACTGGAATCTGGCTTAAAGGTGATCACCGTTCCGTTCCTATCGGTTTCACCAACAGGTTTAACAGGGTAAAGCGGCTTTCCTATTTCATATTCCTGCTCCCAAATTTGACCATCTCTATAAACTGTAGCTTTAAGAGCGGTAGAAAGTGCATTAACACAACTCACACCAACCCCGTGCAGACCACCGGAAACTTTGTAAGAATCTTTATCGAATTTACCACCGGCACCAATCTTGGTCATTACCACTTGCAGCGCAGAAACACCTTCTTTTTTATGAAGGTCTATCGGGATTCCCCTTCCATTATCTTCGGTAGTTACCGAACCATCTTCATTTATAGTTACTTTAATCGTATCACAATGGCCGGCCATAGCCTCATCAATAGAGTTATCTACCACCTCATACACCAAATGGTGCAATCCTCTTACACCGGTATCACCAATATACATAGAAGGCCGCAAGCGCACATGCTCCATTCCTTCTAAAGCCTGAATACTATCGGCCGAGTAATTGTGTTTTTTGGCTTCTTCGCTCATATATTTCGCTAATTAAATTCGTCTATTTTGAATAACGAACAAATATAACAAAACGCATATTTTTAAGAAGCCCGCAAGTTCTCTCCAAGCTTTAAGTTATTAACAATTTGTGCAAAAAAAAGCCCAAAATACAGGCAATCTAATGCTGTATTTTGGGCATAACAAACCACACGATTGTTTAACCTAAGCTGCTGCTAATTCTTCCAGTTCTTTTTTGGCAGTGGTAGCTACATGAGAAGTATTTGCACGTCCGCTTGGGTCAAGATCTGCCTGCCATTTTGGAATCCATCTTTTTACCGTTTTTGCAGCTTTTTCCTGCGGGAAATGACTGTGGAATATCTCTCTATAGAAATACGCTTCCTTAGTTGCAGGGGTGTTATATGGATATTTTTCTGATGCCTCCTCCATTTGCTTATCACTAACTCTTGCTGAAGCATACGCAATAAGCTCATCTATCCAACTATAACCAACACCATCGCTAAATTGTTCCTTCTGTCTCCATAACACCTCATCGGGTAAAAATGGCTGTTCCGGAGTATCAAATGCTTTTCTAAGGATATATTTCTCTACACCCCCATATGTTTTTGGCAGCTTATGAATAGCCTCTGTTTCCATTGCTGTTTTTAGAAATGCTTTATCTAAAAACGGCACCCTTGCCTCAAGACCATGGGCCATTGTAGACTTATCTGCTCTCAGGCAATCTGCAGTAGCTAGTCTTTGCACTCTTCTTATAGTTTCTTTTTGAAAATCATCGGCAGTAGGTGCATTTTTAAAGTATAGGTAACCACCAAAGATTTCATCGGCTCCTTCCCCACTCAAAACTACTTTCACTCCCTTTTCCTTAATTCCTTTAGAAAGGAAATACATGGGTGTGCTTGCTCTTATAGAAGTCACATCATAGGTTTCCAAATGCCATACTAGTTTTTTTAGAATATCAATTCCTTCTTCTACGGTAAAGTGAAACTCTGAATGCTCAGTTCCAAGGAATTCGGCAACCTTTCTGGCCGCAATTAAATCGGGTGCTGTTTCATCTAAACCAATAGAGAACGAATGCAATTTTTTACCGCTATCTTTTAATAATCTTGCAGCGATAGACGAAGTTAAAGATGAATCTAAACCTCCACTCAATAATACTCCCAGCGGAACATCTGCCATTAATCGTTTACGGGTTGCTTCAATTAAGCTTTCTCTTATTTTTGAAAGATCTAGTTTTTGCGTTGCTTTCTCATAATCAAACCAATCTGGAGTATAATATTCTACGAAACCGGTTTGCGGTGTATAATAGTGCCCCGGAGGAAATGCTGCCAAGCTGCTACATTGATCTACCAGGGTTTTCATTTCACTGGCAAACCAAATGGAACCATCATCATCGGTTCCATAGTAAAGTGGTTTCACCCCAATTGGATCTCTAGCCGCGATAAAATCTTTCCCATCTACTACAACAAAAGAAAACACTCCATCTAATTTATCCAGGAAATCAACTCCATACTTTTCGTACAGATGAACAATTACCTCAGAATCTCCGGTAGTTCTAAAAGAATGATCTTTCAACTCGTTATTTCGCAAAGCCTGGTGGTTATAGATCTCCCCATTGTGGACCATCCAGGCAGTTGAAGTTCCCTGGATAGGTTGTTTTCCGGTTTCAAGATCTACAATAGACAATCTTTCGTGACTTAATACATAACCTTCTTCGGTTACGTGTACATCACTTTCGTCTGGACCGCGGTGCGACATTCTTTTTGATAGCCCGCTGATCTTTTCTTCTGATAATCGTTTTCCGATTACTGCTAAAATTCCACACATAACATTTGCTTTATTGATTCAATACAAATATGCGCCATAGATTACATTTAATAAACACTAATAGCTATAATGGTAATTTTCAAAAACATATTACACGGAATTAAAATTCATAAGTAAGTAAATTTCTTTCAAAAAGTCTATAATTCTTACATCTGTAAATATTTAGTATTTTAACATCAACTAAATAAATCTTTAACACCTTAAGAAATAGTAGTAAACTATCTTTAAGCTTAAAAATCAAACACAATGAAAAAAATACTTTTAACAGCAGTATGTTTAATAGGATTTCTAGGATTTCAAGATTTACTGGCACAGGAAACAGAGCAAAATAGCGAACCGAATTTTCCTAAATTAGATACCAGCCCTCTGGATATGGTTATACACCGCGATCAAGATAACGAGGTAGTTATGAGGGTGATTTATAGTCGTCCTCAAACACGGGATCGGGAAATTTTCGGAAAACTGGTACCTTACGGAGAAGTTTGGAGAACCGGAGCCAACGAAACTACTGAAATTACTTTTTATGATGACATGAGTATTGGTGGCGAAACCGTAAAAGCAGGAACCTATACGCTTTACACTATTCCAGATGAAAAACATTGGACTATAATTCTAAATAATTCAGTTCATACCTGGGGTGCTTACCAATATGCCGACGAAAAGGACTATGTAAGGATTAAAGTACCGGTTAGAAATGCAAGTCAAAACATTGAGAGTTTCTCTATGGCTATAGAACAAAAAGAAGATGAAGAAGGCGCCAACCTGCTAATGGGCTGGGCCGATAAATACGTAAAAGTACCTTTCTCTCCTGCGGGATAATAAAAAAGTGAACTAAAACTAAAACGGCTGCTTGTAACTCAAACAGCCGTTTTTTTTATGGATAAAGCAAATATATTAAGCCGTCATACTGAATTTATTTCAGGATCTAACAAGATATATCAGTAACAACTTAGAAGCTAAAACCAGTTCAGCTTGACGGCCTCCACTTTTGAATCAATTTGTTTTTATGGAATATTAAGATATTTATGTGTTTGTAGAGAAACCTTCCATTTAGGATTTTTCATAACAAAATCAACTATTAAAGGCATCATCTTATCTCTGTTGCTCCACTCCGGTTGCAAATACAGGATGCAATTCTCACTAACTTTTTCGGCTTGTTCTTCAGCAAACTTAAAATCGTGCTTATTAAAAATAATCACTTTCAGCTCGTGGGCCAGCGGATAAATCTCTTCAGTAGGTAATTTTATTTTCTTTGGTGATAAACAAATCCAATCCCATTCCCCTGTTAATTTATAAGCTCCCGAGGTTTCAATATGAATATCACAACCTTTAGCTTTTAATGAACCGGTAAGCCTGGTCATATCCCAGGTTAGCGGTTCCCCACCGGTAATCACAATAGTTTTACTATTTGCAACTGCTTTTTCCACTATTTCGCCAATATGTGTTGGCGGATGAATAGTTGGATCCCAGCTTTCTTTCACATCGCACCAATGGCACCCCACATCGCAACCTCCAATCCTTATAAAATAAGCGGCGGTTCCTTTATGAAATCCTTCTCCCTGTATGGTATAAAACTCCTCCATTAAAGGAAGCATTATCCCATCATCTACCAATGCCTTAGTTTCTTCTGTAATCATAGCCGGCAAAGATACGGAATCTTCTTTTTTTTATGCTGTGCTTCAGGCCGAATTCCTCCTCAATCTAAAATAAGCGCATTTTCTATATCTAATTTTTCATTACCAAGATCTATTAAAAACCCATTGATCACCGCATATTCCAGCTTTCCTTTCTTTTTTAAGAAGAAATTTGGCTGCAAATTTTCAGGTAATTCAAAATCTTCAGAAACCAGATTAACAGGTGATTTAGTAAAAGCATCTTTGGGTAATTCTTTTAGAGAAACGTAAGAATATCCCTCTTTAAGTATTTTTGAAATATTTTCCTGCTGAAGTTTCTTTAAATTTTCAAAAGTTTCCGGATATATTTTCCCTTCCACTAGTTTATATTCTGACGCATCCAATTCTTCATATCCATAATAAGTAGAAAGATCTCCCTGGTCTGCTATGTTGGAAGCATAAAAATAATCCAGGGCTTCATCCTGAATTTCATTCTGGTTAATCCCTAAATCTATAATATACTCTTCACCTAATAACTCATAGGTAAGCCCGGTAAGTTTTAAATCAAAAAGCTTTCTGTCGTTATTTGGGATCTCCTCATATTTAGAAATCTCAGCGTTTTTATAGTCTTCATCGGCAATAGAAAATATGGCGGCAAGAATAGAAACAAAATTTAACTTTCTAATTTCCTGCTTTTCAGGATCGTTATGGTAACCACCAGACTCAATTAAAATTGTACTTGTACCCCATTTTTGAATATTATCTCCAAAAGCACGGGGCTCAAAATCATCATTATAACGCCCAACCTGGCCGGGGGCATATTCCTGCAGAATATTATTCATTTGCACTATTACCTGCATTGCAGCGCCACGAATCTCATTTATAGATTTTTCATAATTATAAGCCGGGGCTAAATAAGAAATTGTTGCAGGCTTTGCAGTTCTTTCAGCATTGTAATAAGTGCTTTGATCGTGCAGATTAAAACCAAAATCGGCATCCAGGCTGTCCCGCACATTTTTTAAAATTTTACTTTCCGGAGACTGTAATCGCAGGGCATCACGATTAATATCTACTCCCAGTAAATTTCTACGCTGAAAACGCTCTGCACCATCTGGATTTAACATTGGCAAAAAGTGAAGTTTTACATTCTCCAACATCTTTTCTTTTTCTTCTGAAAATACTTCGGAATCTAAAAAATTAAGAATGTCGAAAATAGCCATGGTAGCCGTAGATTCGTCGCCGTGCATTTGCGACCACAGAAGAATATCTACATCGCCATCACCCACAGAAATTAACTGAAGCGGTCTACCCTCTATGGATTCTCCAAGCCTCGTTACTTTAAAACTCTCTTTTTCCTTGAAATCAGAAATAAGAGGTTGAATTTCAGCCTGAGTGAATCGGCGTTTTTCAATAGATTTTTCTTTAAAATTATCATAAGAATTATATAGCTCTCTATAAAGCTCTTTATCCTGGGCTGAGCTTCCTGACAGGGTGAAAAATCCGATTACAAAAAGCAGGAAGCTTATATTTTTGAAATTCATTTAGTATCTTTTTTAGGAACAGGTTTAAAATTAAGGCTTTTAGTTTTTACGCGAACTTTTTGCATAAATTCTTTTCCGGGGTCGGTCTTTTGAGTTCGATAAGATTCGTCTTTCTCCAACCATAATTCGTGGCCTTCAAATTGTTGATATTCATAATGCCCCAGCAAATATTCTATATTATATTTTTCAGCTAAATATTTCACTAAATCAATATTAGCCTTAAGCTGAGCTTTAGTAAGCGGGGTTTCTTTTGTACCGCCAACATTTTCAACTCCAATTGCGGCGTGGTTTAAGCCAATTACATGTCTTGCCATAATTGTTTCGGGCATTAACCTATAAATTGTACCATCGCGATCCACCAGAAAATGAGCTGAAACATTCAAAGCACCGGCTTTTTGAATATCTTCCCTGGCGCCAGGTAATTTAATCGGGTTAAATGCACGAAATGAACTTTCTAAATCCGGAATTGCCGTCCAGTGCAGCACGATCATTTTCGGAGTAATTTCAGGAGAAGATTTTTCCAAACCGTAACGTTCTTCCAGATAATCGAGGCTAAGTTGGGTTCGTTCTTCGTTAAAAATTATAGGACGATCTATTATACTGTCGGATATATCAGAGCTTTTACAACTTAACAAAAGAAGTGCGAAAATTATAATTATATATTTCATTTAGAATATATTTAAAACCAAAATCTCCCGGGAAAACCGGGAGATTCAGATACTATTATTGTTTGGTAATTCTATTCATCCCAAAAAATCTTATCGGTAAGATTAACCTCAGGTACATTACTTCCATTTCTGCTTACTTCAGAATCTGGATATGCCAACCTGCTAATAAACTCACCGTTAAGATCTGGGTTTATATTTTCAGGAAGATCAAAATCTTCATAAGAATAATCATATCTACGAGCGTCAACCCAGGTTTCAGGGTGAAGGAACATTGCTATCCATTTCTCTTTGAAAATATCATCCATGGTAAAGTCAGCTTCTCCCATACTTACCTCCGGACTATTGATATAAGCTTCAATTTCACCCGGTTCAACACCTATTTTATTCATATGGGCCCTAATTCCGGCTAAATAAGCTTCGTAAGACCTGCTTTTATCGATATTGAAAGCTGCCTCGGCCTCAATGAATTTCTGCTCAAAATATGTTGCTATTAAAATAGGTGATTGCTCACTGGAGTAAAAGTCTCCTGGCTCAAGTACAGAACGTGCGCCTTGTTCTGGGGCGTCTCCTCTACCAGCTCCATTCTCTACTCCAATATATTCCCCATCGTCTGTAGCTCCAACCATATAAGGCAACCTTGGGTCCTGGACCCCGTAAAGGGTTCCGTCCAGACTTTCTATAAATTGTTCTGAGATCCAGCCTCCTAAAAGTAAATCGGCATTGTTTATAGCTACGCTCGCCCATGGATTGAATTGTTCTGGAAAATATTCTACCTGGGCATCATCTTCATTAGATTCCATTCCACTTTCTAAGGCGGTAAGCACAGCAGCAGGGTCATAGGAATCTGTCTCACTATAATGGTTAAGATATCTTGCCTTGAGCATATTTCCCAATTTCATCCATTTACTAATATCACCATCATAAATAAAATCGTCTTCACCAACCGAAACCTCAGTAGCGCTAGACAGATTAACAAGCCCCTCATCCAGCAGTCTCAAAATTTCCTGGTATAGCTGATTATCGTCATCATAAGAAGGAGTAATAGTTTGAAAATCCAGCCCTTCGCTATAGGGAATATCTCCCCAGGCATCTACTGTCATCCCAAGATTTAAAGCCATTAATATTTGGCCTACACCCTCGTAGTGATTTGCCCCGTTTTCTCTCGACTGATTTATAAGGTCACTTAAATCTGTCATTACATTGTACATACTGGACCAGGTCCCACTAAAACTCACCGGATCCATAATATCTGAAGAACTGGCAGGGTTAGGCGAAGCCAGATGCTGTACATAATTAGTAGAAATATCTCCCATTCTAAATGTATTCTGGGCAGTCTCGAAAGTGGAATTCACCATTAAGGCTGAAATTGGCGCCTCGGTTGGATTATTCGGGTTATCATTAATATCCAGGTAATCGTCGCAAGACAAAAACATGAACATACTAACGACAACAAGGTATGTGTATTTGTTTTTTAAAAAATTCATATCCGTTATCTTTTTAATTATAGTCCTAAATTAAGCGTGAAAAATAAGCTTTGCACTCCCGGGTAACCCAAGCCAGTAAAACCAACTGCATTACCACCGGCTCCTGCGCTAAAAGATTCAGGATCAAAACCATCCCAAGGAGTATACAGTACAATGTTGTTAGCCGCTACAGAAACGCGGGCCGAATTGAAAGGTAAAACACTTAATAAATTCTCCTGTAGGTTGTAGCCCAGCGATATATTTCTCAGCTTTATAAATGAAGCGTCATGAACAAAATTCTCACTTACGGTTCTATAGGTATTTCTATAAAAACCTGCACCATAATCTCTACCGTCCGGACCTACTCCCTGGCCTAACCAGACCTCCTGAGCATTAGGCGACCCATCTGCCAGAACACCATCAAAAACCCGGGTATCATTCCTAGCCAAAGTATATTCAGCGATACCGAAAGCGGCGAAGAAATTATCGTACTGGCTGTATTGCTCCAAGCCCGTTCTAAAATCGATTAGAAAAGATAAATCAAAGCCTTTATAGGAGAAATCATTTTTTAGACCGCCAATCCATTTGGGCGTGGTGTTTCCTAAAACAAGTTGCGCTCCATTTCTAACTGGGAATCCATTTTCTCCAATCACAACTGGCAAGTCATCATTCAGAAAGATGCTATTTTCATCGGCTCCAAATCTCTCGTAACTACTTCCAAAAATATTACCGTAAGCTTCTCCTTCTATCAGCTTTATAGTCACCCTACTTCCTGCATAACCAAATTGGCTTCCTACCACAATTTCTTCTATTCCTTCTCTAATATTTACGACTTCATTTTGATTATAGGCGGCGTTCAAAGAAACATTCCAGCTAAAATCTTCAGTTCTCACCGGAGTACCGCGAATAATAAATTCAACCCCTTTATTCTCAATCTCTCCTGCATTAGTCACAAAAGTTGAAAAACCTACACTTTCTGAAACTGGAACAGGAATAATCTGATCCTTACTATTAGATTTATACCAGGTAAAATCTATTCCCAAACGATTTTCAAAGAATCTAAGATCAGTACCAAATTCAATAGAGGTTGTTTCTTCAGGTTTTAGTAAAGGATCTCCAAAACGACTAAATCGTGTAAAACCTACCTGACCGTTCAGTGGATAATTTGATGGTGACGTGTAAGTTTGTCCAATTAAATATGGGTCTGTATCCTTTCCTACCTGAGCCCAGGATGCCCTTAATTTGCCAAAGGTCAAAAACTCTGGTGTTTCGATAGCTTCACTAAAGACCCATCCTAAGTTAACCGAAGGGTAAAAAAATGAATTATTACCAATTGGAAGTGTTGATGTCCAGTCGTTTCTGGCAGTTATATTTAAAAATAACATATTATCATAGCTCAACATCAAATCTCCATATACACCAACAAGTCTTTTCTTGCGTTTATCTTGAGAATTTGAAATTTGACTGGTATAACTCAGATCGTAAAATCGGGGAATCACGAAATTAGATCCAGAAGCATCAAATCTTTTATAGTTCCTCTCAAATACGTCGTTTCCAATCCTTAGGGTACTTCCGAATTTTTCTGTCCAATCTTTGGTGAGTGTAATAAAAAAGTTTGAGTTAAAATCACGACTTTCTATGCTTGTTTCAGTAATAGAACCGGTGCTGCTTAATGGCACTTCACCATCTATCCCCAAAGGTCCCGGAGTAATTGCTGTTCTGTTCTCACTATAATAGTCTGTCCCAATCAGGTAATTAATATCCAGCCACTCAAAAGGGCTGTAGGTGAATTTAAAATTACCAATAGCCCTATTAACCTCATCCTCAAAAGTACTAAATCGTGCATCGTATAATGGGTTGGTATTACCATAAGTTCTCATGGTGCCATCTGGATTTATATAATCTGTAACATCATGATTTGGTGCCCAGTACATCATACGCTCCATAAATCTATCGTGCGGCACTCGATTACCACCCGAAATAGTATAGTTCAAATTTCCTGAGAATGTAAATTTTTCACTGAATTTCACCTGGCCATTTAATCTGGCAGAGGTTCTGTTCCAATCACTAAAAGGCATAATTCCTTCATGACTTAAATTACCTAATGAACCATAAAAAGTAGCTTTCTCATTTCCACCGGATATACTTAAAGAGTTATCTATTTGAACTCCTGTATCAAAAGCATCTCTCCAAATATCATAAAACTTAACATCGGGATCTATTGCATTAATCTCCTGCATGGAAGGTCCCCAGTTAGGCCAAAAAGAATCTGGATTGTATTCTCCTGAGAATCCCTGCCCAT
>Ga0102925_1001923_pt1 | contig 11480 bp, 7 predicted proteins | sample SalPonR1_A_D1_MG_FD_78216 | JGI IMG/M metagenome (GOLD analysis project Ga0102925, IMG submission 78216) | Salt pond soil microbial communities from South San Francisco under conditions of wetland restoration - Salt Pond MetaG R1_A_D1_MG | ecosystem: Environmental > Aquatic > Marine > Intertidal... | reverse complement strand
AGTCGGCCACCCGGCGACCGCGCACCACCTCGGCGGCGGCGCGCAGGTCCTCGATGCGGGAATTGGTACAGGAACCGATGAAGACCCGGTCCGGGCGGATGGCGGTTACCGGGGTGCCGGGCTCCAGCGCCATGTACTCCAGGGCGCGCTGCCAGCCGTCGCGCTGGACGGCGTCGGCGGCGTCGGCCGGATCGGGCACCACCCCACCAACACCCGCGACCATCTCCGGCGAGGTCCCCCAGGAGACCTGGGGATCGATAGCGGCGGCATCGATGCGTACTACCCGGTCGAACTCGGCGTCGGCATCGCTGTGCAGGTCCTGCCAGGCGGCCACGGCCTGGTCCCACTGCTCGCCGGTGGGGGCATAGGGCCGGTCGCGGAAGTAGTCGATGGTCTTGTCGTCCACCGCCACCATGCCGGCCCGGGCCCCGGCCTCGATGGCCATGTTGCAGACCGTCATCCGGCCCTCCACGGAGAGATCCTCGATGGCCTCGCCGGCGAACTCGATGGCGGATCCGGTCCCGCCGGCGGTGCCGATGGTGCCGATGATGTGGAGGACGATGTCCTTGGCGGTGACGCCGGGGCCCACGTGCCCCTCTACCCGCACCTGCATGTTCTTCGACTTGGACTGCCACAGGCACTGGGTGGCAAGGACATGTTCCACCTCGGAGGTACCGATGCCGTGGGCCAGGCAGCCGAAGGCGCCGTGGGTGGAGGTGTGGGAGTCGCCGCAGACCACGGTCATGCCGGGGAGCGTGGCGCCCTCCTCCGGGCCGATGACGTGGACGATGCCCTGGCGGATATCGTCCATGCGGAATTCGGTGATGCCGTATTCGGCGCAGTTGTCGTCCAGGGTCTCCACCTGGATCCGCGAGGTGGCATCGGTGATTCCCTGCGCCCGGTCGGTCGTGGGGACGTTGTGATCCGGGGTCGCCAGGACGCTCTCCGCGTGCCACGGCCGCCGCCCCGCCAGCCGCAGCCCCTCGAAGGCCTGGGGCGAGGTGACCTCGTGGACCAGGTGGCGGTCGATGTACAGGAGCGCGGTGCCATCCGGATCGGTGGCCACCACGTGGGCGTCCCAGAGCTTGTCGTAGAGGGTCTTGCCGGCCATGTCGTTCTCCGCGGTCGAACCCCCCGATCCTACGCTGTCCGGGGGTGGGGCCGCTACCCCGCGAAGTCGATCAGGCGGCGTCACGCCAGGCGGTGAGGCGGGTGACCCCCGCAGGCAGCTCCTCGCCGCCGGGCCCCGTCCGCCGGCCGCCGGAACGCCCCTCGAACCAGCGGCGCTGGAAGGCGGCCGCGAAGAAGACCGCGGCCACCAGGGCCACCAGGGCCCGCCCCGGCGTGGCATGGATCTGGACCGACAACAGCAGCAGCGCCCCGAGGCTGCCGCTCACCCCGAGGACGGCTACCACCCAGACAGCGGCCCACAAGCGATGGCGGGCCATGAGGATGGCGTCACGGACAAGCACACCCACCAGCAGCAGGAAGAGCACCAGTCCCACGATACCGAAGTCCAGGGCAATGCTCCCGTAGGCGGACTGGAGGTGGACGTAGCTCTCCTCTTCCGTGAGGGCTCCCGCCCGGGCGGGACCCAGCCAGGGCGCCCGGGCCACCGCATCGACGGTTCGCTCCCAGATGGCCAGGCGCTGGGCCACCGCCGGATAGAGTTCGGTAGCCGCGGCCGTCTCCCCCTCGAAGTGGAGTCCGGCGGCGGCCACGGGGTCGGCCAGACCGCTCCCCTCGCCACCGCCCGTTGCCCCGACCACGGACCAGGTGGCCACGACCACCCCCACGGCGAGGGTGGTACCACCGGCGAGCCCCATCCAGTGGCGGCGATTCAGGCCGTAGACGACGGCGGCCACCGCCATGGTCAGGACACCGGCCAGGGCGGCCAGCCAGGCGATGGTGTAGCCGGTCCCGGCCAGCACCACCAGGGCGCTGACGGCCACCCCGCCGAAGACCGCCAGCATCGCCGCCGGCCGCCAACCGCAACCCAGCCGCTGGAAGGCGGAGAGCATCGCCCCCAGGAGGGCCACGGCGAGGAGCGCCGCCAGGGAGCCGATGACGGCCGGCGATCCCCACTCCAGCGGGTTGGCGAGGTCGCCCGCCATGAGCGCCGCCCAGTCGGCCTGGAGGGCGAAGGCAGCCGACCAGCCGGCCACCAGGACCAGGAAGAGCGGCAGCCAGTGCCAGCGCGCCCCGGCCAGCCACCACCCCACGGGCAGGGCCGCCAGGCCGCTGACCCAGAGGTACTCGCTCCAGACCAGCTGACTGGTCTCCCCGAACAGCCCCCCGCGCAGTGCGATGTAGGCCGAAAGCCCCAGCACCAGCCACGCCACCGGCAACCGCCGCAGGTCGGCCGCGAAGGCCGAGAGACTGGCCAGCGTCGCCGCGACCACGGCGGCAAACCCCGCTTCCAGCCCGGTCTCGTGGAAGGGCAGGGAGAAGAGCATGACGTAGAGCCCGCCCAGGGCCAGCCAGCGCCGCCAGCCGGTCACCGGGGGGACCGCACAGGAGGTTTCGGCGCCATCCGCACAGCGCACCGGCCAGGTCATGGGGGCGGAGCCCGACCACTGGTGGAGCCGGCGCAGGGCCCGGGCCGTGCGCCAGGCCCGGCGGATGAAGACCACATGGCCGGCGACCAGTCCCAACAGCCCGATATAGAGAAGCGGATCGGGCACACCGATCACGGACCCCATGACCCCGATCCCGCCCAGCACCACGGTGAGCAGGAGCAGCAGGGCGCTGGTCTCACCCACGGTGTAACCGGCGCGCAGGAAGATGTGGTGGAGGTGTTCCCGGTCGGCCCGGAAGGGGCTCTGGCCCTTGAGGACGCGCCGGATCATGAGGCTCAGGGTATCCACCGCCGGGAGCGCCAGGACCCAGGCGATACCCGCCGGCGAGACCGCCCGGCTCGGGGCCATGAGCACCTCCAGGGCGAGCCAGGCGATGGCGAGCCCCAGGGCCATGCTCCCGGCGTCCCCGAGGAAGACCTTCGCCCGCGGCCGCCCGGGATGGCGCATGTTGAAGAGCAGGAAGCCGACCACTGCCGCGGCCAGCGTGGCCGCCACCGCCGTGGTCACGGGGACCCCGGAGAGATTCGCCGCCACCACCAGCCACCCCAGCATGGCCAGGGAGACCCCGCCGGCCAGGCCGTCCGCCCCGTCCATCATGTTCAGGGCATTGATGAAGCCGACCATGGCGAAGAGCGTCAGGGGAATGGCCCAGGCGGAGAGTTCCAGGCGTTCACCGGGGATGAAGACGCCAAGGTCGCTGATGATCAGACCGCCCCATCCCACCACCAGGGCCGCCGCGACGAACTGCAGCATCAGCTTGGTGGTACTGCGCATGTCCTGGGCATCGTCCACCAGCCCGGTGATCAGCAGCAGCCCCAGACCCGCGAACAGGGCCGCGTAGTCCCGCAACGGCCCGTCCACCAGGAGCACCCCGCCAGCGAAGGCGATGACCACCGCCAGTCCACCAATGAGCGGCACCGGCTCCGCATGCTTCTTGCGGCCACCGGGGCGATCCACCAGGCCCAGCTCCCGCGCGGGCTCGTCCAGGGCGAGGACGAGCGCCACCGCGAGGGCCAGACTGATCAGTGGTGGGATAATGAATGCGTCCACGAATCCTTCCATTGCGCTGAACCGTCCCGAGCCGTACCTCGACGGGAGGAGACACGCTCATCCCCCTCCGACGGTTCCATGGGCCTGTCAGTCACTGACAATCGTTAACGGGATGATACGGGAGGCCGAAGATTCGTACGAGGAACAACCCTGACCGCCGGGGCAAGATGGATGCGAACTGGCCTCAATCCAGGTCCCCGCGGAGCCAGGACCAGGCCAGGCCGAGGTATTCGTAGAAGGCCCGCTCGCTGGTGTGCAGGCCGTGGGCCTGGGGCCGCAGATAGCGCACCCGCCAGGGGTCGGCCTCCCTCGGCGCCCGATAGCGAGTGGGCGCCGCCACCGGCTCCAGCCCGGCCCCTCGGAACAGGGCCATGGCCCGGGGCATGTGGGAGGCGGAGGTCACCAGTACCAGTCGTCGGCCATCCAGCTCCGCCGCCGCCCGGACCGCCTCATCCCGCGTGTTCTCCGTCCCCGGCAGGAGCACCAGGTCGGCCTTCGCCACCCCCAGTGCCCGGGCCACTGCCGCGCTGGTCCGGGCGCTGGGCTCCGGCTCCCCGCCGCCGGAGAGGACCAGACGGCTCCCCGGCAGCGCACGCTGCAGCCGGATCCCCTCTACCAGGCGCGCCGTGGCGGTAGCCGGGAGCTGCGCAGTCACCGGCAGCCCCGGCTCGGGGTTATGGCCCGCTCCCAGGACCATGACGTACTCGATCCCGGCGAGGCGTTCGGGTTCGGTCACGGGCGGATAGGCGCGCTCCAGCGGCCCCATCAGCCAGCCGGAGACCGGCCGGGAACCCAGCACCAGCAGCAGGACCACCGCACCGGCCATCACCAGCGCCCCCGCCCGGCCACGGCCGCGCCAGGCCAGGAATGCCCCGATCAGCCCCAGCAGGGCCACCAGGGAGACCGGCAGCAGGAAGGATGCAACGAACTGGGCCATGGTCCCTCCCCTTCAATGGATGACCCGCCATTATCCCACGGCGCCATCCTCCCCTTGCACCGTATTCGGCCAGATCCCGCCATTTCCGATAGCCGCCGCGCCACCACCGGCCGGCAAGTGAGCGAACGCACTCTCACCCCCTCCCCGTCCCCCTCGCACCCTCCGATACTCGCTCCCATTCTCCCAAGCGCCAGGAGGCAATCGTGACCATCCTCGTCACCGGCGGTACCGGCTACATCGGCTCCCACACCTGCGTGGAACTCCTAGAAGCCGGCCACGACGTGGTCGTGGTGGACAACTTCAGCAACTCCCGTCGCGAGGTGGCCGACCGGGTGGAACGGATCACCGGCCGCCCGCTACCGGTCTTCGAACTCGACCTGCGCGACCGCGAGGCACTCACCGCCATCTTCTCCGCCCATCGCATCGAGGCCGTCATCCACTTCGCCGGACTCAAGGCGGTGGGGGAATCGGTGGCGATGCCGCTGACCTACTTCGACACCAACGTCGGTTCCACCCTGGTGCTCAGCGAGGTCATGGCGGAGTTCGGCGTGAAGACCCTGGTCTTCTCCTCCTCGGCCACCGTCTACGGCGATCCCGACGAGCTCCCCATCCGGGAGAGCGCGCCGCTGAAGCGCCCCACCAACCCCTACGGTCGCTCCAAGCTCTTCATCGAGGAGATCCTGCGCGACCTGCGCGTCGCCGATCCCGCCTGGCGCGTGGGCCTGCTGCGCTACTTCAACCCGGTGGGCGCCCATCCCAGCGGCCTCATCGGCGAGGATCCCCTGGGGCTGCCCAACAACCTCATGCCCATCGTGGCCGCCACCGCCGTGGGCCGGCGGGGGTCGGTGAGCGTCTTCGGCAGCGACTACCCCACCGCCGATGGCACCGGCGTGCGCGACTACATCCACGTAGTGGACCTGGCGCGCGCCCACGTCGCCGCCCTGGACTACCTCCGCGACCGGCCCGACGGCGAGGAGCTGACCGTGAATCTGGGCACCGGCCGCGGCTATTCGGTGCTGGAGGTCATCCGCACCTTCGAGGCGGCCAGCGGCCAGCCGGTGCCCTGCACCCTCACCGACCGTCGCCCGGGGGATGTCGCCGCCTGCTACGCCGACCCCGGCCTGGCCCACCGCCTCCTGGGCTGGCGCGCCGAGCTGGGGCTGGAGCGGATGTGCGAGGATGTCTGGCGCTGGCAGTCGCGGCACCCGGAGGGGCTGCGCACCGTCGAGGAGGGGGCCGAACCCCGGCCGCAGGCCGCCCTCGCCTGATGCCGGGACAAGGGCTAGACTCGGATGGCCCGGACCGGCCAACAGGAGGCGCCGCATGTTCCGCACCCTGAGCCTCGCCCTCTGCCTGCCCCTGGTCGTCGCCTGCACCCCGGAGGCGCGCTCCGATGCCGAGGCCGGCATCGAGGTGGAGACCGTTACCGCCGGTCTTGAGCACCCCTGGGCGCTGACCTTCCTCCCCGGCGGCGACCTCCTGATCACCGAGCGACCCGGGCGGCTCCTGCGCCTGGATCCCGACTCCGGCGACGCCCGCACCATCGCGGGCACGCCGGTGGTGGACGCCCACAACCAGGGCGGCCTGCTGGATGTGACCCTCCACCCCGACTTCGCCGACAACCGGCTGGTCTACCTGACCTGGGCCGGTCCCGGGGATGGCGGCAACGCTACCCACCTGGGCCGCGGCCGCCTGGAGGGGGACCGCCTGGCCGACTTCGAGACCCTCTTTGTGGCCACCCCCTTCGTGGCCGCCACCAAGCACTTCGGCTCCCGGATCCGGTTCGACGATGCCGGCCACCTCTGGATGACCACCGGCGATCGCGGCCAGCGCGAGCGGGCCCAGGACCTGGGCGACCACAACGGCGCCGTCCTGCGCCTGAACGACGACGGCTCGATCCCCGCGGACAACCCCTTTGTGGACGATCCCGATGCCCGGGACGCCCTCTACAGCTATGGCCACCGCAACCCCCAGGGCATGGCGCTGCACCCGACGGAACGGCGGATCTGGATCCACGAGCACGGCCCCCGGGGCGGCGACGAGATCAACATCCCCGAGGCGGGGGAGAACTTCGGCTGGCCGGAGCAGACCTACGGCCAGGAATATACCGGCGGCGCGATCGCCCCCGACACGGTCCCCGGCATGGTCGACCCCATCCACCACTGGACGCCCTCCATCGCCCCCTCGGGGATGGCCTTCTACACCGGGGGCCGCCTCGCCGACTGGCGGGGTGACCTCTTCGTCGGCGCCCTGGCCGGCAAACACCTGGCCCGACTGGAACTGGACGGCCGCGAAGTGGTTGCCGAGCACCGGCTGCTGGAGGGGCGCGGCTGGCGGATCCGCGCGGTGGCCGACGGCCCCGACGGCGCCCTGTGGCTGCTCACCGACCACGCCGATGGCCGCCTGGTCCGCCTCACCCCGGCGGAGTAGACCGCCTCAGCGGGCGAAATCCACCGCCACCCCCAGGCGCAGACTCCGGCCGGGGGCGGGCTCGTACCAGGCGGGGCCGCTGTTGATGCGGACATTGGCCGGATAGTCGGCATCGGCGAGGTTCTCCACGGCGGCGAAGGCGCGCCAGCGGCCCCACTGGCGATGGGCCCGGAGGTCGGCCACCGTCCACGGCGCCACCCGCTCGCGATTGGCGTTGTCGGCGTAGCTGCGGCCGTGGTGGCGCACCGCCAGGGCCACCCCGCCCGCCTCGTCGCCCCGGCGCACCACCAGCTCCCCCTGCCAGGCCGGCAGCCCCGGCAGGGCGTTGCCGCCGTAATCCCCCGCCCCGTCCTCGAAGGACGTGAAGCGGTAGCGCGCCAGGGTAGCCGCCCCGCGCACCGACCATCCCGGCCCCGGCTCCAGGGTAAGACCCGCCTCGAGCCCGTCCCGCCGGGTGGCGCCAGCGTTCTCGTAGAAGTCGCGGCCATCCTGCTCGTAGGGCACGAGTTCCCCGCGCACCCGCACGGAGAAGAGCGCTACCTCCCAGCCGGCCCCGTCAGCCAGCCGGCCACGCCCGCCCACCTCCCGATTCACGGCGCGCTGGGGTTCCAGCCCGGGATTCATGCCGCCCCCGCCGTCGGGGTCGGCCAGCTCCACGAAGGTGGGGCTCTCGAAGGCGGTGGTGACGTTGGCGTAGAGGGTCTGCGCCCCCCACTGCCGGGTAATCCCCAGCCCGCCGCTGGGCTCGGTGAAGCTTCGCGTCCCCGACTCGTCCGCTGCCCCGCCGTGACGGTCGTCCACTGCCAGCCGCAGCCGGTCCAGGCGCAGCCCCAGTGTGACCTCGGTGGCCGCGCCGAGGCCGAACCCCGCCCGGGCGAAGAGGCCGGTGGCGGTGGCCGTCTGGCGCTCATCCACCGTCTGCTCCTGGACCCGCCGCTGTTCGTCCACCACGAAGCGGACGCGGTCGTCGACCTGACGGTCGGCGTCCAGCCCCACCAGCGCGGTCAGCGGCACCCCGCCCCAGTGGCCGTCATCACCGTAGGCCAGCCGCAGACCGTGGAAGGCGCGCTGGTAGCCCACGCGGTTCTCCGCGGCGGGCTCCCCCTCGTTCTCGAAATAGAAGGGGAGCTGCTGCTCGAAGTCGCGCCGGCTGGCGAAGAATCGGGCCCGTATCTCCCCGGGGAGACTGGCCGGGTCGCGCCAGATCACCCCCGCATCCTGCTGGTCCACCCGCTGGCCGGCATCGAGGGTGACGGCGTCGGGATCGGCGGCCGTCGGATCCGCCTCCCACTGCGCCCGGGTGAGGCCGCCGGGGTCCTCGGCGAAGGGGGTGTCCATGGCCCCGACAATGACGCGTAGCTCCCGCCCGCCGGCCAGCAGCCGGGTGGTACTGAGGCGGGCCAGACGCTTGTCCACCCGGCTCTGGTCGCGGTGACCCGCCTGGGAGAGGTCCCCGGCGGCCAGGTGCCAGGCGCCGGCCTCGTCGGCATCGGCAACGCGCAGGTGGGCCTTGCGAAAGCCGTGGCTGCCGCCCTGCAGGGCCAGCCGGGCACCGTCGGGGCCGGTGAAGCCCTCGGCGGTGCGCAGGTCCACCACCCCGCCGGCGGCATTGCCGTAGGGGACCGCGGCGGGGCCGCGCCGGATCTCCGTGGCCACTACGCTGTCCAGGTCCACGGTATCCACCTGGGACTGGCCATCCGGCAGGGTCAGCGGCAGGCCGTCCAGGCGCAACCGCAACCCCCGGATCCCGAAGGCAGCCCGGGCGCCGAAGCCGCGGGAGCTCAGGCGCACCCCCTGGGCGAAGTTGTGGCGGTTGGTCACCGCGATCCCCGGCACCGCCTCCAGCACCTCGCCGAGGTTGCGGCCACTGCGCGCCGGGGCCAGGTCCTGCCCCTCCAGCCGGGTCAACGCCGCCGGCTCCCGCTCCAGGGGGCGCTCGAGCCGCGGTGCGGTCACGGTGATCCCCGCGATGTCATCGCCCTCGGCCACGGCCGGGCCCGCGGCAAGGAAAAGACCGGACAGGAGGGGAAGAAACGGCCATGCACGCATGGGAACCCCGGCAGGGAGCCGTCGCGAGAGGGGGTTCAGGATGGCCCGGAAGGGGGGTCCGGGAAAAGGGCGGTCAGCCCCCGCCGCCGGACGGCGACGGGGGCCGGGGATCCTAGCCGCGGCGGCGGAGGACCCAGATCTCCAGCAGGGACCAGTCCTCGCCGGGGTAGTTCTCCTGCTCCAGCTCGGACATCCGGCGATGGCGCGAGGCCATGCTGCCGACGAAGTCCAGCTTCTCCAGCAGCGCCCGCTTGGTCTCGTCGGTCTTCTCCAGGGCGAAGGGGTTCAGGAAGTTCACCAGCATGTAGCCCTCGCCCTTGCCCCGGGCGAAGGCGTCCACCAGCCAGTTCACCGTCTCCGGGTCGAGATAGACCAGGGAGGCGGTGGAGATGACCACGTCGGCGTTCTCCATGGCCGAGTCCACCGCCGTGCGATCCTCCGCCGAGGGGGCGTTGAGGTCGGAGACGATGGCCTCGTCGAACAGGCCGCAGGACTTGCCGTAGGCCATGGCGTTGCCGGAGATGTCGATGCCGGTGGTGTGCGCCGGGAAGCGGCGGTCGGCGTCGACCCGCTGGCAGGCCTGCTCGTCGCGCCAGTTGGCGCGGATGGCCTGGTAGTCCATGCCGTTGAGCGTAGCCATGGTGGTGTTGCCGAAGCAGGCGCAGAGATCGACGAAGTTGACCGGGCTGCCGTCCGCCGTCTTCTCCTTCACCCAGGGGAGGATGAGGCGATCGAAGGTCTGGCGGTTGAAGTCGTCGGAGACGTACTGCAGCTCGTCCAGGATGCGCTCCTTGAACGGTACCGGCGTCTCGGCGACGTAGATGTCATCGAAGTGCTGCTTCTTCTCGTCGGTCTTGACCTGCGACTGGGTCATGGAATCGCTCTCTTGGCTGAACAAGTTTCCGATCTTCGGCCGGTCGGGGTGTCCGGGTCAAGCCGGACCCGCGCCAAAGCTGCGCATTCAGAGGGCGGTCGCGCCGGTATCGGCCAGTTCCCGGACCACGGTGGTGGCGAAGGCGCCCCGGGGTAGCGAGAAGGCCAGCCGCCAGGTACCCGGCTCCTCCTCGGCGGCCTCCAGGTCGGGGACCATCAGCCGCAGCGCCCGGCGCTCGGCCTTGAGCCCCGCCTGCTCCAGGCCCGCCGCAAGGTCTTCGGCATCGGCCACCAGGGCGCGCTCGGCCTCGGTGATGGGCGCCCCGCCCCGGCCCCAGAGCGGGCCGGAGGGGTGGAGGTCACCGCGGGCCAGGCGATCGGCGACGTCGGCATCGCCGGCCTCGGGGACGAAGAAGCTGCCGCTACCGGCCAGCAGCACCGGCTCCTCCGAACGCGCGGACTCCCACTCCCCTGCGGCCACCCGGGCGGCCAGGATCCGGTTGAAGAGCCAGGAGCGGGCGGCGGAGAGCAGGATGTCCCGCGGCCCCCGGCGCTCGCCACCGGCCAGCCAGGCCCGGGCGGCGGCCACGTTGTCGCCGTCGCGACCGAAACGCTGGGGACCGAAGTAGTTGGGCACGCCGCGGCGGACCACCTCGGCGACCCGGGCCCGCAGGGCCTCGACGTCCCCGGAGACCTCGCGCAGGCGCAGTTCGAAGCGGTTGGCGGCGTGGGTCCCACGGCGGAGCTTGCGGCCGTGGCGGGTGGCGACGAGCAGCCGCACCCCCTCCGGCAGCGCGGCGGCCCAGTCGGGCTCCGGGCGGCCGGCGAGATCCAGGGAGTACCACTGGGTGGTGACGGCGTGGCGGTCCTTGCGCCCGGACCAGCTCACCGCCCGGGGCGGCAGGCCGGCGGCCCGGGCGAGCTGCTTGCCCAGCCACTCGGTGTTGGTCCCGGTCTTCTCGATCTGCAGCCAGGCGTGCTGGCCGGTGCCATCGGGCTCGAAGCCCAGGACCTCGTCCACCCGGAAGTCCGCCGGCGACCCACGCAGGGTGGCGGTGACCGGCGGCTCCCCCAGGGCACGGGGACCGAGGAGCGCCTCGCCCGCCCCGCTCACGCCGGCCCCAGCAGGGCGACGGCGTGGGCGGCGATGCCCTCCTCCCGGCCGGTGTAGCCCAGCCGCTCGGTAGTGGTGGCCTTGACGTTGGCCGCCCCGGCGGCCAGCCCCAGGTCGGCGGCGATGTTGGCCGCCATGGACTCGACGTGGGGGCCGATCCGGGGGCGCTGGGCAATGAGGGTGGTATCGACGTTCACCGGCGCCCAGCCCGCCTCCGCCACGGCATCCCGGCAGTGGCGCAGGAGCATGCGGCTCTCGGCGCCGGCCCAGGCCGGGTCGTCGTCGGGGAAGTGGCGGCCGATGTCGCCCAGCCCGGCGGCGCCCAGAAGGGCGTCGCAGAGGGCATGGAGGAGGACGTCGCCGTCGGAATGGGCCACCAGACCGTGGTCGTGGGGGATCCGCTCCCCGCCCAGGACCACGTGGTCGCCCTCGCCGAAGCGGTGGACGT
>Ga0102925_1001919_pt1 | contig 11484 bp, 10 predicted proteins | sample SalPonR1_A_D1_MG_FD_78216 | JGI IMG/M metagenome (GOLD analysis project Ga0102925, IMG submission 78216) | Salt pond soil microbial communities from South San Francisco under conditions of wetland restoration - Salt Pond MetaG R1_A_D1_MG | ecosystem: Environmental > Aquatic > Marine > Intertidal... | reverse complement strand
GGGCCCGGTCGGGCTCGAACCGACGACCCAGCGATTATGAGTCGCTTGCTCTGACCAGCTGAGCTACGGGCCCGGAGGGGCGGGCCGCCGGGCGGCGGCCCTTTGCCGGCGGGGCTACGCCTCCTCGGCGTCGAGGAAAGAGCGCAGCGCCTCGGAACGGGTGGGATGGCGGAGCTTGCGCAGCGCCTTGGCCTCGATCTGGCGTATGCGCTCGCGGGTGACATCGAACTGTTTACCGACCTCCTCGAGGGTGTGGTCGGTGTTCATGTCGATGCCGAAGCGCATCCGCAGGACCTTCGCCTCCCGCGCCGTGAGCCCCTCCAGGACGTCCTGGGTGGCCTCGCGCAGGGCCTCGCCGGTGGCGGAATCCACCGGGGAGGCGACGTTGGTGTCCTCCAGGAAGTCGCCGAGGTGGGAGTCCTCGTCGTCCCCGATGGGGGTCTCCATGGAGATGGGCTCCTTGGCGATCTTCATCACCTTGCGGACCTTGTCCTCCGGCATCTCCATGCGCTCGGCCAGCTCTTCGGGGGTGGGCTCGCGGCCCATCTCCTGGAGCATCTGCCGCGAGACCCGGTTGAGCTTGTTGATGGTCTCGATCATGTGCACGGGGATGCGGATGGTCCGGGCCTGGTCCGCGATGGAGCGGGTGATGGCCTGCCGGATCCACCAGGTCGCATAGGTGGAGAACTTGTAGCCGCGGCGGTATTCGAACTTGTCCACCGCCTTCATCAGGCCGATGTTGCCCTCCTGGATGAGGTCCAGGAACTGCAGGCCGCGGTTGGTGTACTTCTTGGCGATGGAGATCACCAGCCGCAGGTTGGCCTCGACCATCTCCTTCTTGGCGCGGCGCGCCTTGGCCTCGCCGATGGAGACCTTGCGGTTGATCTCCTTGACCTCGCTGATGGCCATGGAGCACTCCTCGGCCATCGTGGAGAGCTTCTGCTGCGCCTTGCGAATGGCGTCGGCGTGCTGGCCCAGGGCCTCGGCGTAGGCGGCGCCGGTGGCGACCTCGCGGTCCACCCAGGCGGGGTCGGTCTCGTTGTCCGGGAAGGAGGCAACGAAGGTCTTGCGCGGCATCCGCGCCTGATTGACGCAGATATCCATGACCGCGCGCTCCTGCTCGCGGATACGGTCCACGATCTCGCGCAGATTGTTGACCAGCCGCTCCATGAGCTTGGGCACGAGCTTCAGGGTCATGAAGGTCTCGGACATCTGCTCCCGCAGCGCCCGGCCGGCCTCGCCATCGCGCTCGGCGATGGGCAGGGCCAGGTAGCGGTCGCGCAGGTCGCGGAGCTCGTTGAAGCGGCGCGCGGCCTCCTCGGGGTCCGGGCCGTTGTTCTCGGGCGCGGCCTCCTCGGCATCCTCTTCCTCGGCTGCCGCCAGGGTCTCGGCCGAGGGGGTGGCGTCGGTGGGCGCCGCATCCTCGTCGGGGCTCACGAAGCCTCCGATGAGGTCGGCCAGGCGCCGTTCACCGGCCTCCACACGCTCGTAGTCGGCGATCAGCGCATTGATGGTGCCCAGATAGAGGCCCAGTGCCTGCAGCATCTGACGGGAGCCGGCCTCGATCCGCTTGGCGATCTCGATCTCGCCCTCGCGGGTGAGCAGCTCCACCGCCCCCATCTCGCGCATGTACATGCGCACCGGGTCGGTCGTGCGACCGAACTCCGAATCCATGGTGGCCAGCGCCGCCGCGGCCTCTTCCGCCGCATCCTCGTCGGCGACGGTGGCCTCGGACATGAGCAGCGTATCGGTATCCGGCGCCGCCTCGTGGACGTCGATCCCCATGTCATTGATCATGGTGATGATGTCCTCGACCTGGTCCGCCTCGACGATGTCGTCGGGCAGGTGGTCGTTGACTTCGGCGTAGGTGAGGTAGCCCTGCTCCTTGCCCTTGGCAATGAGCGCCTTGATCCGGGACTCCTGGGTCTTTTGATCCATAAGTTGAAGCCGTCGAGATTGGTTGAGGGGGTGGGGCCGAGCAATCGATTAGTCTAGCAGAGCGTACAGAGCCTGCTCAAGTCAGGAGCGTTTTTCACCAGCTCCCCGGCTCCGCCCCAGCAGGGCGCGAAGCTCTTCACGCTCAGTCTGGTTCAACGAACTCTCCCGCGCCAGGAGCTCGTCCAGGCGCTGGTCCTGCAGTCGGTCCGAGAGGCGGTTGATGGTGTCGCGGAATTCAGCGGTCAGGGCCTGCTCGTCGGCCACCAGCAGACCCTGCCCCGCAAGCCGTGCCAGCCCGCGGCCGGCATCGGTCCCGCGCCACCGCTCCAGTAGCGCACCGGTAGAGAGATGGGGATCGGCCTGCAATTGTTCAAGCAGTTCCGCCAGCAACTCCCCCCCCGGGGTGCCCAGGCCGGCGAAACGGCCCGGCTCGGTCACCTCGCCCGCGAGTGCCGGTGCCTGAAGGAGGGTCGCAATGGCGTGACGCTCCAGGGTCCGGGGCTGCGGCATGCCGCCGGGGCGCCGCCGGGACGGGGCGGGCCGTTCCGGCGTCGGGGGCTCGGCCGGGGGCGGGCCCTCCTCGCTCGGTTGCAGATGCTCCGCACCCACCCCGGCCCGCCCGGCAATCTCGCGGATGAGCTGCTCGCGCAGAACGGCGTCACGGGCGCGGGCCAGCAACGGTCGCGCCGCGGCGACCAGGGCGCGGCGGCCGGCCACGGACTCCGCGTCGTGGTCCTCCAGCAGGCGGCGCAGGAGGTAGTCCTCCAGCGCCTCGGCCTGCACCTCCCGTGCCCCGAAGGCCTCCCCACCCTCGCGCCGGACCAGCGTATCCGGATCGTCCCCTTCCGGCAGGAAGAGGAAGCGGACGCTGCGGCCGTCACGCAGGACCGGTAACGCATTCTCCAGGGCCCGCCAGGCCGCCTCCCGACCGGCGCGGTCGCCGTCGAAGCAGAAGATCACCTCGCCGGTGAGGCGGAAGGCGCGATCCAGGTGGTCGGCGGTGGTCGCCGTGCCCAGCGTGGCGACGGCGTGATGGACGCCGGCGCCGGCCAGGGCGATGACGTCCATGTAGCCCTCCACGACCAGCAGCCTGTCCAGCCGGCGCAGGGCGCGGCGCGCCTCGTAGAGGCCGTAGAGTTCGCGGCCCTTGTGGAAGACCGGCGTCTCGGGGGAATTGAGGTACTTGGGCTCGCCGTCGCCGAGGATCCGGCCGCCGAAGGCGATGGGCCGGCCGCGATGGTCGTGGATGGGGAAGATGACCCGGTCCCGGAAGCGGTCGTGGACGCCGCCGTCATCGCGCTCGATGAGCAGCCCGGCCTCCACCAGCTGTTTCCGCGTCTCCTCGCCGCCACCGAGGGCGGGGAGGAGGTTGCGCCAGCCCGGGGGGGCAAAACCCAGGCCGTAATCCCGCGCCGTGGTCCCGCTGACCCCGCGCCCCTTGAGATAGTCGGCGGCGCGGCGAGCCTGGTCGTGGCGCCGCAGCATGGCGCGATAGTAGTCCGCCGCCGCGGCCAGGATCTCGTAGAGCGGGGTCCGGTCCGGAGCGGGTGGACGGCCGTCATCGCCCTCGCGCGGGACATCCAGCCCCAGCCGGCCGGCCAGATCCTCCACCGCCTCCGGGAAGGAGTGGTGGCCGTAGTCCATGAGGAAGCCCAGGGCGGTGCCGTGGGCCCCGCAGCCGAAGCAGTGGTAGAACTGCTTCTCCGGACTGACGTAGAAGGAGGGGGTGCGTTCGTCGTGGAAGGGGCAGCAGGCGGCGTACTCGCGCCCCTTACGCTTCAGCGGAACGCGCTCGCCGATGACCTCGACGATATCGGTCCGGGAGACCAGGTCATCGATGAACGACTGGGGGATGCGCCCGGCCATGGGGCGTCAGGGGCTCAGCCGCCGAGGCGGGCCTTGACCCGCGCCGATACCTCGCCCATGTCGGCCCGGCCCTGCACGCGCGGCTTGAGCTCGCCCATGACCCGGCCCATGTCGGCCATCGCCGCGGCCCCGGTGGCGGAGATCGCCTCCGCGACCAGGGCATCCAGCTCCTCCGCCGACAGCGGCTGCGGCAGGTAGGACTCGATGACGGCCAGCTCCGCGCGCTCGCGCTGAGCCAGTTCCTCTCGCCCGCCCTGCTCGTACTGCTCGATGGATTCCCGCCGCTGCTTGGCCATCTTGTCCAGCAGCGCAAGGACCCCGGCATCATCCAGCTCGACGCGGTCGTCCACCTCCTTCTGCTGGAGGCCGGCGGTGATCATGCGCAGGGTTGCCAGCCGGTCCTTGTCGCGGGCCCGCATGGCGTCCTTCACATCCGCCTGGATACGCTCCTTCAGGCCCTCGGCCACGGCGGTCTCCCCCGGTTACTTGCGCTTGCCCCGGGTGTTCTCCCGGGAGAGCTTCTTCTGGTAGCGCTTGATGGCCGCGGCGCGCTTGCGCTTGCGCTCGGCGGTGGGCTTCTCGTAGTACTCACGACGGCGCACCTCGGAGAGGATTCCGGCCTTCTCGCAGGCGCGCTTGAAGCGCCGCAGCGCCACGTCGAAAGGCTCGTTCTCCTTGACTCGTACCTCGGGCATTGGGACCTCGATTCAGCGTCTTCACTTGGGCGAATCGAGCATTGTAGAAGGCAAACCCCCGCCTGCCAAGGGCTGTGCTTGTCGCAACCCCGCTACCCGGGTATGTTCCCCGCCATGCGTGTACTGGGTATCGAGAGTTCCTGCGACGAGACGGCCGCCGCCATCTACAGTGACAGCGGCCTGGAGGCGGACATCGTCCACAGCCAGACCGACCTCCATGCCGAGCACGGCGGGGTCGTCCCCGAGCTGGCGTCGCGGGACCACATCCGCCGGCTCACGCCGCTGGTGGAGACGGTGCTCGCCCGGGCCGGCATCGCGCCCACCGATCTCGACGGCATCGCCTACACCGCCGGCCCCGGTCTGGTGGGGGCATTGCTGGTGGGGGCGACCGTGGGTCGCAGCCTGGCGTGGGCACTGGAGCGGCCCGCCGTGGCGGTGCACCACATGGAGGGCCACCTCCTGGCGCCGCTGCTGGAGCCGGATCCGCCGGCCTTCCCCTTCGTCGCCCTGCTGGTCTCCGGCGGCCACACCCTGCTGGCCGAGGTCCGCGGCATTGGCGATTACCGGGTGCTGGGGAGTTCGGTGGATAACGCCGCCGGGGAGGCCTTCGACAAGACGGCCAAGATCATGGGGCTGGGCTACCCCGGCGGACCGGCCCTGGCCGCGCTGGCGGCCGAGGGGCGGCCGGGGGGGTTCCGGCTACCGCGCCCCATGACCGACCGCCCCGGCCTGGATTTCTCCTTCTCCGGGCTGAAGACGCGGGTCCGGCTGGAGCTGGAGGCGCTGGGCGAGGACCGCCAGGCCCGCGCCGACCTCGCCCGTGGCTTTGAGGAGGCGGTGGCGGAGACCCTGGCCATCAAGGCGGCCCGAGCCCTGGAGCAGACCGGCCTGGGGACGCTCGTGGTCGCCGGCGGCGTGAGCGCCAACGTGCGCCTGCGTGCAACCCTGGATGGCCGGGCCGCCGAGCGCGGCGCCCGGGTCTACTACCCCCGCCCCGCTTTCTGTACCGACAATGCCGCCATGATCGCCTACGCCGGTTTCTGTCGCCTGGCCGCCGGCCAGCAGGAGCCGGCGGCGATCGCCGTCCATCCCCGCTGGTCGCTGGAGAGCCTGGCGGCCGTCTGAGCGACGCCCCGACTACCCCTTCTGGCCGATCCGGCCCTCGGTCCCGTTGGCGATGTTGGCGATATTGCTGCGATGACGCCAGAGCAGCAGCAAAGCCATGACGGCGGTGGCGATGACCACCGGCTGCGCCAGCCCCAGCAACCACGCCGCCACCGGGGCGGCCACGGCGGCCACCAGGGCGGCCAGGGAGGAGATCCGGAAGACGGCCGCCGTGGCCAGCCAGACCAGTGCCCCGATACCCGCCACGGCGGGGGCCAGGGCGATCAGCCCGCCCAGGGCCGTGGCCACCCCCTTGCCACCCCGGAAGCCGAAGAAGACCGGGTAGAGATGGCCCAGGAACGCGGCCAGCGCCGCCGCGGCCGGGATCAGCTCACCGGGCGCCCAGATCCGGGCGGCGAGGACCGGGATCACCCCCTTGAGGACGTCACCGCCCAGGGTGGCGGCCGCCGCCCCCTTGCCCCCCAGGCGCAGGACGTTGGTGGCCCCGGGGTTACCCGAGCCGCCCTGGCGCGGGTCCGGCAGCCCCAGCAGGCGGCTTACCAGGATGCCGGCATTGAGCGACCCCAGCAGGTAGGCCGCGAGGACCCAGGACCACTGGATGACAAGAGACCATTCCATGTTCGGCTGGCTCCGAATGATGTAGGGGGCGGCTACTATACCGCGCCCCTCCCGGGGGCTGCGAACACCCTTCCCCCGACCCGCCGGGCCGTTAGAATGGGCCCATGGATACCATCTACCTGAACGACCTCCGCCTGGAGGCGAAGCTGGGCGTCCCCGCCTGGGAGCGCGCCCTCCCCCAGCCGGTCCGACTGGACCTGGAGCTGGAGGCCGATCTACGCGCGGCCGGCGCCAGTGACGACGTCAACGATACGGTGGACTACGCCGCAGTCGCCGACCGGCTCCGTGCCGTCGCGGCGGAGGGGGAATACCATCTGCTGGAGGCGCTGGCCGATCGTCTGGCGGCGACCGTGCTGGCCGAATTCCCCGTCGCCGCCGCCCGCCTTCGGCTGGACAAGAGCGGGGCCGTCCGCGGCTGCAGCGCCACCGGGGTGGCCATCCATCGCGAGGCTGCGGACTGAGGGCGGATGACAGGCCGTGTCATAAAGTCACACGGCTGTAATACTGCGCTGGTGGAATAGCCGGAGATCAGCCGCTCCGCCCGAGGTATGTCATGGCCAGTCACCGCATCCTGATCGTCGAGGACGAGGCCGCCATCCGCGAGATGGTGACCTTCGCCCTGGAGCGGGCCGGTTTCGCCACCGAGGAGACCGACACCGCCACCGAGGGGCTTACCCGGGCGGTGGATGGGCAACCCGATCTCATCCTGCTGGACTGGATGCTGCCGGACAGTAGCGGCCTGGACCTGGCCCGCCGCCTCAAGCGCGAGGAGATCACCCGGGAGATCCCCATTATCCTGCTCACGGCCCGGGGCGAGGAGGATGACAAGATCCGCGGTCTGGAGACCGGCGCCGACGACTACATCACCAAGCCCTTCTCCCCCCGGGAGCTGGCCGCCCGGATCAAGGCCGTCCTGCGCCGCACGGCGCCAGCCGCCGAGGAGCCCCTCCAGGCGGGCGAACTGACGCTGGATCCCGAGACCCACCGGGTGGCAGCGAAAGGCGAGACGGTGGAGATCGGACCCACGGAATTCCGCCTCCTCCACTTCTTCATGACCCACCCGGAACGAGTCTTCAGTCGCAGTCAGCTCATTGATCGGGTGTGGGGCGGTAACGTATATATCGAGGAGCGTACGGTGGACGTCCACATCCGCCGCCTGCGCAAGACCCTGGCCGAGCACGACCTGGACCGGCTGGTCCAGACCGTTCGCGGCGCCGGATACCGCTTCTCGACACAGGCCTGAACCCCCGTTTTGACGAATCGCTGGTCCACGGAACTCGGCCGCGTCGGCCTGCTTGCCCTCCTCGGCCTCGGCCTGGGGCTCTTCACGCCCTGGCCCCTGGTCCCCGTGATCCTGGTCCTCGCTGGCTACCTGGGCTGGCACCTCTACAACATCGCCCGCCTCCAGCGCTGGCTCTACGCCTCCAGCCAGGCGGAGCCGCCGCAGTCGCAGGGGATCTGGGAAGACATCTTCAACGGTCTCTACCGCCGCCAGGTCCGCCAGCGCAAGCGGCGCAAGCGCCTGAGCCGGCTCATCCACCGCTTCGAGGAATCCGCCGCGGCCATGCCGGATGCCACCATCATCCTGGGGGAGCGCGGCGTCATCGAGTGGTGGAACGACGCCGCCGGCCGCCTGCTCGGGCTGCGCAGCCCCGGGGATCACGGCCAGCGCATCCACAACCTGGTCCGCCATCCGGCCTTCACCGAATACCTGGCGGCGGAGGACTTCAGCGACTCGGTGGAATTCCCCTCGCCGGTGGACCCGCACCTCATGCTCTCGGTCCGCGTGGTCCGCTACGGCCGTGACCAGCGCCTGCTGCTCGCCCGGGACGTCACCCGGATCCACCAGCTCGAGCAGATGCGGCGGGACTTCGTCGCCAACGTCTCCCACGAACTACGCACCCCGCTCACCGTCCTGGCCGGCTACATCGAGACCCTGCAGGACGACCTGGCCGCGGAGGGCGAGGAGGAGCCGGCGCAGTCACGCCCACTGGCCCTGATGGAACAGCAGACCACGCGGATGCGCGCCCTGGTGGATGACCTCCTCTACCTCTCCCGGCTGGAGATGGACGGCGACCGGGGGCCCGCCCCGGAGGCGGTGGAGGTCGCCGGGGTGGCCGAGGCCCTGGCCGAGGAGGCCCGGCAGCTCTCCGGGGAGCGGGCGCACGCGATCATCGTGGACGCGGACCCGGACCTCCTCCTCCACGGCGTCCCCAACGAACTCCGCAGCGCCTTCGCCAATCTGGTCTTCAACGCCGTGCAGTACACCCCGGCCGAGGGCACCATCCGGCTCTCCTGGACCCGCCGGCCGGCGGGGGGCGGCTGCTTCGCCGTCACGGACACCGGCATCGGCATCCCCGAGCGCCACCTCTCCCGGCTCACCGAACGCTTCTACCGGGTGGACGTGGGCCGCTCCCGGGACAAGGGCGGCACCGGCCTGGGGCTGGCCATCGTCAAGCACATCCTCCAGCGCCACGAGGGCTGGCTGGAGGTGGAGAGCGAATCGGGGGAGGGGTCCACCTTCCGCTGCTGCTTCCCGGCACAACGGGTCAGCAGCGGAAGCGAGGCTGTAACAAAACCGTAACGCGCCCGTCATAGGATTACAGCGTGCGGCTCCGTGCCGGACCTTCATACCATCATGCAGGAATGCAGGAGTAACACCATGCGACTCAAGCAGCTCGTCCTGACCCTCGGCCTGGCCGCCGGCTTCACCGGCACGGCCGCCGCCGCCGACGTCGACCCGAACCTCCCCGAATACGAGTCCGCCAGCGGCGTCTCCGGGAACATCTCCAGCGTCGGCTCCGACACGCTGGCCAACCTCATGACCCTCTGGGCGGAGCACTACAAGGAGGCCTATCCCAACGTCAACGTCCAGATCCAGGCGGCCGGCTCCTCCACCGCCCCGCCGGCACTGACCGAGGGGACCTCCAACCTCGGCCCCATGAGCCGGCAGATGAAGCCCGAGGAGCTGCGCGCCTTCGAGGAGGAGCACGGCTACAAGCCCACGCCCATCCGCGTGGCCATCGACGCCCTGGCGGTCTTCGTCAATCAGGACAACCCCATCGAGGGGCTGACCATCCCGCAGGTGGACGCCATCTTTTCCTCCACCCGCAGCTGCGGCCACGGCGAGGACATCAACCGCTGGGGCCAGCTCGGCCTGGAGGGCAGCTGGGCCAACCGCAGCATCCAGCTCTACGGCCGCAACTCCGTCTCCGGCACCTACGGCTACTTCAAGAAGCACGCCCTGTGCGGCGGTGACTTCCGCAACGGCGTCAACGAGCAGCCCGGCTCCGCCTCGGTGGTCCAGTCCGTGACGGCCTCCAACACCGCCATCGGCTACTCCGGCATCGGCTATCTCACCTCCGGCGTGAAGACCGTCCCCATCGCCGAGGAGGAGGGCGAGGAGTACGTGCCCGCCGATACCCAGCACGTCCTCACCGGCGAGTACCCGCTGGCGCGCTTCCTCTATGTCTACGTCAACAAGCACCCCAACAAGCCGCTGGACCCCAAGACGCGGGAGTTCCTCAAGCTCGTCCTCTCCCAGGAGGGCCAGGGCGTGGTCGTGAAGGACGGCTACGTCCCGGTGCCCAACGCCGTGGCGCAGCAGGAGCTGAAGAAGCTCCAGTAGACCCAGAGGGCCGGCCTCGCGGCCCGGAGTCCGCGCCCGCCCTCCTCGGGGCGGGCGTTTCTTTCCGGGTGTCGCCATCGCCGTCGTCGAGTTGTAACATTCCTGTCATATGACCGGGCTAGCATGGCCCGTCCGTCGCTCCGGCACCCCCATCCGCGATATCCTGAGGCCATGGCCCGTTCCCGACTCGACTCCACTCGCGATCGCTGGCGTTCCACCAAGGATCACCTCGCCCGCTACGGCGTAGCCGCTGGCGGGATCAGTGTCATCGTCGCCCTGCTCCTGATCTTCTTCTACCTGCTCTGGGTGGTACTGCCGCTGTTTGACAGCGCCGAGCTGGCCGCCGGAGAGGACATCCCGCTGGAGGCGCCCGGCGAGCCGGCCCACTTCGCCCTGGAGGAGTACACCGAGGTCGGCGTGCGCTTCTCCGAGTCGGGCCACATCACCTTCTTCCGGACCGCGGACGGGAATGTGGTGCGCCAGGAGCGCATCGCCCTGCCGGCGGGCGTGGAGGTCACCAGCTTCAGCGCCGCCTCCCCGGATTCCCGCATGGCCGCCTGGGGCCTCTCGGACGGCCGCGTCGTGGTGGTGCGCCACGCCTACGCCGTGGACTATCCCGGCGGCGAGCGCCGGATCACCCCGGAGCTGGAGTACCCGCTGGGAGAGGCCCCCATCACCGCCCTGGACAGCGGCGCGGCCATCCGCCACCTCTCCTTCCAGAGTGGCGAGTCGGGCCATACCATCGCCGCGGCCGGCGCCGATGGCCGGCTGGAGGTGAGCCGGTTCGAGGTGGACACCAACTTCATGACCGGGCAGCAGGAGGTCACCCGCTCCGGTCAGACCATCGACACCATCCGCGGTCCCATCCGTGACCTGCGCGTGGGCGGCGACCGGGATCGGCTCTACGTCACCCACCCCGGCGGGGCACTGTCCTTCTACGAGCTCGACGGCGAACGGGCCCTGCTGGCCCAGTACCTGCCGCAGATGACGCAAAACGGTGCCGAGATCACCGCGCTGGAACTCCTCTCCGGCGGCACCTCGCTCATGGTGGGCGACAGCGAGGGCCGGATCGGCCAGTGGTTCGCGGTGCGCGATGAAGACGGCGACGGCCAGCGCATCCTGGAGCGCATCCGGGAATTCGACACCGGCATGGCGGCCATCACCAGCATCGCCCCGGAATACGCCCGCAAGGGCTTCATGGCCGCCGGGACCGAGGGGCGGATCGGGATCTTCCACGCCACCGCCCACCAGCAATTGCTGGAACAGCGCGTCGCCGGCTCGCCGGTGGACCGCATTTCCTTCGCCCCGCGGGCCAACGCCGCCCTGACGCGGTCCAGCGAGGGCACGCTGCGTTTCTGGCGGATCGACAACCCCCACCCCGAGGTCTCGATGTCGGCGCTCTGGGGCGAGGTCTGGTACGAGGGCTACGACGAGCCGCGCTTCATCTGGCAGTCCACCTCCGCCAGCGACGATTTCGAGCCGAAGCTCTCCCTGGTGCCGATCTCCTTCGGCACCCTGAAGGCGGCCTTCTACGCCATGATCGTCGCCGTGCCGCTGGCCATCATGGGCGCCATCTTCACCGCCCAGTTCATGAACCGGCGCATGCGCTCGGCG
>Ga0102925_1001915_pt1 | contig 11499 bp, 9 predicted proteins | sample SalPonR1_A_D1_MG_FD_78216 | JGI IMG/M metagenome (GOLD analysis project Ga0102925, IMG submission 78216) | Salt pond soil microbial communities from South San Francisco under conditions of wetland restoration - Salt Pond MetaG R1_A_D1_MG | ecosystem: Environmental > Aquatic > Marine > Intertidal... | reverse complement strand
TGGGCTGTGTGGGGATGTTCCTTTTGGGCGGGGTCTTTGCCGCGCAGTTCGGCATGGCGGCGGTGTTCGGCGCCGAGGCGGGGCTGAACGTGGCGCAGATTTCGACCTTCGTCGCCACTTTCTATATCGGCGCGCTGGTGCTGCAATATCCGATCGGCTGGCTGTCGGACCGGATGGACCGGCGGGTGCTGATCTTTGCGGCGGCGCTCTTGTGCGGTGTGGGCGCGGTGCTGGGATTCGTGTTCAGCGGCTACTTCGTGATGCTGCTGGTGGTCGCGGTGATCATCGGCGGCACGTCGAATCCGCTTTATTCGCTGCTGATCGCCTATACGAACGATTTCCTCGAACATGACGACATGGCGGCCGCGTCGGGCGGCATGGTGTTCATCAACGGGCTCGGGGCGGTCGCGGGGCCGCTGGTGACGGGCTGGGCGATGGGCGCCATCGGGCCGCGCGGCTTTTTCGCGGTGATCGGGGTCTTGATGCTGGCGATGGCCGGTTACGCGGCCTACCGGATGACGCAGCGCGCCGCGCCGTCGGTGGATGAAACCGAGAGCTATGCGCCGGTGGTGGCCTCGTCGTCGCCGGTGGCGGTCGAGGCCGCGCAGGAATACGCCATCGAATCAGCTCAAGAAGAGTCGGCGGGCTGATTGCGCTAACCTCACAGGGGTGTCGTGGCTGTAGTAATAAGTTACTGTCATTTCAGATGAATGTGCGTTTAACATTTTTGTGACAGACACTGGACGCATCTGGGGAAGACGAGGAGGGCTCCATGGTCGCGCCTGACGACATATTGGGTTTCTGGCTGGACGAGATCGGCCCGAAGGGTTGGTACGAAGCCTCTGACGCGTTGGATCAGACGATCCGCGACAGGTTCGAAGACGCATGGCGCAGCGCCCGCGAGGGCACCTATGCTTTGTGGCTGACCTATCCGACCGGCACGCTGGCCTATATCATCCTGATGGATCAGTTTCCCCGCAACATGTTCCGCGACAGTGGCAAGGCCTTTGCCAGCGATGGCGCATCACGCGCCGCCGCCAAGGCGGCGATCCACCGCAAATGGGACATGCGCATCGACGAACCGGCGCGGCAGTTCTTTTACCTGCCCCTGATGCATTCGGAGAACCTGTGCGATCAGGAGCAATGCGTGCGCCTGATCTGCGAGCGTATGCCCGAGACCGGGGAGAGCAACCTGTTGCATGCCCGCGCGCATCGCGAGGTGATCCGCAAGTTCGGCCGCTTCCCCTATCGCAACGCGGCGCTGGGGCGCAGCACCACCGCCAGCGAAAGCGAGTTCATGGCGCAGGGCGGTTACGCTGCCACGGTGAAGGCGTTGCAGTCCGCCAAGGCGGCGTGAGCGGGGAAATAATTTGCCGCAGCGTCAGGCATTTGGGCGCGCGCAGCGCAGGATTGCGCAGCGCGGCGCCGCTGCTGCGTTGTGATCGCGCCAGAGATAGTTTAATGTCAAACTAAATTCTGGAACGGAGTCGGCAATGGCGGCGAAAAGCTTTGACATGATCGTGATCGGTGCGGGTCCCGGCGGCTATGTGGCCGCGATCCGGGGCGCGCAACTGGGCCTCAAGGTGGCCGTGGTCGAGCGCGAGCATATGGGGGGCATCTGCCTGAACTGGGGCTGCATCCCGACGAAGGCGATGCTGCGCAGTTCGGAAGTGTTTCACCTGATGCACCGCGCCAAGGAATTCGGTCTCAAGGCCGAAGGGCTGGGCTACGATCTGGATGCCGTGGTCAAGCGCTCGCGCGCGATTGCCAAGCAGCTCAGTTCCGGGGTCAGTCACCTGATGAAGAAGAACAAGGTGACGGCGATCATGGGCGAGGCGAGCCTGCCCGCCAAGGGCCGTGTCAGCGTCAAGACCGAGAAGGGCACCGAGGAGCTGGAAGCGAAACATATCGTGCTGGCCACCGGCGCGAGGGCGCGCGAGTTGCGTGGGCTCGAGGCCGATGGCGAGCTGGTCTGGACCTATAAGCACGCGCTGGTGCCGCCGCATATGCCCAAGAAACTGCTGGTGATCGGTTCGGGCGCGATCGGGATCGAATTCGCCAGTTTCTACAACACGCTGGGCGCCGAGACGACCGTGGTCGAGGTGATGGAGCGGATCCTGCCCGTCGAGGATGCGGAGATCAGCGGCATGGCCAAGAAAGCCTTCGAGAAGCAAGGCATGACGATCATGGAAAAGGCTGCCGTCAAGAAGTTGGACCGGGCCAAGGGCAAGGTCACGGCGCATATCGAGAGCGGCGGCAAGACCGAGAAACAGGACTTCGACGCGGTGATCTCGGCGGTTGGGATTGTCGGCAATACCGAGGGGCTGGGCCTTGAGGAACTGGGCGTGAAGGTCGAGCGCAGCCATGTTGTGACGGACCCGTTCTGCCGCACCGGGGTCGAAGGGATTTATGCCATCGGCGATCTGGCGGGCGCGCCGTGGTTGGCGCACAAGGCCAGCCATGAGGGCGTGATGGTGGCCGAGCTGATCGCGGGGCAAAAGCCCCATGCGGTCTCGCCCGACAGCATCGCGGGCTGCACCTATTGCCAGCCCCAGATCGCCAGTGTCGGCGTGACCGAGGCGCAGGCCAAGGAAAAGGGCCTTGATATCCGGGTCGGGCGGTTTCCATTCATCGGCAATGGCAAGGCGATCGCGCTTGGAGAACCCGAGGGCATGATCAAGACAGTGTTCGATGCCAAGACCGGCGAATTGCTGGGCGCGCACATGATCGGGGCCGAGGTGACTGAGCTGATCCAGGGCTATGTGGTGGGCCGCCAGCTGGAGACCACCGAAGAGGACCTGATGCAGGCGGTATTCCCGCATCCGACGCTGAGCGAAATGATGCATGAATCGGTGCTGGATGCCTTTGACCGGGTGATCCATATCTGAAACCTGGCAGGATGGGGGCGCTGCCCCCGTCGCCGCAAGCGGCGACTCCCCCGAGGTATTTCGGGCCAGATGAAGCCGGGCGGGGCTTGCCGTGCGCCGTGGTGCATGCACAATGGCCGCTGTCCGAGTGTGAGGGGTGAGAGCCGGTGCCGAGTGTGAACAGGGTGGTGATGCAGCGCAGCTCGCGCCAGTGGCTGGAAGCGTTGCCGCTGGCCGAGATGGACGCGGCGGAGGTCTCGGGCAAATTCGGGATGCGTTTCACATTCCGCAGCTACAACCGCTTTCGCTTTCCCAAATATGATATCTGCGAGGGGCCGTACCGGGGCAAGGATGGCGCGGTGGCGCAGTTCGATCTGGTGCTGGCCAACCAGGTCTGGGAACATCTGGACCGCCCCTACGCTGCTACACGCAACGTGTTGGAGATGCTGCGGCCGGGGGGTTATTTCTGGGTCGCGGTGCCGTTCTATATTCCCTATCACGGCGATCCGGTCGATTGTTCGCGCTGGAGCGCAAGGGGTCTCAAGAACCTGCTGATCGAGGCGGGGTTTGAGGAAGACGCGATCCGCGCACAGCAATGGGGTAATCGCAGCGCGGCCATGCGCAATTTCGAAACACCCTGGCCACCGCCCTATGAGCGCGGGCGCGATGTGCTGACCAACGAGCCCGACTTTCCCATCTGTTCCTGGGCGCTGGCGCAGAAGAAATAAGGGGCGGCTCGCCTTGCGTTCACGAAATGTTCGCAAAATTCCCTTGGAACCCGGCGCGCGCTCCTCTATCTGTTAACCACCGTTGACCGGGGGACGCCGATGGCCGAGCTGAAGCATATCGAGGTGCGTGGCGCGCGCGAGCACAACCTCAAATCCATAGATGTCGATATTCCGCGCAATGCGCTGGTGGTGATCACCGGGCTGAGCGGGTCGGGCAAGTCGAGCCTGGCGTTCGACACGATCTATGCCGAGGGGCAGCGGCGCTATGTCGAGAGCCTGAGCGCCTATGCGCGCCAGTTCCTCGACATGATGGAAAAGCCCGATGTGGATCATATCAGCGGGCTGAGCCCGGCGATTTCCATCGAGCAGAAGACCACCAGCAAGAACCCGCGCTCGACGGTCGGCACGGTCACGGAAATCTACGACTACATGCGGCTGCTGTTCGCCCGTGTCGGCACACCCTACAGCCCCGCCACCGGCAAGCCGATCGAGGCCCAGCAGGTGCAGGATATGGTCGACCGGATCATGACCATGGAGGAGGGCAGCCGCGCCTATCTGCTGGCGCCCATCGTGCGCGACCGCAAGGGCGAATACCGCAAGGAGATGCTGGAGCTGCGCAAGCAGGGGTTTCAGCGCGTCAAGGTGGACGGGGCGTTTCATGATCTCGACGATCCGCCCGTTCTGGACAAGAAGTTCCGCCACGATATCGACGTGGTGGTGGACCGGATCGTGGTGCGCGAGGGGTTGCAGACCCGGCTGGCGGACAGTCTGCGCACGGCGCTGGACCTGGCCGATGGGATCGCGGTGCTGGAGACCGCGCCGCGAGAGGGCGAGGGCGAACCGGAGCGGCAGGTTTTCAGCGAGAATTTCGCCTGCCCGGTGAGCGGCTTCACCATCCCCGAGATCGAGCCGCGGCTGTTTTCCTTCAACGCGCCCTTCGGGGCCTGCCCGGATTGCGGGGGGCTGGGCGCCGAGCTTTATTTCGATGAGCGGCTGGTGGTGCCAGATGCAACGTTGAAGATCGGTGATGGGGCGATTGCGCCCTGGCGCAAGGGCAAGAGCCCTTATTTCCTGCAGACCATCGAATCCATCGCCAAGCATTACGAGTTTGACATGAATGCCCGCTGGAAGGACCTGCCCGCGCATGTGCAGCAGGTGTTCCTCTATGGCTCGGGCGAGGACGAGATCCCGTTCCGCTATGACGAGGGCGGGCGGGTTTACCAGGTGACGCGCAGTTTCGAGGGGGTGATCCCCAATATGGAGCGGCGCTATCGCGAGACCGACAGCAACTGGGTGCGCGAGGAGTTCGAGCGCTATCAGAACAACCGTGCCTGTGGCAGCTGTGACGGCTATCGTCTGCGCGAAGAGGCCCTGGCGGTGAAGATCGCCGGGCTGCATATCGGGCAGGTGGTGCAGATGTCGATCCGCGAGGCGCATCAATGGTGCGCCGAAGTGCCCGAAAGCCTGAGCGCGCAGAAGAACGAGATCGCGCACGCGATCCTGAAAGAAATTCGCGAGCGGCTGGGGTTTCTCAACAATGTGGGTCTGGATTACCTGACGCTGAGCCGCAATGCCGGGACCCTGTCGGGGGGCGAGAGCCAGCGCATCCGCCTTGCCAGCCAGATCGGCAGCGGGTTGACCGGCGTGCTTTACGTGCTCGATGAGCCGAGTATCGGCCTGCATCAGCGCGATAACGGGCGGCTGTTGCAGACGCTGCGCAACCTGCGCGATCAGGGCAATACGGTGATCGTGGTCGAGCATGACGAAGAGGCGATCCGCACCGCCGATTACGTCTATGATATCGGTCCCGGCGCTGGCGTGCATGGCGGTCAGGTGGTGAGCCACGGCACGCCCGAGCATATCGCGGCGGACCCGGCCTCGATCACGGGGCAATACCTGTCGGGCCAGCGCGAGATCGCCATTCCGGCCGAGCGGCGCAAGGGCAATGGCAAATCCGTGAGCGTGGTGAAGGCGAGCGGCAACAACCTCAAGGATGTGACGGCGGAGTTCCCGCTGGGGCAGTTCGTCTGCGTGACCGGCGTGTCGGGCGGGGGCAAATCCACGCTGACCATCGAGACGCTGTTCAAGACCGCGAGCATGCGCCTCAACGGTGCGCGCCAGACGCCCGCGCCTTGCGAGACGATCCGGGGGCTTGAGCATCTGGACAAGGTGATCGACATCGACCAGCGCCCGATCGGGCGCACGCCGCGTTCGAACCCGGCCACCTATACCGGTGCCTTCACCCCGATCCGGGATTGGTTCGCCGGGCTGCCCGAGGCCAAGGCGCGCGGCTACAAGCCGGGTCGGTTCAGCTTCAACGTGAAGGGCGGGCGCTGCGAGGCCTGCCAGGGCGACGGGCTGATCAAGATCGAGATGCATTTCCTGCCCGATGTCTATGTCACCTGCGAGACCTGCAACGGCGCGCGCTATAACCGCGAGACGCTGGAAATTCAGTGGAAGGGCAAATCCATCGCCGATGTGCTGGACATGACGGTTGAGGATGCGCAGGAGTTCTTCAAGGCGGTGCCCAGTATCCGTGAGAAAATGGATGCGCTGGCGCGTGTCGGGCTTGGCTATATCAAGGTGGGCCAGCAGGCGACGACCCTGTCGGGGGGCGAGGCGCAGCGGGTGAAACTGTCAAAGGAGCTGGCCAAGCGGTCCACCGGGCGCACGCTTTACATCCTGGACGAGCCGACGACGGGGCTGCATTTCGAGGATGTGAAGAAGCTGCTCGAGGTGCTGCACGAGCTGGTCGAGAGCGGCAATACGGTGGTGGTGATCGAACATAACCTGGATGTGATCAAGACCGCCGATCATCTGGTGGATATCGGCCCCGAAGGGGGCGATGGCGGCGGCGAGATCGTGGCCGTGGGCACGCCCGAAGAGGTGGCCGAGGTCGAGCGCAGCCATACCGGGCGCTACCTCAAGGAGATGTTGGCGGCGCGCAGGGTGGCGGCGGAATAGATGAGGCGCAGGGGCGGGGTGTTGCCCCGCCCGCCACTGGCCCGGTCAGTCGCGCGGGCAGGTCCTGATTCCGATGATCGAATAGAGCGGACAGGTGCTGAGCAGGCCGGTGGCCAGCGGCACGATGCCGATCAGGTAAAGCCAGCTATACTGGCCTGACGGGTTGAGACCGAAGGCGACCAGCAGGGCGATGCCCACAAGGATACGAAGGGTGCGGTCGATGCCGCCGACGTTTTTCTTGAACATGATGTCCTCTTTCACATGAGATCGTCGTCACGTAAAACATACGTTCACAAATATGAATATGACATAGATCAAAACGCCACGGGATGCTGCAGAGGCGGGCGCGCCCGAGCGTCGCGACGTCAGCTGTAGCCGCGTTTTTCGAAGCGCGGCAGCATGGCCGAGAAATCGCGGCCCTCGCCGTCTTCTTCCTCGACGAATTTCTCGTAGAGCTTCATCGCCGCTTCGCCGAGCGGGGTGTCGGCATCGGCGGAGGCGGCGGCCTCCTGGGCAAGACGCAGATCCTTGAGCATGAGATCGGCGGCGAAGCCGGGCTTGTAGCCATTGTCGGCGGGCGATTGGGGGCCGACGCCGGGGGCGGGGCAATAGGTGGTCATCGACCAGGACTGCCCCGAAGAAGTGGAGACCACATCATACATCGCCTGCCGGTCAAGCCCCAGCTTGTCGGCAAGGGCGAAGGCCTCGCAGGTGACGATCATGGTGGCGCCGAGGATCATGTTGTTGCAGATCTTGGCGGCCTGGCCATTGCCCGAGGGGCCGCAATGCACGGCCTTCTGGCCCATGATGTCAAAGAGAGGGCGGGCCATGTCGAAGCCCGCCTGATCGCCGCCCACCATGAAGGTGAGCGTGCCGCCCGAAGCCCCGCCAACGCCGCCCGAGACGGGCGCGTCAAGCGCGGAAAGCCCGGCATCATTGGCCTTTTGAGCGACCGCACGGGCGCTGTCGACATCGACGGTCGAGCAATCGAGCAGCACCGCGCCCTTGTCCATCGCCGGGATCAGTTCGTTGGCGACGGTGCGAAGGATCTGGCCGTTGGGCAGCATGGTGATGACCACCTCGGCGCCGCTGGCCGCCGCGGCGGCGCTGTCGGCGCTGGTAACGCCGCCGATGGTGACGCCAGCGGTATCAAAGCCCGTCACTTCGTGCCCCGCCTTGGCCAGGTTGGCCGCCATCGGCCCGCCCATGTTGCCCAGTCCGATGAATCCGATTTTCATGGCTTATCCTCCGGTTGCGAATGTCAGCTCGTGTTCCCCGAGCGGCGCGAGCATGGTGTCTGCGGCGTCTGCGGGAAGGGTGTCGAGATCGTGGCGCCAGCGAGGCTGGCGGTCGCGGTCGATGATCTGGGCGCGGATGCCTTCGAGGAAATCACCCGATTCCATCGCGCGGGCGGTGAAGCGGTATTCCTGTGCGAGAGCGGCGCGGATATCGGCGTCTTGGGCGCGCAGATGCCCCAGCATGGCGAGGGTGCAGGCCATCGAAAGGGGCGAATTGCGTTCGATTTTCTCAACCGCATCCTGCGCCAGTTCGCCGTGATCACTGCGCAGGGCATCGAGCAGGCCGGGCAGGGTGGTTGCCCGAAAAAGCGCGTCGATCTCGGGCTGCGCGTCGCTCAGCGCCCCTTGCGGGGGCGCCTCGCACAGGTGGGCGAGTGATGTGGCGACATCGCCGGTGGTGCAGAGCGCCTCGACGAGGCCGGGCCAATGGGCGGCGGGAATATAGCTGTCGGCGAAACCGGCATGGATCGCGTCGCCTGGTCCCATGCGCGCGCCCGTGAGGCCGAGATATTCGCCCAAACGCCCCGGCGCGCGGGCCAGAAGGAGCGAGCCGCCGACATCGGGCACAAGGCCGATGGAACATTCGGGCATGGCGATACGGGTGGTTTCGCAGGTGATGCGGTGGCTGCCATGACAGCCGATCCCGACCCCGCCGCCCATCGTGAACCCATGCAGTAACGCAATGTAAGGCTTTGGATATTCGGCAATTTTCGCATTCAGGCGATATTCGTCGCGCCAGAAGCGGCGGCCATATTCGAAATCCCCGGCGCGGCCGGTATCATAGAGTTTCTGAATGTCGCCGCCCGCGCAGAACGCCTTGTCGCCGTCGCCGTCGATGATCACCAGCGCCACGGCATCGTCATCGGCCCAGGCGTCGAGCGCCTCTTCGATGGCGAGGCACATGTCATGGCCAAGCGCGTTTAGCGCCTTGGGGCGGGTCAGGGTGATGCGACCGGCGCGGCCCTCGATGCGGATATGGATGTCGTCGCTCATTGCTCGGCCAGCATTTGACGGGCCACGATCAGGCGCATGATCTCGTTCGTGCCTTCGAGGATTTCATGCACGCGCAGGTCGCGCACCAGTTTTTCGATCCCATAATCGGCGAGGTAGCCGTAGCCGCCGTGGAGTTGCAAACATTGATTGACCACATGGCTGCCGGTTTCGGTGACGAATTTCTTGGCCATGGCGCAGAACTTGGTGGCGTCGGGCGCGCCGGTGTCGAGTTTCCAGGCGGCCTGGCGCAGGAAGGTGCGGGCGGCCTGGAGTTCGATCTCGAGATCGGCGAGGCGGAACTGGAGCGCCTGGAAGTCGCTGATCGGGCGCCCGAAAGCCTTGCGTTCGGCCATGTATTTGAGCGTCATGGTCAGCGCCTGCTGGGCGGCCCCGAGCGAACAGGCGGAAATATTGAGCCGCCCGCCGTCAAGCCCGGCCATCGCATATGTGAAACCTTTGCCCTCTTCGCCGACCAGATTGGTGGCAGGAATGTTGCAATTGTCAAACTGCACTTGGGCGGTGGGTTGGCTGCGCCAGCCCATTTTATCCTCGAGCCCGCCGAAGCTGAGGCCGGGGGTGCCGTCTTCGACATAGACGGTGGAGATGCCGCGCGGGCCATCTTCGCCGGTGCGCACCATGACCACATAGGCATCCGAATATCCGCCCCCCGAGATGAAGGCTTTGGTACCATTCAGGCTGTAACCTTCGTTGGAGCGGGTGGCGCGGGTCTTGAGGGCGGCGGCGTCCGAGCCGGAGCCGGGTTCGGTGAGGCAATAGGAGAGCACCGTGTCCATCGACAAGACACCGGGCATGACGCGGGTTTTCATCTCGTCGCTGGCGAAGGTGTCAATCATCTTGGCGCACATGTTGTGGATCGAAAGAAACGCCGCAACCGAGGGGCAAGCCATTGAAAGGGCTTCGAAAACCAGTGTCGCATCAAGGCGCGAAAGGCCCGAGCCGCCGCCCTCTTCGGAGACATAGAGCCCGCCGAAGCCAAGTTCGGCGATCTGCGGCCAGAGCTGTTTGGGGATGGTGCCGTCGCGTTCCCAGTCGCGGGCGTGGGGTGCGATATTGTCCTGCCCGAAGGCATGGGCCATGTCGAAGATGGCGGTCTGTTCCTCGGTCAACGCGAAATCCATGCCGGGCTTCCTCCTCCCTGAGTGAATTGAACGTGTGTTTAATTACCAATTCTTGCAGCAGTTTTGCAAGGACGTGAGAGAATCAGGTGATTGGCCTTTGTTAACAGGGAAAAGCCGCTTCGGCATCGCGTCGGCGTCACATCGGTATCGCGTCGGTATCATGCACCGCGAATGGCGGGGTTAACAGGGCGCGCGGGGCGGGCCCTCAGAGATCGGCGTGGTATTCCTCGATCAGGTGGCGCACCACGGCGCGCAAGGCGTGTTCGTGATCGTCCTCGGCGTGAAGCGCGTCTTGGTAGACTTGGCGCTGGCGCCCGGCGGAGCCGCCGCTGCGCAGGATCTCGCGGGCGTTCTCGATCTCGGCGGTGGATTCGAAGAAGCGGGAATCGTCTTGCAGCAATTCGATCAGTTCCTCGATCAGGTCGCCCATCGGCACGATTTCCCCGAGACCGAAATCAATCAGCCCCTCGCGGATGCCGTAACGCTGCGCGCGCCAGCGGTTTTCGGCAACGAGGAAGCGGTCATAGATGCGCCAGCGCTGATTGCGCACCGCGAGGCGCCAGAGCATACGGGTCAGCGCCTGGGTGATCGCGGCCAGCGTCAGCGCATGTTCCAGGCGGGGCTGCACATCGCAGATGCGCGATTCAAGGGTGGGGAACTGGTGCGAGGGGCGCAGATCCCACCAGATCTTGGAGCTGTCCTCGATCACGCCGAGATCGACAAGCGCCGAAACCGAGCGCTGAAACTCGCCGTAGCTTTCCATGCGCGGGGGCAGGCCGGTGCGGGGCAGGTTGTCGAACACGGTCAGGCGATAGGAATCGAGCCCGGTATCCTGCCCCTGCCAGAAGGGCGAGGAACAGGAGAGCGCCAACAGATGCGGCAGGAAATAGCTGAGCTGGTTCATGAGATCGACGCGCCGGTCGGGCGGGTCGATGCCCACATGCACATGCATCCCGCAGATCAGCATCCGCCGCACCACCCCGGCCAGATCGCCCGCCAGCATGTTGTAGCGCTCGCGGTCGGTGTGGGTCTGGTTGCGCCAGTCGGCGAAAGGGTGACAGGAAGCGGCGATCGGCACGAGGTTGTGGCGCGCAGCACAGCCCGAGACGGTGGCGCGCAGGCGTTTGAGGTCGTCGCGCGCCTCGGCCACGTTGCGGCAGACGCGGGTGCCGATCTCGATCTGGCAATTGAGGAATTCGGGGCTGACCTGATCCTCGAGCTCGGATTTGCAATCCTGCATGAGTGCGTCGGGCGCATCCGCCAGAGCGAGGCTGTCACGGTCAACGAGCAGGTATTCTTCCTCGATGCCGATGGTGAATTCGGGGTGGATGAGGGCCATGACACCTGCCGCGAAGGTTTTACCAGACTTCGATCACAGCACGAGCGCGTTGCCTGTGGCAAGTATTTGTCATGCGCTGCAAACGAGAAACGGCCCCCGGAGGGGCCGTTTTTAACGTGTCTTGCTGCGTGAGCGTGAGGCTCAGGCCGCTTGCTTGCGGCGACGCAGGGC
>Ga0102925_1001912_pt1 | contig 11514 bp, 8 predicted proteins | sample SalPonR1_A_D1_MG_FD_78216 | JGI IMG/M metagenome (GOLD analysis project Ga0102925, IMG submission 78216) | Salt pond soil microbial communities from South San Francisco under conditions of wetland restoration - Salt Pond MetaG R1_A_D1_MG | ecosystem: Environmental > Aquatic > Marine > Intertidal... | reverse complement strand
TTCCCGCATAGCCCTGATCGGTCATTCCCGCGGAGGCGAGGCTGCCGCTATTGCCGGTAATTTCAACCGGTTGCCTTATTATCCGGATGACGCCACCATTACCCTGGGATTTAACTATAAGATCCGATCCGTCATTGCCATCGCCCCGAGCGAATCTCAATACAATCCGGCAGGAAAATCCAACACCTTGCAGGGCGTGAACTATTTTACCATACAGGGAGCCCATGATGCTGATCTGTCTTCTTTTATGGGTATGCGTCAGTATCACAATGCAGATGTCAGTAAAAAATCAACTTTCAAGGCCAGTGTATATGCTTACCGGGCAAATCATGGCCAGTTTAATTCCGTGTGGGGCGATACCGACTATGGATGGCCTGCCTCGCTGTTTCTGAATAAAGAGCCGTTGCTGGATCCATCTGCACAGCAGGAGTTGGGTAAAGTTTTTATGACCGGTTTTCTGGAAGCCACCCTGAAGGGAAAAGATGAATACAGGGACATGTTTCGTGACTATCGTATAATAAAGAACTGGTTGCCGGAGGATATATATATCACCCGTTTTGAGGATGGCAGGTTCATTCCTGTCTGTACGTACGAGGAGGATGTGGATGTAACTACCGGCTCTTTTAAAGGTGCCCTGATAAATGGGGAGGGACTGGACCTTTGGAAAGAGCATACCCTTGGATTCCGCGGCAACGGAGGGAAAGATAATAATGCCCTGACCCTGGGCTGGCGGAAAGATACCCTGCCCTCTGATTCACTCGCTAAGGGAAGGGAGAAGCAGGTGGATACATCGGCGGTTTATACCATTTCTATTCCGGAAGAATTTTATGACGAGCATTCTCTCAGCTCTGGGGCCTTCCTGGCTTTTTCAGCAGCCAATACCAAAGAAAAGGTACCGGAGAAAGAAAATGCGGATGAGACAGAAAAGGATGAAAAGGATGAAGATACCGGCTCCCAGGAAATAGAAGCGGAGGCCGCCCGGCAGAATAGCATACACGAGCCTGAGGATTCCCTCAAAGATGCTACCGAAGAAGAGGAACCGGTCCAGGTTGATTTTACCCTGAGGCTGGTGGATAAAGACGGCGATGCAGCGGCCCTGCCCCTGAGTCATTTTGCCTGGATACCTCCCGTTCTTGAGTCTCAGTTTCTTAAATTAAAAATGAGCAACAAGCGGTATGGCAGCAAATATGAGGTAACCCTTCATGATTTTGCCCTGCCCCTGAAGGCTTTCATAGAAGCCAACCCCGATTTTAGTCCGCAAAGTATACGCTCCATCCATTTTGTCTTTGATCAAACCCAGGAAGGGGTGATAGTGATTGACCGGGTTGGCTTTGAACGGTGAATGGCAGGGGACAGAATGAACATGTGCCGGGATTTGTTGTAGGTAGGATAGACTGGTACCTTATATGGTCTTAAATATGCATGTTATGAAAAGAAAATCCGCCCAAGTTTTTATTTGGATCCTGCTGGCAGGCCTTTCTTTTTCTTCCTGTGGCAGCGACAAGGAAAAAGCTGATGAGCAGGAGAAACCCATCGAAGAGGTAAAGATTGATCTGCCTGCCATAAAGGAGCGTGGTACCCTTAGGGCCATCACCTTTTATAGCTCCACAAGTTATTTCCTTTACCGTGGTCAGCCCATGGGATATGAATATGAGCTGCTCAAACGGCTGGCCGGGGATATGGACCTGGATCTGGAAATCATCATCGCCGAAGATCTGGATAAGGAGATCCGGATGCTCAAGACAGGCAAGGGTGATATCATCGCTCACGGACTGACAGTAACACAGGACCGCAAGAAACAGATCACCTTCACCGAGCCCCATACAACCACTCATCAGGTGCTGGTACAAAAGAAACCGGATAACTGGAGGCAAATGAAATTACACGAGATCCGCCAACAGATCATCTCTGACCCCATCGACCTGATCGGGAAAAAAGTATACGTGCGAAAAAATTCTTCTTATTACAAACGCCTTCAAAACCTGGAAGAGGAGATGGGGGGTGATATTGAGATTGTGGAGATGCCCGGTGATCTCACTACTGAAGATCTGATCAAAAAGGTGGCCAAAGGGGAGATACCCTATACCGTGGCCGACTACAATATTGCTGCCATCAACAAGACATACAATCCCGATCTGGACATCAGCGTATCCCTGAGCTTTTCTCAGCGTATTGCCTGGGCCGTCAGGGAATCATCGCCACAGTTGTTGAACAAGATTAATGAGTGGATCGCGAGTATGCAAAAGCAGACCGATTACTACGTCATCTACAATAAGTATTTCAAGAATTCCAAGTCGTATCGCCGGCGGGTGAAAAGTGATTTTTTCTCCCTGGAAAGCGGCAGGATATCCCGGTATGACGATCTGATCCTTCAGTATGCCGATTCGGTGGATCTTGACTGGCGGCTGTTAAGCTCCCTGATTTACCAGGAATCGCGGTTTAATCCCCGCACTCAATCGTGGGCCGGGGCCAGGGGGCTGATGCAGCTTATGCCGGCCACCGCCAGGGAGTTTGGTGTTACCGACCTGTATGATCCCGAAAGAAGTATTATTGGAGGTACCCGGTATCTGGAATACCTTCAGAAGCAATGGAAACCTGAGCTGCCCGATTCTTCCCGCCGAATCAAATTTGTGCTGGCATCCTACAATGCCGGCCCCAACCATGTGAAGGATGCCCGGCGTCTTGCCCGCAAATATCATGAGGACGAGAACCGATGGGCAACCGTCGAAAAATATCTTTTGAAATTATCCAACCCAACGTATTATAATGATCCGGTAGTTAAATACGGATATGTCAGAGGAGAGGAGCCGGTGGCTTATGTCAGGGAAATCATCGAACGGTATGATCATTACCAGAAATTTGTTTCGAGATAATGGTTTTGCCCGGTATACCTAATTTTTCGCCATTGCTCAGGGACGATTAAACGAATTCCAACAACCTCTATCTAAAGAGAAGATAAACCAGGCCAAATGATCTACCAACTTTTCGGCCCTGCCTTATTAAACGCTTTGATCCGGGAAACTGAAAAATTAGAACTTTACTCAGGGATCTGTCTGGAAAACTCATAAATCTCTATACCATGAAACGACTTTTTTTATTTGTTTTTTTACTAAGCCTGCCGGCTGCTTATGGATATGTGCAGGCTCAGGGCAACGGTTGGAATTGTTTTACCATTGTGGCCGGCAAGGATGCCACCGCTAACGGTTCGGTTATTTTGGCTCATAACGAGGACGACCATGGCAAGAACCTGGTCAACTGGTTCCGTGTCCCGCGTCAACAACATGAGCCTGGTGAAACCATTACCATTGCCACCGGTGCGGAAGTGCCCCAGGTGAGCACCACTTATGCTTATGTATGGCTGCAGATGCCCGGGATGAAATTTGCTGATTCTTATATGAACGAGCATGGAGTGATCATTGCTTCCAATGCCTGTGCATCAAGGGAAGATGATCCGGAGCTGACCGATGGCGGCATTGGCTACTGGCTGAGAAGGCTGATGGCTGAACGTGCTTCTACAGCTCAGGAGGCGGTAGAAGTGGCCGGTGAGCTAATTGAAAAATATGGATACGCCTCCTCCGGGAGGACTTACAGCGTAGCCGATAACAACGAAGCCTGGGTGATGTCGGTTGTCAATGGCAAGCACTGGGTAGCCCAGCGTGTACCCGATGATGAGGTGATGCTCATCCCCAACTACTATACCATTAAGGCGGTCAACCTGTCTAATGAGGAGGTTTTTATGGGATCCGACAACCTGATCGGCTATGCCCAAAAGCGCGGTTGGTATCAACCTGAGAAAGACGGGGCTTTCAACTTCAGAAAAGCCTATGGCCACCCCCGCACCCTGGCCAGCGATGGCAATATTCCCCGTAAATGGAGAGGCCTGGAGCTGATCACCGGCCGTGACTATGAAATGGAAGCTTCCTTTCCTTTCTCTGTCAAGCCCGGAGAAAAGCTTGATGTCAGGGATTTCATGCAAGTGTTGTCCGACCATTATGAAGGCACCGAATGGGATGAGAGCCAGGATTACAGAAATGGAGAGCCCCACCACCATGGGGTGAACTCCCTGTGCGCGCCTCATAATCAATATGGTTTTGTTACCGAGTTGAGGCAGGACATGCCGGTAGAGATCGGTACAGTCATGTGGCTGGCTCCCAGAAGGCCCTGTATCCAGCCCTATGTACCCTGGTACCTGGGAATGCAGGAGATGCCCGAAGGTTTTGCCCGGACCAACTACCAGACGGCCCTGGAGAATCACTTCAAGGCACCTGAAAACATGTATGAGGCGGCACCCGATCATGCCTTCGTTCAATATGCCCGGTTTGCGAACCGTGTAGATGAACAGTATGGCGAACTCATCGGAGAGATTAGCTCGTTCAAACAAAACACGCAGAAACAAATGTTTGAAGAGCGCAAGGAAAGAGAAACCCAGGCAATGGAGCTTTATAAGAAGGATAAGCAGGCAGCACAAAACCTGCTCTCGGAGTTTACGCTCAAGTACCTGGAAAAAACCCGGGAGTTTATGGAGTCGATAAAATAAGAATCCTGTTGGTTCTATTTCTATATTAAACCCTTATTTCTGCATTTTACCGCTGCGATCGGGGATAGATCCCTCACCCCCAGATTATTGCCTTGCCTTGCGAATCTTTTGTCTTGATTCTTTTGGCATTAAGGTAATAATCGGGAGGAGACGGGGGGATATCATGCAAATCGGACACATTCTTTTTTTAGTCTTTGCCGGACACGCATCAGCCGCATCTTTACCCCGCTTGATGAGAGATGCAGTTTTTTCTGCAGATCTTTTATGGACAGATCTTTTTCATAGCGTAGAAACAACAATTCTTTGTCGGGCAGGGGCATCTTATCTATGGAAAGAAGCAGATGGTCAATAACTTCCTGCCTGAAACCGGCTTCTGAGAGTTCCCTGTCTTTTTCACTCAGGCGGGAAGCCTCTTCCAGACCCACAAACTTCCGCTGGTTCTTTCTCCTGTAATATTCGATGTAATGGTTCGTGGTAATGGCATAGAGCCAGGTAGAGAAGCTTGCTTCTGCACGGTAGCCGGAAAGGTGATCAAAAGCCTTCAGCAGTATATCCTGGGCCATATCTTTGGCCTCTTCCTGATCTTTTGTGATTGACGAACACCGGGAAAGGATTTTAGGGTGGTACTTTTGGTACAAGTTACCGAACAACTGGTTTTTTCCCTGAAGGATGCCTGTCACCAGGGTCTGGTCACTGGTGTTCGCTTTCTCTGGTTTCATTTTTTTATCATAAGTATTAAATACAAGATAATCCATATATCTATAAAAAGTAAGAGAAAATCGGCCTAATTTATCTTTTGAATGAGGAATTTGATATAATCCTGGCAAGTGACGGGTGCAGAAAGGAACGGAAAGAATTTCGGAGATGCGTATAGTAGCAGCCGGCTATTATTATTTCATGAATAGGAAGCAAGATCTTCATTCTCGAGAGTGACCTTTTAGCCTTTATCCCGTCATAATGAATAATTAAACAGGAAAGGGGTTTGATCATGAAAAAACAGAAAGCTTCTACCCAGAAGACGAAGAAATCCGGTAAAGGGTGGAAAGTGATAAAGGATCTGAAGCCTGGCCGCAAGCCAATGGCTGTGAGAAGAAAAGGGGATGACGAGCACTGATCGATTTATACGCCCCGGAATGCCAAGAAGCGGGGCGTATGATTAATTCTGTGATTTTAAAATGGTTGCCAGATGGAGTCTTCAGAAAGTTATTCAATGGTGATTCTTCCTCTTTTTATTTTTTTTGCCCGGATTTGCGATGTTTCACTGGGCACATTACGTATTATATTCATTTCTAAGGGCTATAAGAATCAGGCTGCCCTGATCAGTTTTTTTGAGATATTGATTTGGATTGTCGTCATTACCAGGGTCATTCAGCATATAGACAACTGGATCAACTACCTGGCTTATGCCGGTGGATTTGCTACCGGAAGTTATGTGGGTATGCTCATTGAACAGCATATAACGCTGGGATATGATATGATACGCATCATTACCAGGCTGAATCCCAACAACCTGATTCAGGCGCTGCGGGAAGAAGGATTTGGTATCACCGCACTCAAGGGGAATGGGATGGAAGGAGAGGTGGGAGTCATTTATGTGATCATACAACGAAAACATCTCAAGAGGGTCACGGAGCTTATACGGCAAAACAACCCGCATGCTTTATATACCATCGAGGATATCCGTTATGTAAGCAAGTCTATCTATTATAAGATCAAGCCCACCCGAAAAATTCATCGTCTGTTTTCCAAGAAATGAACCAGGGAGCATAGGCATTCGCACCCTGCCAGTGCCCCCTGGTCCGGTAAGGTTGTTTATTTGCTCCAAACCGGATCCTCTGGTTTGGTGATATCCTGCTTGTCTTTTTCTTTTAACTGATTGATCCATGATCATTTTCACGGCTTTTTACGGTTGGGGATCCTTTCCGTTGATCACATAATTGGCAGCCGAACCACCCCCATTGAAGCGTTCGTCTATTATCACCGCTTCCTTGTCGAGCCGGGAAAAGCAATACCGGTTAAAGAAGGTGTATCCGCCCTGGCTCCTTTTTCCCGGGGTTTCCAGTTCACGTTCAGTTAAACCTTTTTGCCAACGGTGTGCTGAAACAGGCTATAGATATTCTGATTGCCGGTCAGAGGTGAGCTTGGGCATCTCAAAACATGACTTTTCGTTTTTCGGAAGGGTGCCGTTTGTCAAAATGCCTTTATGTTCTGCGACATGTAAGCCTTTTACATGTTTTAAGTATGAATTAATCCATCTGTTCAGACCATTCATGTAAAAGATCGAACACTTGCATCTTTAATCCATATAACGGGGTAAACTGAGCGTTTAAATCGCCGAAATACAAACAAAGGACCCATCCGACTGGTTTTTATGAAATCGTCGGAGCAATCCAAAGAACAGGACCTGATATGAAGGATAAAAGCAGCAATAAAGCGGGAAGCATGGAAGAAGGAGGAAAACCTATAAAATACATCCTGGTGGTAGAGGATGACAGGGTGAGCATTCTGTATCTGAAAGAATTGATCAGTTTGTTGGATATACCCGGCATGGAGCTAAAAACGCATCATGTTTTTAGCGGAGAAAAAGCCATAGAACATTGCAAGGATCATCCCTGCGATTTGGTGCTGATGGATCTGAAGCTTCCCGGCTTGGATGGCCTGGAAACAACGCGTCAGCTTAGAAAGATCAAGCCTTTTATGCCCATTATTGCCCAAACGGCTTTTGCCCTGAGCGGTGACGAGCAAAAAGCCATGGAGGCCGGATGCAATGATTATATTGCCAAGCCTATTTCTGAGGGCGACCTGGTCAACAAGATGAAAAAGTACCTGACCTTATAATTATGCTTCCTTTTGGACTTCCAGGGTCTGCACAATTAAAATTTTGACTCCTTATGACGACGCCTTCCTGAGAAAAAATGAGTGGGTGGCTCAGGAATTCAGGCAAAAAATATTACTTTTACTAAACCCAAATTCTTTCCCATCATGAAAAAACAAACACTCTGGAGCATAGTTTCTGTTCTTGCAGTTGCAATGCTCTTATCCTTATCGTCGTGTAACAAGAAAAAAGCCATGACCAATATCAAGCCACCGGATGCAGAGAAAAAGCCTAAAGAGCTTACCATTCACGGAGAGACACGTGTCGACAATTATTACTGGTTGAATCAGCGGGAGGATCAGCAGGTCATTGATTACCTGGAAGCTGAGAATGAATATACCCAGGCGCTATTGGAGCCCACCCAGGATTTGCAGGAGGAGCTTTTCAAGGAGATGAAGGGGCGCATCAAGGAAAACGATCAGTCGGTACCCTACCATAAGAATGGGTACTATTATTATACCCGTTATGAGGAAGGGAAGCAATATCCCATCTATTGCCGAAAGGAAGGATCGCTTGAAGCGGAAGAGCACGTAATGCTTGATGTCAATGAGATGGCCCCGGATGATGGATTCTATCAGGTCACCGGGCTGAGTGTGAGTCCGGATAATAACCTGGTAGCCTTCGGTGTGGATACGGTAGGAAGGCGAAAGTATGTCATTCATGTCAAAAATCTGGAGACAGGGGAGGTCTATGATGATGCTCTGTCAATGGCCACCGGCAGAGCTGTGTGGGCCAATGATAACCAGACGCTTTTTTATACCCAAAAGCAGGAAGGGACCCTTCGGGCTCACAAGATTTTCCGCCATACCCTGGGTGAATCTGCTGATGCGGATCAGGAGATTTACCACGAATCCGATGAGACTTTTACCACCCATGTTTATAAGAGCAAATCAGAACAATACATTATGATTGCCTCGGGCAGCACCATGTCGGACGAATATCGCTACCTGGATGCCGATAAGCCACAAGGGGCTTTTCGTGTCGTGCAGCCCAGGGAAAGAGGACTGGAGTATTCGGTAGCTCATTTTGGCGATCATTTTTATATACGCACCAACTGGCAGGCCAAAAATTTCAGGCTCATGAAGACCTCTGTTCGCCAAACCGGCAAAGCATCCTGGCAGGAGGTAATCCCACACCGCAAGGACGTGTTGCTGGATGGTATGGAATTGTTCCGGGATTTTTTGGTGGTGGATGAAAGGAAGGAAGGCCTCACCCGGCTGCGTGTGATTCCCTGGAACAACGGTGATGAGTACTATATCGATTTTGATGATGAGGTATATGCCGCCTATATATCCATGAATCCCGATTTTGACAGCAAAAAACTCCGGTATGTGTACAGTTCGATGACTACTCCCAGAACTACCTACGACTATGATATGTCAACCCGTGAAAGGGAGCTGATGAAAAGGGATGAAGTGCTGGGCGATTTTGATCCGGATAATTATGAATCGGAACGTTTGTGGGCCGAAGCCGATGATGGCCGGCGTGTACCCATCTCGATGGTATACCGAAAAGGTATGGCAAAGGATGGCAAAAACCCGACCCTCCTATACGGTTATGGATCATACGGCTATACCAGGGAGGCAGGTTTCAGCTCCACTCGCCTGAGTTTGCTGGATCGCGGGTTCATTTATGCCATTGCTCATGTCCGGGGCAGTCAGTACCTGGGAAGGGAATGGTACGAGGATGGTAAGTTGCTCAATAAGCGAAATACCTTCACCGATTTTAATGACTGTGCCGAGCACTTGATCCGGGGAGGCTACACCAGCCCCGATCATCTCTATGCCATGGGTGGCAGTGCAGGCGGTTTGCTGATGGGTGCCATTGTTAATATGCAGCCCGAGTTGTATCATGGCATCGTGGCTGCTGTACCTTTCGTGGATGTGGTGACCACCATGCTGGATGAAAGCATCCCCCTGACAACCGGTGAGTTCGATGAATGGGGCAATCCTAAGGAGGAGAAATATTATGACTACATGCTTTCCTATTCTCCCTACGACAATGTAAAGGAGCAAAAGTATCCCCATATGTTGGTTACAACCGGATTGCATGATTCACAGGTTCAATACTGGGAGCCCGCCAAATGGGTGGCCAAACTCCGCGACATGAAAACCGATGACAACCTGTTGCTGTTGCATACCAACATGGAAGCAGGGCATGGGGGAGCATCCGGAAGATATGAAGCTCTGAAGGAGACGGCGAGGGAATATGCGTTCTTTCTCTATCTTGAAAACGAAATAAAAACAAATCCCAAATAAATTCCAACCTACAAAGGATGAACCTTTAAACCGTTAAGGTTGGGGTCAGAAGGTTGACTTTTTCAGTCGACCTTCTGCCGTAATTGAAAAACGGGCCTTTCACACTATCTGGATTTGTATACAAACGATTTAACTTCAGCTAACCCGTTTGGTGCCTTGTTCATTCATTATTTGGGATTTGTTATTCCGTTATTAGAGCCCCAACCTGTAGGTGAATTTTACCAAAAACACATTCTTTGGATAAATGCTGAACAGATCCTGAAAATCACTCTGGAATGCAAATGTGCCGGTGGGATGGAAGCCGTTTCGGTTTTGCGACCATACCAGGTAAAGGGTTGAGCCGGGGGTGTATTCCCACCGGGCTACCAGGTTGGATTTAAACTGCAGCACATTGAAATCGGGATCTGTGAAGGAATAGTCGGTGTTTCCATCGCGGTTTTCATCGATCCGGTAGACACCCTCCCCGCTGGTTATTTTTTGATCCGGGAAGGTCTGGAACCGATCCGGGTATGCAGCAGCGTCTGGATCGGTGATTTTCTTGAACGAATGGTAATCACCCGAAGCGATGAACGGTTGACCCCAGTATTGCAGCGATAGGTTGGGAGTGAGACTGAAATTCAACCGCAAGGAAAGGCTGAGGGTTGTCCGGTCAATGGCCGACATGATGTATCGCTTTTGATCGTTGTATCCTTCGATGCCTACAAACTGCAGGTTGTTGTGTTGCTTGCTGAATGAAGGGCTGAGGGTCATCTGCAGGGTATTGTGGGGTCTCCAGGTGATGTTGCTCCAAACGCCCCTGGAATAGCTGTGTTGATAGCGACTCCACCGTTGATTGTGGCCAATGCTAAAGGAGAGATTCTTACGGGGATCGGTTTCAATGTCGACCCAGTAATTCAATGAGGCAGGTTCCCGGAGCATGGGTCCACCCCTCAGGGCTGTTTTATTATTGGCCGGACTGTTGCCATTGAGTCCCATGCCCAGTTCCCAGTAATTTTTCAGTTGGGTATGAATGTTGAAATTGCCGCCGGTAACGATGTGTTCGCCGCTGTAATCCCATATCCTCCACTGGTTCATATTGACCTGAAGGTTTCTGAATATGGCGAAAGGTTCCCACAGCCGGTACTGGGCCCATCCCAGTTGGGACAACTGGTCGGCCTCCCTTTGATATCCCATGTCATTTAGTTCCAGCCCGGGAGATTTCCAGTTAAGGAATATTCCGTACCGAAAATGGCCCTTCCCCATCTTGGTGAAGCTTAGGTTCCCTCCATGGCCGGAGAGGGTATTTAGGGTGGTATCCAAGGAAAGATGATCGGCATCCGGCCGTTGGTAATAACGGGCCGATGAGCGTTGAGTACGGGTGATGGCTTCCCGGCTGCCGCGTACATGACTGAACATACCTCTGAAGGAGATGGTGTAGGCCCGGTCGTTCCATTGATGCTTGAAGTTTACGCCCCCGGTATAAGCCTGATCATGCAGAAAATCAAGATGGCTTGCCTCAATCTTTCGGTTGGTGGCCGTAAGAATGCCACCCACCATGGTGCCGCCCTCGTTAAACTCCTTTTGGGCTCGTCCCAGGAAATAGTTGGTCAAGGGTTCTACCGCCTGATGTCGTGTTTCGCTATTGCCTTTGATGGTGGCCTGCTCGCGGGCTGTCATGCTCTCCATGACACCTACCGACCATCCATCACGGGTTTTACCGGTCAGCTTAAGCGCTCCCAGGATGGATGTATTCTCGGGTGTTTGTGCATATTCACCCGGTTGAGTGGCGGGTGAATAGCGGGGAGAGCGACCGATTCTTCTGGAATAAAACAGGTTGTCGTTCATGAAATTGCCCATCTCCATCA
>Ga0102925_1001910_pt1 | contig 11524 bp, 10 predicted proteins | sample SalPonR1_A_D1_MG_FD_78216 | JGI IMG/M metagenome (GOLD analysis project Ga0102925, IMG submission 78216) | Salt pond soil microbial communities from South San Francisco under conditions of wetland restoration - Salt Pond MetaG R1_A_D1_MG | ecosystem: Environmental > Aquatic > Marine > Intertidal... | reverse complement strand
CTTCATTGTTTCCATTAGATTATTTGCTTCACTTTCTGTTAAAACAGCCGTCGGTTCATCGAAAACTATCAGTTTAATATTTTCTTTATCGATTTCTCTTGCAATCTCAATAAATTGCATGTATCCAACGGGCAGACCTTTAACGCGTACCCATTCTTCAACATCTAAACCCGCTACATCTAAAGACTCTCTTGCTTCTTTATCCATCTGTTCTCGATCTAAAAACCTTAATTTTTCAGCTTTTTTCCCAAGTAATTTACTTATAAAGCTTTCTTTTGTTATCTCTCTATTCAATTTAATATTTTCCGCAATTGTATATTCCGGAATAAGCATAAATTCTTGATGAACCATTCCTATTCCATACTTCATTGCTTCTTTTGGAGAATGTATATTAACTGACTTTCCATCAATTAATACTTCCCCATCGAATCCGCCAGTATTATGAATCACTGGCATGCCAAATAAAACATTCATTAAAGTCGATTTTCCTGCACCATTTTCTCCTAATAGGGCATGAATTTCTCCTTCTTTTACATTCAGATCAATACCATGTAATACTTTATTACCATAGTATTCCTTATGAATGTCTTTCATCTGAAGAGTATAGTTTTCCCCCATAAAAAACCCCCATTTTAATATTCTTTCAAAAAAATAAAGCTGCCTTACGGCAACTTTATTAACTTTTTTTTAGTAATTTAAGAAATCTAACAGTACCATGTAATAATTGTCGTATTTTGTTCCACCTTCATCTAACAACTTCATACCAACTGATGTATCAGCAAAAGTTTCAAACTTTTCTCTTACAACTTCTTCATCAACTTTTCCGTCAGTTTCGCCATCTATATACGCTTTGGCATAATCTGCACCAGCTTCGATGAACATCATAGCAACTGGAACACCCCAAGTCGACATTCTACCTTCATTACCTGCTTCAGCAATTTTTTCTCTTGATGCTTCAATTACGAAATCAAGGTCTCCACGTTTATCTTCAGGAATTTCAATACCTAAAGCTGATGGGAATCCGTGGTATGGTGATGGACAACATGGCTGCGGATAAATAGCGCCTTCTTCTAAAACTGCACTAATAATTGGAACTTGTAGTGAACAGTTAGTAGCAAAGAATGCTGTATCTTTTCCATACTCATCAACTTTTCTAGGAATATCTTCTAAAATAAACTGTTGAGCACCAGATACGCCTGCATCACCTGTTGGGTCTGGAGCAGTTGCATCTACAAATTCTAAACCAATTTCTTCACATGTTTCTTTCATTAAATCTCTTCTTGCTGACAATAATGCATATGACATATGTCTTGGGAAAGAATAATGAACAAATACTTCTGCACCTTGAGCTTTTGCTTGTTCAGGAATTGCTGTACCCATGCCTATTTCATCCATTGCAAATACAAGATCTGCTTTATCAGAAATCATTTTTGGGTCTTCCCCAGGTGTACCAGCGATTACTAATAAATCAGGATTAATTTCTCTTGCTTTTTCAATTGCTGCAGAAGCGCCAGGAATTGCTTGTACAAAAATTAACGCTTTTACATCTGGATCAGAAACCATACTTACAACATTTGATATTGTTGTTTCTTGCTCATCCATAAACTTCGCTGGATAAGTCATGATTTTTACATGGTCTTCACCATATTTTTCTTGTACATTCTGAGCAGCACGGTATTCTTCTTCATTTTGTACTACTGTACCTGTCATGATTGCTATTTTCCAATTATCATCAGCAGCTTCTTCAGCAGCTTCTTCTGTTTCTTCAGCAGCTTCTTCCACTTCTTCTGTTTCTTCTACATCAACTGGATCATCAGTACCTGCATTGCCGCCACAGCCTGTTAAAGCAAAACTCGCAACAAGAACAAATACTAAAAGTAATACGGTTGTTCTTTTTAACATAAAATCCCCCTCTAAAATATAATTATTTCACATCCTAATCTATAAACACTCTCCTGTCTATAAATCCTTTATTAGAATGTTACTTTTCTGTAACCATTCTACCGTATATTTCAAATATTTGCAATATTAATTTATAATCTTTATGTTTTCAGACAATTTGTAAGCAACTGTAAGGTTTGTGCCTTAAACATTAAGAAATAGCCTATTTACATACATCGCGGTGAATATTTTTTGTATTTATTCACATAGATCGCAGGGAAAAATACCCGCTTTTGCGGCATCAAATTTTTTTCTAAAAATTTCGTAATCTGAGAAAGGATTACTTTCTATCATTTCACAGCTTTTATCATGATAGGTTTTTCTACCTGTAGATAAGTCTTCAGATATATAATAGAGTTTTGATTTGATTATGCGACTGCCACTGAAGGCATAATTATTATAGAAATTTCCTCGACTACCAAGGGGTAATCCTTGAAAAAATACAAGTAAACTAACATCAGAAATACTATTGTCCCAGTCATCTTTAGTAATCGTTGGCAAATAAAATTCATAACTAATACCAAAACTCTTTGTAATATCATTGTATTCATTAATATGATAATTCAATGATTTTTGAATTTTATCAATTATCGTTCTATTTTTTATGGCATTATATTGTCCCCTATCACTTAAAATAGTATCAGCCAATACAGATTTATTTTTTAGGGATTCATAACTACCTTTATAAAACTTATCTAAATCAACAGTATAGATCTCCAAATGATCCTCTAGATAAAATCGATAAATATAATTATTTTTTTTAAAACTATAAGGTTCTTTTGGTTGCCATATTAATCGTCTCTCTTTATCCCCACTGACATTAATGTACTCACTTTGAGCTAAAACTGAAAAGCCATCCTTTTCTATACTAACCATTGCTGGCACGTACTGGGACAATTGAATCGTACTTAAAGCTGTATCTGGCATTTCAAAATTGACTTTCAGTGTTTTAAAAAATGTTGCTTTGGCTAATGCCCGATTAATATCTTCATCATTAGTATAAACACCTATAGCATCTTCAGTAGCAGTATCAAGAATTCTATTATACATAATGCTTTGTTCAGAAGCACTCTGCAAATAATCTCTTTTTATTTTAGTCGTTATCAGAAAAGGAATCGTAATTAAAATGAAAATTATTGCTAAATCAGTAATTTTCATTTTTTACCATACCTCCATAATTTACGACTATATTTTTTTCTGGTAATTGACTCCCTAATACAATACTTTTTAGTCTTGTCGCTATGGTTTCATTTATGTTATAAACCTTCATAACAAAATAATCACCATTGGAAAGATAATAAAAAGGATCTTCTTCATCAGAGTAAATTACTTTCAGAATTTCTTTTGAATATGTATTTCTATAAGTATTTTTCGCCGTTCCTTCAAAGGTAGACAAATCTGTTACATCTAAGTAGACTGGTTGAACAACTAAATGTTCATGGGTTAGGTCGATGGAATATCTGTTACCAGTTGCCTGTAGCTTCTTTAAAAGATCATCATACATTCTAGGTGTTATATACCCAAGGTTTCTAACAGAGTCTACAAAATAAGTCACTTCATTTAATACAATTGTTCTTGAAATATAATCTTGGTTCTCAAACATATTTAAAACTGGAAATACAAATAATAAGATTACTACTAATAAAATAGCTATAAATTTACTTAATGTATTTTCCATTATTCTTGCCTATATTCTATATACATCACTTGCCCACTTTCATTGAATACTATATTCTTAAAATATTTCTCATCAGGATCTATATTTAATAAATCGTTTTTCATCTCAATTGTTACACCATCGATCATAATCGGTAAATCCTTGAAACCTATCTTTTGAGCAATGATTTCGTAGCCTAGATTATAATCTTCATCAATAATTTCTTCTTTTAATAGAAGGCTTGTAGATTTCAAATAGCTACTTTCACCTAAATCAATCAACGCTACTATTTCTCTTTGACAAAAAAGAAATAAACTTATACTTAAAACGAAAAATACCATCATTGATACTTTAAATAAAAAATTTCCTAAATTTTCAAACATTATTGCTGCGTAAAAGCTAATCCAATAATTGAATCATTTTCATTACGGATAACTTTTCCTAAGAATCTACCATTTGGATTGACATATTCATCATTACTTGTATCAATTAATTCTGAAATACTGTTGCCACCACTAGATGAAATTTCTCCAACGAAATCGTCACTGGAAAAGTTTGTTCCATCTATATCTTCTATATACCAGGAGCCATTTGGATCTTTCCCTGTTGCAACAAAAATACCAACCCTTTCTTCATCATATTTCCTTACCACATTAACGACTTCTGAACCTGAAACTTCTTGGTCTTCATAAATTGTAAATTCAGTTTCTTCAATATCGGAACTAATCTGACTAATCTTTGATGTGGAACTTTTTAGAATACCCTGACCTTGTCTTAATATGAAAAAACCTGAGGTAATCACAGCTAAGGTTATGGCTACTGCTGCACCAATCATTAACATTTTTAAAGAATTTTCCATTGTTGTCCTCCTTGTTATAAGATACCCTTCATTTGATGAGAGTAATTTAATAGTTGATTTAAACTAAATAGTAAAAAAGGTAATAATAAATAAAAAAATAAAGTAAAACTAAGGGGTACAAAAGCAATTAATTTACCAATCATCCCCTTCTTCTCAATTAGCAATTCGTTGTCTTGTTTCCTTTTTTCTTGGTAATACTTCCGTTCAATGACAAGTTCATCAAAGGCCAATGCTAAAGGAATTTTTTCACTTGCGTTGATTAAATTATCAACAATACGAATAAAAGATGTATAAGCTTCATCCTGTTTTAGAGTTTTTAAAGCATCTAGATCACCTGATTCAAAATCATTAAGACATTTATTGATTGATCCTTTGAATATTGTTGAAAACTGTTCCATCCAACGCAGTACTTCTTCAACAGATATGCGTTCAAAATACATAATCATTAATATAATAGTATGCATTTGGATTACTTCTTCTTCAATAGTCATTAGTCGCATTTTCTTTTTAAATTTTAGTAGCAGTGTCGGCCATTGATAAGCTATTAGACTTACAAAAGAAGCAACAATCAAATACCACCACTTAAAATATAAATCTTTGTAAGCATTGATCTTATTGTAGATCCTATTACTTTCTACAACCAATACTTTCCTGGATAACTTTTCACGACTGGCAAGGTATTCTTGTACCTCTACTTGACTAAAGCTTTCGTTCTTTAATGTTTCAATATAAACTTGGTCTGGTTTTGATAAATAACTTTCTTCCGTTAGAAGTATTTGATTACCACTAATAATAATGGCATTAACCATTACGACTAGACTTACTAAGAATAAACACATAGCTGCAATTAACTTTGTCAAATAGTAGACGCTAACAGATTTTGTGTAACCTGCATCCTTTAAAAAATTCTCATCTTTTAAATACTGACTATAATCTGAGTTAATTTTTGTTTCAATTAACCTTTTTAACCACCGGATCTTAAGTAATCCCTCGTAAATTTTTGAATTATGATTCCTCTCCTGTTCTTCATTGCTTTTCATTTTACTAATGAGCACATAGGAAGCAATAACTAATAAAAAAGTTCCTAAATCTATATAAAAACCATACTTCCCATTAAAGTAAATGCTTAACTCAGGTAAGTTCATAAGTGCCCATTTTTCTAATGGTTTAATAAAGAATATTGGTAAAACTGTTATTAATGATAAACTTTTAAATAGATAGTTTAACCGTTCTTTTCTCAGTAACTCGTACTTAATTTCTTGCTTTAGATAATTCATATTTCTTAAAAATACTGATTCTTCATTAACGACTCTATCACCAAATTTCTGTACCAGGTGAGCCAATGCAATGAAATTCTTAAAAAACTTATTTGGTGCCAGATCATAATAATTTTCCATTGCATTCTCTGGTGCCTCAGATGATAAAATATCATACATCTTCTTAGCATGAAGACTCATTTCAAAATTTCTTTTTGTCACATTCTTAGTAGTATCATAAACCGCTTCATCAATCATTTTATGGTTATGATAATGATGTTTTACTTCTGATAAGAAATCTTCAAATTGAATCAAAAGTTTCTTTTCCATATCTCCAATATATAGATTCAAAAATTGTTGATTCATAATCATAAGCATCGTTAAACCTAATAATAGGAAGTACAAACTATCCACTGAATAAAGCAAGAATGTCCCCAGAAGAAAGGTGAATCCAAAAGCATATAAGATTAATTGGGTTGACTTTTTCCTAATGGTTTTCTCGTCCGTTAGTTCAATGAATTTTAGTTTCCTCTCAACTTTCTTTAAATACCCCTTTAGAAGAGGCATTTTTTCTAGATATTTATGTATTTTTAATAAAAATTTTGAATCTTTTCCAAAGGATTTTCTCATAACTTTACGTTTTTTTAATTGCTTTAATTGATAAAATGCATAAGCAAAAATAATTAAAGCAACTACTATTATACTGAATAGAATTTTTATAATTATCTCATTACTCATAATGCACCAAACCATTATTTTCAGCAAATGCTATAAATTCCTTTTTATTCCTAGGTTCAAGTGCTTTTATAATTTTCTCATATGACTGTTCAGAAAGTTTGTTCTTAACACTATACTCCCCAGCTTCCCACAAAACTATATCTCTTGTCTTGTACTGTCTTTTGCTTGTTTGCCTTCTAAAATATTCCGTCATAGTATCTAAAAAATGGTCTAGTTTTTCATCTGAAGGAACGTCTTGATAAGTTATTGGATACTCTTCAGCTCTCTCACTAAGTATTTCAGTAATCCGCGCGATGTATCTATGACCTTCTGGGTTTTTATTCAAGTGAATATCAAAATTTATAACTTCAGCTACTTGTTCTTCTGCTACTGTCTCATTAGAAAAGACGCCTGTTTGTAATAGATTGTTCCGTAAAGATTTAACTAAAGTATCGCTTGTTTTCGCATGATGAGTAAATAAGGTAAATAAAGAAGCTACTTGAGTCATTTGAATCATCCATGAAGCAACTGGTGCTGTTGCTACTTCTCCTAAAATATTTACCGAACCATCTGTTTTTTTCTGTAAATCTAAGCCTTCTTGACCAGATATGTCACTGGTTTCTTTAAAAGATAGAACATTGCGATAGGGATATATTGATCGCAAATGCAGTTCAAAAGCCATTTCTTGAACTCTTAAGTTATAGATTGGATTAATAAAAGCAACCATTGCCATTAGTAAAGTCGTTTTTCCTGTGCCTTGACTTCCAGTTATAGCCGTTACTTGGCAACCTTTTACAAGCCATTTAACTAGACCAATACACAGCGCATTATTCCCATCAGTAATTAATTGATCCATTTCAATTTTTTCAATACTATCAAATTTTCTAAGAAAAAAGGCCCAACTTTCAGAAAAAGGCGGACGTGTGACAACGACGCGACTACCATCTTGCATTTTATTGACTTTATAACCAACGGTTTCTGTTAATTGACCTGGATGGTCATATTTATAAATGTTTTTACAAACACGGATCAGCTCATTTTGAGTTTTAAATGATAAAAATCGCAAATGAATTGATTTTCCCTTAAAGAATATCCAAATCGAATCATAAGAAGCAGGTAATTTGGCTATGGTTTCTAAGTTAGTTTTTTCATTTAAGCGCTGAAAAAAGTTGATAGGAATGCCAGATACACCGCCAGAAATACCATCAATTTTCATATCTCTTAGCTCATCAATAATTGAATAACCTTTATATCTTTGGTAAATACGTTGAACGAGTATATCTAATTGGTCTTCAAAGTCTGATAAGAAGCCAATTTTTTCTTCATATAACTGACAAATATCCGCGTCATCAATATAGTAAGAGCCTTCAGTTCGTAAATTATCCAGTTGATTTTCTTTAATCATTTTTTCAAAAGCTCTTTGACCATGTTTCTTTTGATAAGAATAAAGTAAGATATCAAATTTAGTTGCAACGGTTAAGGCTTTTGACTTTTTAAAAGGTATCACTTTATGGATATTTACTCGAGTTATATTAAACTCCTTTAATAAAATATCTTTAATAAAAGCTTTTATATAGTTTTTAGAATTAATATCACCATAGATACATGTTTTTAAAGACTTCCTTAATTGTTCCCTTCTTTTAGATTGCTTAATATATTCTTCTTTTGATAAACGCATCCGATAAAAATTAGTTCTTAAAACATTATTAAAGTAATCCTTTACAGATGCCGTCAAAAATTCAATGGAATATAAATCTTCTCTTACTTCAGCCACTTGTTTACCACCATTGAATACTCCGAATAGCTTTAAAATAATTAATAGGAGTAGTATTGAAACTATAAAAATCATCATTAGATTAAACATCTTGATCACCTAAACTAACTAATTCTAAATTGATTTCCAGATATTTCAATAACATCTCTACACTATTCTTTACACTTTTAAAAAAACTATCCTTTCTACTTTTAGATGGACTCAATAAAAAATAATCTGTAACTTTCCCATCATTCAATGCATCAAGGTAGTTAACATTATAGGGGATTGTGCCTAAACAATCATTTTTACCTAATAGTTTTCTAAAACTATTCTTTTGATTAAAGTCATACTGTCTGATTAAGTTCTTCCGATTAAATTTAGAGGCTTGGTTGTAATTGCCTAGAAGAAAAAAACATTTTTCTTGATAATCCTTATAAACTGAAGTCTCAAAAAAATTGCTAATCACTTGCTTGTTTTGATTCAAATTTACAACAATAACATCTGCTCTTTCAAGGAGAGATTTACTATATTGATTGCCTGCTGTCGCGTCAGAAAATATAAAATCATAGTACTCTAATGCACTGTTGAGAATATAATCTTCCATTTGTCCTAACGCCGAGTAAAAGCTTTCTCTATTATTCATTGCAGTGCCTTGTAGTAAATCTAGCTTATTCTTTAATATTGTTGTTGTATAATTTTTAAAATTATCCTGATTTAAAGCATTATACTTACAATAACGCATTAAGGCATCTATTCCAATATCAAACATATTGTCATTAACATTTTCTAATGTTCCGTGGTCTAAGAAAATTTCATCTAATGAAGATTTATCAAACTCATTATGAAACATTAAGACTTTATAGCGATAATTCAATGTCAGTTCCAAAGCCATAGCCGCTAGATTACTTGTGACACCACATTGTCCATGTACATTGCTCCAAAATACAATATGCATCTTTAACACCCCTTCCGCGAAGCTTTATAAGCTTTTTTAATTCTTGACTTATTATATTGGGTTGTCTCTAATAAAATATTTTGATACAACTGGTAGTAATCCTTTGGCAATTTTATTGTTTTTTTAACAGCCTTGTGTTGAAGAGCTAATCGCCCTTTTAAGATGTTCTCATGCATTTCTAAATAATATGTATTACTAATGGTTAAACTATGTTGATTTGAAAGAATAAAATTAATATACTTTTTCTTTATTTTTGAAGCAATGTAATCAACAAATATTTGGTTAAGACTAAAGTCTTTTCTCACTTCATTAATTTTACCTAATAATACTTGAGTCCCTTCGATGGACTTACGGTTATAACTTGTGATTAGGTATTGATAGTCACTACTTAGAAGCCGATCAATCTCCTCAGAGTTAAAACCAATATTGATTAATAAAACATCAAATTCTGTTACATCACATCCTTCAAAATAGGATAGAAAATGAGTCATTTCATTATAATCAATAACTTCCAAGGCTAAATCCTTTGGCAGATAGTATTCTAACCCTTTTTCTTTAGAAGCATCTAATAAGCCTACCTTGAATCCTAAATTTTTATACATCCTTGCTAAGTAAATGATGAAATCCCACTTTACTTCTCCAAAAAAGCCTAATTTAGTTAAAGTCATGGGTAGCCCCCTCATCGGTCACGGGTGCTTCTTCTACTGTTTTAACAGTAGGAAAATCCTGATTAGCCACCTTCTTATTTACTGATGAGACTTCTGCAGTAATATCTTCTTCTACCTGAGCTGTTTGGGCCTCGTCTAAAGTCTTCAAAATGTTTTCTAAAGCACTTCTCTTTTCACGATCCAATGTAGAATAATGGCTATTGGGAGGTATTCCTTCTTCTATTAACGCAATAACTTCTTCATTCGGAATATAGTTGACTAAAGCTTTCTTTTGAATATTTGATTCAATGTAGCGACTAATATAGAAAGACGATCCTTGAAAGTAAGCTTTATCAACTAATGCACTACTCAGTAGCAAACTCTCTTTCTCACTAAGAGAAAGCCATATTGTATTATTACTCAGATCAATCTTTTTAACTTGTTTTTTCGAAAGCACAATGAATTCTAAGCCATTAGCATATCTTATTCTACAATCGACAACTTCATTTTCCTTTAAATCACTCTGTAATAGAACTGTTGAAATTTCTCTTATGCGATGGTCATCTTCTAACTCACTTTCTACTAGAACATTTTTAAAAATAGGTGTCTCTTTGTTATATTTAATAATCGTTTGCTTGCCAAAATCATCTGTTCCAGCAAAGACTTCTTGGGGTAAATTAGAATAGATCTCTTTTAACTCAACTAAGGCTTCTGTTAATACAACACCTTTTTCGATTGGGTTTTTGGGTATAAGAACCATTCGTTTTTTCATATATTTTTCAACTTGTAGTGCTTCAATTTCACTTTCATAATTCCCTTGTAATTTTCCAATAACCCTCTGATAACTCACATAGCCCAAAAAACCACTACCAGTAATAATCACTAAGATGAAAACCCCTGCAATAAATTTTTTAAAATATGCTTTTCTTCTACCAAAGCCCATGGATCACCCCTTTCCATATTTTCTTAAATACATTTTCTCTATTACTTTCTTTTAAGATTTCATCAAAAATCTTTTTTGCTCTTTTTTCAGGTTTAAAGGGATTCGCGTTAAAAGGGATGGAGATCAGTTCATTTTCCATCCACTTATTCATTTCCTTTAAGTATTTTTTTTCAATAAACGGCACTAGATAAATCCAGTTTCTTTTATTATCCATTGTTTTCAGTTCTTCATAAATTGATTCCGACTGCATTAAATGCCAGTCAATCCCTGATAATATACATAACTTAATATCAGACATAAAAAAATAATCTAATCGGTTAACTTTATGGTAATCACCAAAATCTAGTAAGATATACTCATATGTATTCTTATAATTGTTTAAAAACTCAGATAGTTCTACATCAAAAAAATAATGTACCCCTTTAAATTTAAAGCGATTATCAAGGGCTTTTAAATGATGGTTTACTTGTCCAAAATTTGAAAAAGCCTCTGATTGATTCATTTCAATAATTGCCACTGAATGGTTCAGTTGTAAATGGTGAGCAAACATCATTAATGTATGGGTTGCACCAATCCCTTGTTGTCCACTAAGTATACCGATGATTTTAGTGCCTAAATGATTCACTAAATCTTTCTGTTCTTTTATTTTTCTTTTGCCCTGATCACTTAAATCAAAATCATATTGAACAGCGTCTCGATAAACTCTTGGCTTTTGCAAAATATTGATGCTTTCATCTATTATTTTTTGAGGCGCACTACTAATAATAATGTTATAAACTCCTAGGTTTACTAT
>Ga0102925_1001901_pt1 | contig 11548 bp, 8 predicted proteins | sample SalPonR1_A_D1_MG_FD_78216 | JGI IMG/M metagenome (GOLD analysis project Ga0102925, IMG submission 78216) | Salt pond soil microbial communities from South San Francisco under conditions of wetland restoration - Salt Pond MetaG R1_A_D1_MG | ecosystem: Environmental > Aquatic > Marine > Intertidal... | reverse complement strand
GCAGAACCCGACGTGCCCTGGCCCAGGCCCGGCGCGATGCCGCGGCCAAGCAGCGGTTCCTGTCGACCATGAGCCACGAAATGCGCACGCCCTTGCACAGCATCGTCGTGGCCGCGGACATGGCCGAGAAGTCCGGGAAGGCCAGTGGAGGGCAGAGCTACCTGCCCAAGGTTCGGTCCGCGGCGCAGACCGCTCTGCAACAGGTGGAAGACGTGCTCGATGCGGCCCGCGACAGCGAAGACGCGCGCCGCGCGCCGCCCGAGACATTCGACGCCAGGGCGGTGGCGCGCTCCGTCTTTTTGCAGATGCAGCCCCTCGCCGCCGAACGCGGCAACGAGCTGGTCTTTGACTGGTCCGTTCCGGCGCTGCTGGATGGTCAACCGCGGGCCCTGTTCCGCGTCGTACACAACCTGGTCTCGAACGCGGTCAAGGCGACCGAGGACGGAACCGTGACGATCCGTGCATCGGAAAGCCACCTCGCCAGCCAGCCCGCGCTGCTCCTGGAGGTTGCGGATACCGGAACCGGGATCAGCGAAACCGATGCGCAAAACATCTTCACCGATTTCATCTCGGGGTTTCGCAAGAAAGCTAATATTGGCACGGGACTTGGACTTGGGATCGTCCGGAAAGCCGTGCAGAACCTGGGCGGCCGGATCGATCTGCAAAGCGCGCCTGGCAAGGGGTCGACCTTTCGAGTGCTCATCCCCCTTTCGAATAAAGCGACACAGTTTGAAACAGCACCCGCGCCCTTGGCCGAGGATGAGCATGGCGTCGCGCCATCGTCAGAGGGTCGGTCCTGTCGGGGAAAAAATGTCCTGCTGATCGAAGATCATGCGACCAACCGCGAACTGCTCGAAGGCATGCTCGCGACCATGGGCTGCACCGTCACCGCCGCGGATGACGGCCTGAAGGGACTTCGGATCGCCCTGGAGACCTCCTTTGATCTGATCCTGACCGATCTCAACATGCCGGGGCTGACCGGCGAGACCGTGGCAATGTGCCTTCGGCATTCCAGCCGTTCGGGGAACGCCTGCATCATCGCGGCCACTGCCAAGGCGACGATGTCCCAGATGGACCAGGACAGCATTGTCGCCGGAGGCATCGACGCATTCCTGTTCAAGCCATTCGACAGCGCGCGGCTCGAAGCCGTGATCTGCGACGCGTTGGAAGAGCGCGCCCTCGCCAGGGGCGATGACATCCCTGATGAGACAGACGCGACGAGTGACCCCGACATGCTGGCCCGGTCGGCGCAGGATCTGCGCGAGGTGCTGGCCTTGTTGCCCGGTGACGGGGCCCCGACAGAGGCCTCCGACCTCGAAGAACTGGCCCGCATGGCGCATCATGCAGGAGGGGCCCTGCTTTGCATCGGGTATAGGCGGCTTGGCCATGCGTTGCTGGAACTGGAACGCATCTGTGGGTCGCAGGATGCCGAAGACTTGCACGGCATGGCGATCGTCCTCGACACGGAGATCAAGCAGTTTCTTTCACGCGCAGGCGCCCCCGTCGCGCCGGTTTGACATCTGCGCCGTATCGCCAAGGGCGCGTTGAAAGAACGGCTCTCTCTTTCGAGTCCTGTGGGCAAACTATCGAACACACGCATTTCCGGCCTTTTCATGGCAACATCATGTCAACAGGCAGAAACAAGGACAGTTCATAATGTTCAGCGTATATGACGGCCCCGATGCCCACTGCATCCTTCTGAGCAAACGGCCGACTGCCCTCGTTGGCTTGCGGAACGTGCTTGAGCACAACGCGGCCCAACTCGATCGGGTTTCGGACTACGCCGCGCTTGACAGCGCACTGGTGGCCGATCCCGACATCAACGTCGTCATGATCGACCTCGACAGCTACGACAGCGTGATCGCGCGGGTCGAGGCGCTGAGCCATTTGCGGTTTGTCCACCGTGACAGGCCCACCATCCTGCTGTCCGAGGACTTCGAGACGGATGAGTTCGGCATGCATCGCAGGATGCTGGGGGACGTTTCGCTGCGCGTGCCCGTTCTGCATGCATCGCTGGAGATTGCATTGCTTCAGGCCCCGGTAAACAACCTCGAATGGCGCAGGCATCTTGAAGAGATGTCGTCTGAACCGGTCCGCGTGGTCAACCGCGAGCGGCATGAGGCGATCATGCACTCAGGCGCTTGACCCGCGCCAGTCATCCGAGCCTGGGTTCATGGTGATTGAAGATCATCGGCGCGGGCCACCTCGCGGTCCGTGTCGCACCCGTTGGCGTCGCCGCGTCCATGTGCGGGGTGAAATCGGGCGGGATCTGCCGGCCCGCCGCCTGGGCTGCTTCGGTACGGGGCAGGTCGGATCTCCTGGTCGACGGGGCACCTGTCGCGGCGGCGCATAGCGGCAACAAGGCATTGAGGTTCGCTATCGTTGCTGCATCCTTTCTCTCTTCGGACAAAACGGACATTTTTTGACAAAACCCCCTCCGGTGAGGGTTTTGTCAGTTTTGTCGGTTTTGTCCCGGCACCGGATGCTCATTGCGCGGCATATAACCAGCGGGCCATGCCTGCCCCCTTATGATCGCGGGGTTGACGGTGTAGAGCCGTTGCGGCCTGCCGCCTTGCGGGTCGACCGGCGATTGCTCTTCGCGGATCGCGTTACCGTTGTGCCGCAAGCACGGCATCAGCGACGGGACGTTCTAGAAGGGGCGGTCGAAGTATGGCGGGATGGAAGAGGTCGACTCCACCCGCGAAACAGACGGTCGAGTAAACTGTCCCATTAGCGCTGACATCAGACATCCGCTTCAGATTTTTAATATTTTTGAAGTATGAAAACAGCCAAAATATGTATTTTTATAATCAATATGGATATTTATGCTTGCTCCCCAGGTGTTCCTAGCTGCGGCGCCCCGGGGAAGTGCCCAATTTCAAAGAGGCCAACTCCCGCGGTGATCAAAAAAACCGGCGGACCCAGGGAGGAAAAATTATGGATGAGTCGCTTTCGAGTGCAGCAATTGCGCTATTGCAGATTGCTGAGCCTTTTCGCTTTCTCATGCTTGTTCTGGGGGTCTTGCTCGGTCTGGTGGTGGGCGTTGTGCCGGGGCTGGGTGGTCTTGTCGGGTTGACCTTGTTGTTGCCATTTACATTTCATCTGGACCCTTACACGGCACTTGCCGTCCTGATTGGGATGCATGCGGTCGTTGCCACATCGGACTCCATTCCCGCGGTGCTGTTCGGGGTGCCGGGCACAGTTGGCAGTGCTGCAACGATCGTTGACGGCTATCCAATGTCGCGCCGCGGCGAGGCCGGACGGGCACTCGGTGCAGCCTTTACCGCTTCGATGCTTGGGGGGCTGATAGGGGTGACGATGCTTGCCATCGCGATTCCGGTTCTGCGTCCATTGATGCTTTCGATCGCGTCGCCGGAAATGTTCGCCTTTTGCATTTTCGGGATATCGTTGGCCGCCTCGCTCAGTGGCAAGCATGTCATGCGTGGGTTGGCCGCCGCCGCGATCGGATTGGTGTTGGCAATGGTGGGAGAGGATTACCAGTCCGGCACCATGCGCTGGACGTTCGATACGATTTACCTGTGGAGTGGTATCCCCCTCGTGCCGCTGGCGCTGGGTCTGTTCGCCATTCCTGAGATCGCGGATCTTGTGGTCAAGAAGACTTCGATTGCCGGAGATGGCACGGCCAACCGCCAGACAAAGGGCCAGTTTATCGGCGCAAAGGACGTGCTGCGCAATCCCGTGGTCCTGTTTCGGAGCAGCGGCATCGGGGCGGTTCTTGGTGCGCTTCCCGGTCTTGGCAGCGCGGTGATCGACTGGATCGCATATGGCGCGACGGCCCGTAGCCGGGTTAAGAATGCCCGCTTCGGGGATGGCGACGTGCGGGGCGTGATCGCCTCCGAGGCGGCCAACAACGCCAAGGAAGGCGGCGCGCTGGTGCCGACCATTGCCTTCGGCGTGCCAGGTTCTGCCGCGATGGCGATCCTTCTTGGGGCATTCCTGGTTCACGGGATCGTGCCGGGGCCGGACATGCTGTCCAAGGATCTGGACGTGACCTACACGCTGATCTTCAGCGTGGCGGTGGCCAACCTGCTTGGGGCCGGACTTTGCTTTCTCTTTGCCCCAAGTTTTGCACGGGTCGCCTTGGTGCCGATCGGCATCCTTGCGCCGATCGTGATTGCAATCATCTTTCTGGGCGCGTTCCAAGGCGGCGAGCATTGGGGCGATCTAATCGTTCTGCTTGGTGCGGGCGTGGTGGGTTACATGATGCGGCTTCTGTCATGGCCGCGCCCGCCCTTGCTGCTGGGCTTTGTCCTCGGGGCGCTGATCGAACGCTACCTCGCCACATCGGTCCAGATCTACGGGGCGAGCTTTCTGATGCGCCCGGCAGTGATCGTTATCCTTGCCATGACTGCATGGGGTATCCTGTCGCCAATCATGCGCAAGATGCTGGCGCGCAGAAAGGTCGAAGGTGACGCGACCAGGATGCGATTTGCACCCAGCCTGGCGCGGTTCGACGCGGATGTCGGTTTCGGCGTTGCCGTCATTGCGTTTTTCGCGGCGATCTTCATCAGCACCGTCGACTGGCCGACGGCCGCGCAACTCGTGCCACAGGTCGTCGCGATCACTGGGCTTGGGGTGGTGCTGATTTATATCGCACAGCGGCTGTTCTTTGTCCGCGTGGAAGCGGCTGATGCCGGTGAAGCTGATGCTTCTGTCAACGCCAGGACCAGCTTGGAAATGGATCTGAAGGTCAAGCACCAGGACCTGGATGATGTGGAGGTGCGACGCCGCAGCATTGGCTATTTCGCGTGGCTGGGCGGATACTCGGGGCTAGCCGTTCTGATTGGGCCTCTGCTGGCGATACTGATCTGGGTGGGTGCCTACATGCGGCTTCACTTTGGACTTTCGTGGAAGTTAGTGCTGCCCTGCGCGGCCATCCTTTTCGGCGTGGCCTACGCGCTATTCGAAATAGTCCTGAACGCGAATTTTCCACAACCCCTTCTGCCGCTTCTCTGAGCGCGGGGCACACGCAATAAAACTAATAGGAGAGAACTCATGGGAACCGAAAATTCCGCGACGCGAAACTACCCGGACCTACACGATCATCTGAAAAACCTGGAAGAGGCGGGCCTTCTGATCCGTGTGGATCGCGAGATCAACAAGGATACCGAGATGCATCCCCTGGTGCGTTGGCAATTTCGCGGCGGGATACCCGAAAGCGAAAGGAAAGCCTTTCTCTTTACCAATGTCGTCGACAGCAAGGGCAAGAAATACGATATCCCCGTGGTCGTCGGGGCACTAGCCTCCAGCCGGGAAATCTATCGCATGGGTCTGGGCTGCGAGCTGGACGAGATCGCTGAGACTTGGTCCCGCGCGGGTGCGAACCCGATCCCGCCGAACCCAGTCGAGAACGCAGCCTGTCATGAGATTGTCTATACCGGCGAAGACCTTGATGTTCCGGGGCAGGGGTTGGACGGAATCCCCATGCCCATTTCGACACCGGGATGGGATAACGGTCCGTATTCCACCCTGTCGCAGTACATTTCCAAGGACCCCGATACCGGCGTTCAGAACATGGGCAATTATCGCGGCCAGTTCAAATCGCCAAAGCGCATGGGCATGAACCCGTCGGTGGAGTTGAGGCCGGGTATCTACACCCATTGGCTCAAATACAAGGAACGCGGTGAACCTATGCCGGCCGCTGTCGTTCTCGGGGCGCCGCCCGCCGTTACTTTCACCTCTACCCAGAAGCTACCAGAGCGCCTGGATGAACTGGAAGTCAGCGGCGGCCTTGTCGGGGCGCCTCTCAACGTTGTGAAATGCAAGACCGTCGATCTTATGGTGCCGGCCGAGGCCGAAGTCGTTATCGAGGGTTATATCCACACCGATTCTCTAGAACCTGAAGCGCCGTTCGGTGAAAGCCACGGCCATGTGAATCTTCAGGAATACAACGCCTATATGGAGATCACGGCGATCACCCGCAGAAAGGATGCGATCCTGACCTCGATCATCAGTCAGGTCACGCCGTCGGAATCTTCGCTAATCAAGCGCGTTTCGCTGGAACCGATTCTGCTGGAGCACATGCGCGAGAACCTCGGGCTGCGCTGCGTCAAGAAGGTGGGCCTGCACGAGCCGCTCACCAACCTTCGCAAGGTAGTTCTTCTGCACATGGAAAAAGGCACCCCGCGCGTCGAGGTCTGGCGCGCGCTGTATGGGCTGGCGTCGCAGCATCGGGCCATCGGCAAATTCGTCATCGCCGTTGACGAAGACATCGACGTGGACAATGCCGATGCGATCCTCTGGGCGCTCAGCTATCGGTGTAACCCGGCATTGGACATGGAAGTTCTCAAGCATCGTGACCAGGGCCACGGTCCACGCAGCCTCAGGAACGGGGGCGAGGACGCATCGGTCCTTTTTGACGCGACCCTGAAGGAGCCATTCCCGCCGATTTCCCTGCCAAAGCGCGAATACATGGAAAAGGCGAAAGAAATCTGGGAGGAGCTGGGCCTGCCACCGCTCAAGCCGCAGGCACCCTGGTTCGGCTATTCGCTGGGTGAATGGGACGAAGAGCTTGCGGAAATGGCCGACCGGGCGACCGCCAGTGACTATTGGCAAACCGGTGAGGCGATCGCGAAGCAGCGCCGTAGCGACGTGTCAATGAATGACGAGGTTCGCATCGTCAGGGGGCGTGATGCGGAAAAAAGAAATGATCCCTGACACAAAGCCGAAACGACTGATCGTCGGAATAGGCGGCGCGTCCGGGGGTATCCACGGGGTCCGCGTGCTCGAGGTTCTCAAATCCATGAAGGGGCCAGAGACCTATCTGGTCCCCTCACCCTCGGCGATACGGACCCTTCAGGAAGAAACCGACCATGACACCGACCCGGTGTGCGAGTTGGTGAACGAAGTCCACAGCCAACGCGACATTGGGGCGGCCATTTCTTCGGGTTCGTTTCGAACCGAGGGAATGCTTGTTGCTCCGGGCTCAGTCAGAACGCTCAGTGCCATAGCCAATCGCTACGCCTCCGAGCTGTTGCTTCGTGCCGCGGATGTCTGCCTCAAGGAGCGTCGAAGGGTTGTCCTGATGGTCCGGGAGACTCCGTTGCATGCGGGCCATGTCGATCTACTGGATCGGGTTACGCGCGGCGGACCGGTGGTAATGCCCCGGTGCCGAGCTTATGTCACGGACCGCAGGGTAACCACGATATCGTCAACCAGACGGTCGGGCCGGCGCACGATATATTCGGGATCGATTCCAATATCGGGTACCGCTGGAAAGAGGAGGCGACATGAGCGATCCGGATGTGACAGGGGCGCATTGGAATTTCGCGCTTGATGTCTATGGCGCACCCAATGTGGCTGATGCCTGTCTCAAGCTTCAGGACCGCCATGGCGTCGATGTCAACGTTCTGCTGGTTGCGTTATGGGCTGCTGGCACACGGAAGGTCCATATTGACGCGAAGCGCATCGCGGAAATGGATCGTGCGGTTAAGGGGCTGCGCGAAATCGCCATTCAGCCTGTGCGTCAGGTGCGGCGCTGGATGAAGGAAGCTAAGGAGTTGGGCCCATTGCGGGAGCCCGCACTTAAGGAAGTCCAGCAAGCCGAGCTGGCCCTCGAGCAGCTGGAACAGGCTCTGCTTGCGGATCTCGTCGAGGGTTGGCGGGAACGCGGCACACTCAGCGCCCCTGCCGTGCGCAGCACAGCGGGCGCTGTAGTCTCCTATTATGCGGCCCAGAACAAGACCGAGGGCGACCTGCACCGAAGTCATTACGAGGTGGAACGGGTGGCCCGCGCCGCAGCGCGCCAGAAGACCTGAACCCGCCTATTCGAAGACAACTCGAATGGCGCGTTGGCAGGCAAGATCCCGCCAACGCGATTTTCTTGACCACCGATCAATTGCGCACATCCTGAAGGAACCAATCCAGCGGGATCGGCATGCCCAGTCCCGCCTTCTTAGCTTCTTCGTAGACGAGTCGTCCGACCGCGGCGAATTGCAGACCCGCTGACGTGCAGTGATAGAAGATCGTCTCGTCGTCCGAGCGCCGCCCAGCATCTTCGCCGGCAATCACCGAAGCGAGCAGCGGATAGTCAGTCGGCGCGTAGCGGCGGCGATAGGCCTTGTCATTGGGGCGCCGGTCGCGGTCTTCCTGCGAACCTACGACCAGATCGGTATAGCTGCCGCGCGAATTAACATAGATCCGATCCACCGCATCGAAGGTCGCATCATCCATCTCGTCATAGCGGCATCTGACGATGAAGGCGCCCGGACGGTGCCAATCAAGCATGTCCGAGGTGTATACCGGCACGCGGCTATCGGTGCAGGTGGCGATCATGTCGGCATCCGTAAGGGCCTTCTTCTTGCTTTCGCAGGGAATGACTGGCACGCCAAGTTCGGCCTGCATCTCTTGCGCAAAGCGTTCGCGGTTGGCGGGAGTCGGTGAATGCACGCGCACCTCTTCCAAGTCGCGCACCGCCGCAATCGCCTGCGTATATGTGCGCGCCATTCCGCCTGAACCAAGAACGCCTAACACGGTTGCATCTTCCCGGGCGAGGTATTTTGCACCGACACCCGCGGTCGCGCCGACACGCACATGTTGCAGCACACCGTCATTCAACATGGCGATCACCGCGCCGGTTGACGTGTCGATCAGGATCACGAAGCCGCAATACCGTCCGGGTTCGGTGCAGAACCACTCTTCGGTCTGAACGCCATTATAATCGGTCCAACGGAGAATATCAGACTTGAACCGTAACGCGAAGGTCGGTGGATCCATCATGCCGCCAAGCAGCGATCCCCAGCGATAAAAATCGCCTTGCTCCGCCGTCGGTGACCAGAAATCCGTTCTCGGCTGGAAGTCGGCTCGGCCCTGTGCATATTGCGCCAGAGCATGCTCCATCGCTGCAACCGCGTCCGGCATTCTCAGGACGCGCGATGTGACATCATTGTTGATCAGCAGCGTCATGCTTCTGTTTCCTTGGTTTTATGGAAATGAATGGCGCGCGCACTCGTCCGTGAGGCGCGCGCCAGTTTAATAAAGCCCTTCGACAACGCGGCGGTGCGCTGACGACGCAGGCCTTCAACCGTCCATGATATCTTGCACGAAGGTTAGGATGTCCCCGTCGGTGGCCAGGATTGCATCGATTGCTTCCTCCAGCTCTTCGGCGGATGCCCAATCAAGCGGCAGGCCACGTTCAGCGGCTTCTTGCTGGAACCCTTCGTCCTGGACCATTTCGAGGAATGCGGCTTGCAGGGTTTCCACCTGTGCCTCGGGCGTCCCAGCGGGTGCGACAAGCGCTCGAGCGAAGCCGTTACTGGCAGACAGGAACGTGTAAACCTTTTCCTGCTGTTCGTTGTTTGCATAGGCGTTCAGCATAGGCAAATCGGGGAATGACGAACTCGGCTTCATACCGACCTGCATGATCACCTTTGCATCACCGGTTCCCGCGAACCAATCCGGCCGATTGCTTTCGAGTGAGATGATCGATGTCATGAACGATCCGATCTCTCCGCGTTCAAGTGCCAGCATGGTTTCGCCCGTGCCGCCGTAGGTGGTTACGATGTTGAAATCGGTTCCGCTAAATTCGTTGAGAAGGGTCGGGACTATGAACTGATATGACCCGCGGCCGGTCGAACCTGCAACCACGCTGGTCTCGGCCACGTCAGTTACTTCGTCGATGCCAAGATCCGTGCGCACGACCATGACCGAGTTCATCGAGGACAGAACGCCGATCGGTCCGAACTCGCCTGCGTCGTAGCGCGCCGCGTCCGGAGACAGCAGCTGTGATGTCGGCGCGTTCTGATGCATCATGTACAGTACTGTGCCATCGGTCGCGGCAACGTTGCCTACATAGTTTGAGGCTTTCATTCCACCGGCACCACGCATGAAGTTTGCGATTACTGTGGGGTTGCCCGGTACGAAGTCACCCATCCTGTCTGCCAGAAGCTGGGCATACATCCCATAGGTGCCCCCTGCCGAGGCAGGGACGATCAATTCAATCGTTTCGCCCTCGAAAGAGCTTTCCTGAGCGAGGGCGACGCTCCCGGAAAGGATCGCGAACGAACCGAACGCTGCGCCGAGATACTTGGAAAAAGACATTTTATTTCCTCCCTGTTTCGGGCCTTGGATCGACGTAGCCAGGCTCCTCCCGGGCTCGCCGTTGATGGTGCGCTATTATGACGCGGTCCACCGGGGTGGCCCTTGATAGGGGTAACAATATTCTAAAAGCTAGTGAAATACTTATAGAGTCAATTACGATATGGAAAAAGTATGAAATTGTCTGTGCGGCACTTCCAAACCGGGAAAACGGGATGGATGCGCCATGTTGGACGGGTTGCCGGGACCTTCCTGCTTGGGGGCGCAGGAGGCGTTCTGTTCTGGGCTCTGTCGTTCCCGCTTCCATTCATGCTGGGCGCAATTGCTGCAGTTTCGGCGGCCTCGATCGCGGGATTGCCGACGCACGCTCCGCAAGCGGTTCGAGCGCCGATGTCGACGGTGATCGGTGCGATGTTGGGCGCTTCATTTTCGCCCCAGATTGTCGCCGGGGCGGGTGAATGGGTGCTGCCGCTGATTGCCCTGGGTCTTTTCGTGGCCGCATCAGCCCTGTCATGCATGATCTTCTTTCGGCGGGTGATGGGCTATGATTCGCGAACGGCCTATTTCGCGGGTATGCCTGGAGGACTGGTCGACATGGTCGCTTTCGCCGATCAGTTCGGGGCGGATGTGCGGAAGGTGGCGCTGGTACATGCCATCCGCATTCTTCTGATTGTATTCACCGTTCCTCTGGGAGTTCAGCTGGTAAGCGGTGTGGATCTTTCCGTCACGCCACCCCGGCCTGACAGTAATGCTGGCACCCGTGAGGTTTGGATGTGGCTGCTGCCTACGCTCGTGCTCGGCGCCGCGCTTGGGCATGTGCTCAGGCTACCTGCGAAGTTCATTCTCGGGCCGATGATAGTAAGTGCCGTAATTCACGGCGCCGGCTGGTCGGATTTCGCTCTGCCGACGGGACTTGTCATTTTTGCCCAGGTCGTGATCGGAACGACCTTGGGCGCCCGTTTTGCAGGGACGACGGGCCGCGAGTTTATGCAAATTGTGCCCGGAGCCCTGGGCTCGGTCGTTATCTTGTTGACGCTAACCATAATTTTCGCTTGGGGGGTCGCACAGCTCGGCGGTGGCTCTCCGGTTGCGCTGATCCTGTCCTATTCTCCCGGCGGATTTGCCGAGATGGGTTTGATCGCGGTCTCTTTGGGGATCGATGCCGCTTTTGTGGCAACACACCATGTCGCACGTCTGGTATATGTCGGGATCGGCGGCATCCTGATTTCGCGTTTCGCGATCGATCGAAAAGACAATTCGCCCGAAAGCTCGTCGAAATAAACCATATACCGAAAATAACCCAACTGATGAAATCGGTATTTTGCATTTATCTTGATGCCTCGATCATGCCTCCCAGCACCGCCACTCCCAGAGAAGAGAGTGAACAGGGCATGGATAGAGAACAGATGAAAGATGTGACGATCGTCGGTCGCGGGATCGGGGCTGGACCTTTGCGCGTTTCTTGCAGGCGTGGAGGCGTGCCTCCATCGTG
>Ga0102925_1001899_pt1 | contig 11558 bp, 9 predicted proteins | sample SalPonR1_A_D1_MG_FD_78216 | JGI IMG/M metagenome (GOLD analysis project Ga0102925, IMG submission 78216) | Salt pond soil microbial communities from South San Francisco under conditions of wetland restoration - Salt Pond MetaG R1_A_D1_MG | ecosystem: Environmental > Aquatic > Marine > Intertidal... | reverse complement strand
GATTTTGGTAACATACCATGTTTATCCAACCACATAAAAAATCTTACTGTCCATTTGATCAAGAAATTAGGACCTTTTGTAAGTAATTTGGCTAATTTGTCAACAGCGTTTGTCTTTTGTACGCCACTGTTTTCCTTGATAATCTTATGAATTTTTTCACAGACTTCATAAATAGATTCCGTACCATCAAAAGTCAGTTTTAACGCGGTTTCTTCAGCACTGTCCATTAATTTTTTCTTTATTGAAAATGATAATTGTATGTTATTTCGTTTAAATAATCTGCCATTAACGACAAAACGATTGAGTTTTGGCCTTAATGAATAGACTCTAACAAAAGCAGCGATAATAATATCCATATAATCGATTTTCATATGCTTTTCTTTTCGTTTCTTAAGAATATAAGCATCTAGTTTCGCACAATCAATTTCTTCTGTTTTCATAACCATTGCATCATTACGATTAAACATGATATGCGGAACAATTTTCATAAATGGATCAATATTTCTAATTTTTTTGCCATCGCTTCTAAATCCGAACATAGTTATCCTCTCTTTTATCTTCACTATTTTATCACATAACCCCTTGTTTATCAATAATTATATTTACTACTAAATTTATTCATTAAATAAGAAAATTATGTTATAATCTACTAGATATAATATTTGAGGTGGTATTTATGAGTAAATTCAAGTTAAATAAAATCATTATTCCACTTGGAATTAGTTTGTTTTTTCTGTTGTTTACATACTTCGGAAACCAATGGTATGCAGAAAAATTTAATGTGATTGGTAAAGATTATAGTTACATTTTTTATAATTTTAACCAATCCGTGCCGTTCCTAAGTTGGACAATATATCCTTATATAATTGCATATCCTTTTTGGTTTGGTGCTTATGTTTATATATCTTATCGGTCAGAAAAAAATATGTACATCATCTCTACAATCGCTATTATTGCCTACACAATCTGTGGTATTTGGTATTTCTTATGGCAATCAGATGTTGAAGCATGGCGTGTCACATCGGGCTTATTTATCAATAATAATTACACAACACCAAGAACTGATTTATCATTTTCTGAAAATATCGTGATGATGATTTATCAATCAGCAGGCCCTAGAAACGCATTACCCTCTATGCATACAATTTCAAGTTGGATTGTTATTATTGGCGTAAGATTAGATGAAAGAATGCCAAAACTTAGTAAAATCATCTTATGGGGAATTTCACTCGCTATTATCATATCAACACAAACACTAAAACAACATTACATCATTGATTTAATTGTCGGCATTTTCATCGCTGAAGGCTTATTCTGGATTGTTTTCAAAACGCATATTTATACATATTTCGGTAGATTATTTAAATCAATAAACTTAAAACTTAAGCTCACAAAAAAAGAGGATTAAAACCCTCTTTTTTATTATCTTATTCTTCAATGTCGATAATTCGCATGGTATTAGTAAATCCATGGCGTTGTCCCCAACCTGAAGTAATAACTAGGGTTGCCCCAACTTCAAAGCCAAATTCTTTGGCTACTTTTATAGCTACTTGGTCATGGTATTTCAATTCTGTAACATTCTCACCAATGGTAGCAAAAACACCCCAGTAATATGATAACCTTTGACAGGTTTCTACCTTATCAGTGATTGCAATAATAGGAACACCTGGTCTGAATTTTGCCATTCTTTTTGCAGTACCACCTGTTTCAGTAAAGGCGATGATTACTTCTGCTTTTGGCAACGCTAACACTGTTTGACTCACTGCTATGCCAATGGCATCATTGGTCGTTTGAAGCGATGATTTTATTGACTTTGTCAATTTCGTTTCATGGTCAATAGTATCCTCTATCGCCTTTGCAATCGTATCCATGGTCAAAACTGATTCTACTGGATATTCTCCAGCTGCTGTTTCACCAGATAACATAATGGCATCTGAACCATCTAAAATCGCATTTGCAACATCACTAGCTTCAGCTCTGGTTGGTCTAGGTGAAGCCATCATAGATTCTAACATATGTGTGGCGGTTATCACCGGTTTACCAACTTCATTGGCTGCTGTAATAATTTTCTTTTGGTATATTGGAACCAATTGTGTCGATACCTCAACCCCTAAATCACCTCGAGCAACCATGATACCATCAGTTACCTCTAAGATTTCCTTAAGATTATCAACACCTTCTTGATTTTCTATTTTTGCGATAATTTCAATATCTTCAGCTTTTTCTGCTTTAAGGATTTTTTTAACTTCAAGGATGTCTTGTTTTCTACGAACAAATGATAAAGCAATCATATCCACCTTGTTTTTTACCGCAAAGCGAATATCTGATGCATCTTTGTCTGAAATAAATGGCATTGTTAATTTTGCATTTGGTATATTAACACCTTTTTTACTTTTTATAACACCCGAATTCCATACCCGGCATTCTAGTCCTTCCTCGTTGACTTTTAAGATGTCTAGACGCATTTTACCATCATCAATCAAAAGATAATCTCCAATTTGAACATCTTCAAACATTTCTTTTGATGCTATGTGGAAAACTTTATTGGTTCCTAGCACAGGTTCCTTAACAATTTTTACAGTGTCTCCTTTTGTAAAGGATTGACCACCGTCTTTAAAATCACCTGTTCTAATTTCAGGGCCTTTTGTATCGGCCATAATCCCGATGTAACGATGCTTGGACTTCGCAATTTCTCTTATCATCTTAATCCGATTCACATGTTCTTCATGATTACCATGAGAAAAATTTAGGCGTCCAACATTCATACCTGCATCAATCATTTTTTCTATCATTTCTGGTGTATCAATGGCTGGCCCAATGGTACAAACTATTTTTGTTTTTCTTTTCATTATGATTCATCCTCCTTGACCCAATTAATTTGAGCACTATTTCTTTTTATTTTAATTTCTCCAATGTATTTTCTGAACTTAATTGAATATTCTAGTCTCCTTATCGATTTGGGTATCCACGTATCTACTGAAAATTGCGTGTTCCTTCGTCTCAAGCAACTCATTCGATGGACAATTTGATAATATATAGCCCCATAATATTTTTTTTGAAGTAAAAGGGATTGTTTTTTAACAGATAAACTATCCATCATATAATCATGGTTATCTTTGGTCGTATCTTCCAACTCAATCAAGGATAGAAATAATTTGTTAAACAAAGATAGTTTAATATGTTTTTCACAATAATTTAAATTAGCTGTTTTTATTGTTTTAGAAAACTGATGTTCTTCAAAATTGAGTAGCAACAACTGATCAAAAGAAAATATTACTTGGTTGTTTTCTAAATATAATCGTTGGTTTTCATAATCATCTTGAAAATTTTGATAAGGAAATATCAGATCTTCTATATTTGGTTTCATAATATATAAATGATGATAAAAATGATTAAGTTTTTTTTCTTTTTCTTTAAAAACCATTAATATGGAATCTTGTTTATTTTTAAAAACTTTTTTTATCAAACGCGCCATTTCTTTTAATTGTTTTAGTGATGATTTAACAAAATAGTTTGTTAGAGTATGATTATTGATATGGTTTAAACTATAATCAATATTTGAAACATCCTTGATATTATAATGATTTTGATTCTCTTCATGTTCAGCATAATCTAAATAGAAAAGGTTGGACTCAAGAACCATATCAAAAACTTCTTCAAGAAATGAAACATCATTTGTGTAATTGATGTACTCAAAGATTATACGAACAAATAATGCGTTTGAAAGAATGTGATAAGTGCCAGAATCAAATAAAACTTTATCATCAACTAGTAAAATACCTTGATGGCCAATCGATTCAGCATTGTTCTTTGCGCGGTCGATGTTGGATAATAGATAGATAATTTTTTCTTTTAACTTTGCAGGTTGATTATGTAACAAGTAATAACTTTCAAAATATGTTTTGAGGCCAAACGCATTAACATCCAATAATGTTTGGCGATTCATCATCTGTCTAGTTGAAAAATCAATCATCGTCTGAACCATGTCATTGTTAATGACATTGACAGATGCATCTTTTAATATAAGAATCTGCGCTTTCCGATACTCATCTCTTAATTCTTCATAGCCTTTATGATATTGTGTTTTGATATCTTTGGTATGTTGTTTATCTATTTCGTCAATAGCAATGTATTTTTTTATTGAATATACACGATTGGGTTCTGTTGTGATTTGATAATGCTCTAAAGCCTGATTCCCTCTATTCTTGTTTTTATGTCTAAAATCTTTTTCATATAGAATCGTCATTTCCATGCCATTATTTGTTTTTAGACACAGATGATGAAGTTTAGACATAATCGAGTCAGTTTGAAGTTTTACATGATTGATATTTAAGTTAAAACCATGATAAAAATCGAGTTGAATTTCCTTATTTGTTTGAAAACTATAATTGATAAAAATTTTTCTTTTTATTTGATCAACAAATCTTTCACTCTTGATAGTAACATCAACGTCATTGATCCTATAAGTAGTTTTCCTATAAAGGATATCTTCATCAATATCCAACCATTGATTGTGTTCTTTGGCTTGTAAAAACTTTTGATTAAGTATGACCTGGTCAGCTTTGAGTAAAGAAAAAATCGGATTAAACAAACTCACACGTGCCTTGTGACACTGACATTCAAGCACATCTAAAGATGAGTCACTTTCTTCATCCAAGATACCCAATAATGAGAACTTCTGATTAGATAAGGTGAAAATATCCAGTTTTGTTCTTTAATCCAATCTTTTATTCGCATCAATTTTCATGAAAAAAATCACTCCTTAAGGCCTACTTTATTTATTATATCTTGTTTTTATGAAATAACCAAGAACTAGATACGAAAATGCCTATTAAAAATCTTAAATTAAACTTTTATTTGTTGCTTTTTTTTGCTTTATTTGATAAAATAGTTACGCTATACGTATGGAGGTGAAAATCATGGCAAATAACAAACAACAAATCAAAAGAAATACCCAAAACCAAAAGAGACGTCTTGAGAAAGTATCATTTAGATCTTCTTTAAAAACAGCAATTAAAAATGTAGAGTCAGCTGTTGCTAAAGGCAAAAAAGAAAATGCATCTGAAGCTTTAAATTACGCATTCAAAAAAATCGATAAATCTGTTGCTAAAGGCATCCATCATAAAAATTATGCAAACAGACAAAAAGCACGTTTATCAAAGAAAGTTAATGCACTTTAATTCATAATGAATAAATAAAGAATAGCGTTCGGTAGCCGAACGTTTTATTTATTTATACACAATAAAAGACACTGCTAAGCAGTGTCTTTATGAATTCAATAAAAATAACTCCATGCCTAACCGCTTATCAATTTGACCGCTTTTAATCTTATAATCTAAGTTAGACAAATTGGTCATGTAACCTTGTAACTGATGAATATCTGTTGCATCAGCATTTTTCTTCATATAATATGCTCTTCCACTCGAAACTTTAAAATAGCTCATAATATCCTTCTGCGTATATCCAAGTTTTATAAGGGCTTTGGTATGTAAAATCTCTATGAGTTTATTACTAATTGTTGATAAAATCCAAATCTCACTGGTATTTATTGATTTTAAATCTTCATAGATTTCAATCATTTTCGTTTTATTACTATCGATTAACGCATTTACCAAGTTAAAAATATTATCATCTACATCTTTAGAAGTAATTTGGATAACCATATCTGCATTGATAACATCTTTACCAGCTCCGAAGGAGACCAGTTTATCAATTTCGTTATTGACACTATCTAAATCATGATGTATTCGATTAACAAACTGTGTCAATGCAAATGGTTCTATTTTCACCTGTTTATCCTGTAATTTTTCTTTGACATAATCATAGACATTGATTTTTTTATTATGACGATATGAAAGATGTACGATATGTTTCTTTAAAAATCGAGTGATTTTTTTTTGACCATCAATTTTTTCATAGGGGGCTTGAATAATCAAGATGGTTTCATCAACATTCATTTGACAAAAACGCGTAAGATCGTCCAACTCTTCTTCCGTTGCTTTGCCTTGTTTTTTTAAAAAACTTGCATTACGAATAACAACGCCTTTTTGTTCAACCAAAAAAGGTAGTGTTAATGCATTGGATAAGGCAATATGGAGACCAACTTCATCAAAATCATAGACTTCAATAGCATGGTCACTAATATTAAATTGTTTAAATATTTGATTGGTTTTTTCTTTGATGGAAAAATGATCATCTCCATACAATAAATAACAATTTTTATTCATTTAATCATCTCGCTTTATGACAATATTATACCATAAGTCACATGGTTTTAGAATCATACATTCACTAAAATGCAAGTCTTTTTCTTTCATTTTTATAAAATATATAATACCTTTTCTTACCTAGATAAGATATTTCAATACTTCCCAAATCCCTTGTCGAAAATAACCGACTACCATGATGCGCATAACGATCAATAATAACTTGACTTGGCATTCCATAATTATTTTTACCAACCGAAATATAAACGTTTCTTGGCTTAAAATGTTTTATAAATGAATGTGTAGAAGATGTCAGTGATCCATGATGCGCTACCTTAAGATGATCTATATTTAATTGGTATCTTGATACCAATTGTTTTTCTACTTCACTCTCAATATCACCTGTAAATAGCCAGGATTCGTTATTAATTTCAGTATAAATAACCAATGAATTATTATTTTCATTATGACTGTTTTGATGAGCATGAAGAACATAAAACTTTAATTTACCGCAAACAAAAGTATCATATTCATTTAATATTATTTGTGAGTTTATCGGTAGTTTATGGTATATTTGATTGGTATATACCCTACCAATCTTGATGGCATAATATAAGTCTTCTGCCTCACCAATATGATCTTGGTGTTGATGTGTGAGTATCAATGCATCCAAACGACGTATGTTCTTATCTTTAAAATAATGCACTAAATTATCATTATCATCATCGTATCCTGTATCAATTAACAATCGACAATGTGGACTTTGTATATAAACACTATCCCCCTGATTAACATCAAAAATGGTCACTTTTGTACGAAAATCAATTTTATGTGCCAATGATACTATTAAAATGAATATCATCCAACGAATGATAATGCGCTTGAATTTATTTTTACCTTTAAAATAAATGATAACACTCGTGGCTAATAATAACCAGTATATGCCAACAAAAATACCATTGCCGAACCCAAAACTAACATATATATTTTGACTATATGCCCCTTGTAAACATAGTTCAAATACATAAATACAAAACTTATACAAGTAAGTTAATTGAGGCACCAAACATACAATGAATGCGAATGGCAATAGAATACAGGCAACATAAATGATAAATATTGGTCCATAGAAGGGATTTAAAATTCCAATAGAATGATTTATGGATAGAATGATTGGTAGTCCAAATAAAAACAGACCAAAACTGATTATATATGTCTGTGACAAATAAGAAAATGTCTTTATAGATGGGATGATTAATAATATAACAAAAGCAAAAAAGAAAGATAACTGAAAACCAATATAATGAATGGCATATGGTTGAAAGATAATCATCATAACAAAAATAATACTTAGAAGATCCGTTTTTGATAGACGTAAGGCATAGAGTTTTGATACAAAAACACCTAAGTAAAGAAGTGTTGCCCTTACAATAGAAACAGAAAAACCAGTTAAAATATTATAGGAAAATAAAAATAATACCAACAAAATAAGATGTGTTTGTCTTCTTAAATAAAAAATATGTAGAAAGCGATTGATTATCAATACGATTATGCCTAAATGCATCCCTGATATAGCAAATAAATGAGATATACCAACTGCTCTTGTTAAATTTTCTAAATCTTCCTCCATATAATCTTTATTACCTAAAATAAACAATTGTAGGTACGACATTGTCGGCGAATCAAAATGATTAACAATGTACTGACTTACCTTGTGCGGTATTTGATTGATGTGCCATCTTTGCCCGATGATAGTAACTTTACTTGATGAAACAAGTGCTCGAATATTTTGTGATTTTAGATATTCCGAATATGAAAATTGGTTTTCAATATTTAAATTATCTATTTCTAGATATTCTCCATCAATAAGCACTTCCATACCTGGCTCAAATTCAGAACTATCTCTTAAATAAACAATGATCTTGTTACTGCCCTTTATCATAATTGAATTTTCATTAACAGATAGAATCGTCGCCTGCATTGGCAATTCTTCTAACACGTATTGATCCAACATCCATAACCGAATACCAATCATCGCCATAAGCATACATGCAATTATTAACAAGGCTTTCTGCTTTTTATATAAATATATTGAATAAGCGAAAACAACCATTAGAAGCCATGGTTGTTTTCGTGTATATAAGGAAAGCGTTAGCCATAAGGAGACATGTATATATTTTGATGTGTTAGACAGTAATATCGTCTTTAATCTGGTCATATATTGATTCACCAATACCAGAGACATCCATAATAGCTTCAATAGAATCAAATGGACCATTTGATTCTCTGTATTCAATGATACGCTCTGCGAGGATAATGCCAATACCACTAAGCGATTGAAGTTCATCTACACTCGCAATATTGATGTTTAAGCGTTCTTCTGAAACGTCCGGTATTTCTGTTGTTAACTCATTGGTTGAAATAATGTGAATAGACGCATTTTCACTGACTAAAAAAGAAAAATCAATTTGACTTAAATCGGCTTCAATTGTTAATCCGCCTGCAGAATTTATTACGTCCATCATAGTCAAACCTTCCGTCAAAAGGTAAATCCCTGGATCAAAGACAGCACCTGTAATTTTTATATAATAGCTTTCTTCTACAGGAATATTTTCTTCTTCTTCTTCTTCTTCTTCTTCTTCATCTTCTTCTTCAATACTCGGTATAACAATAATTTCTCCATCAACCAATTCTCTTGTTCGATTCAACTCGGAATCGTTCGCAAAAATGGTTAATCCACCAGCTCTATTCAACAACATAATCAAGCGAGTTCCGGGTCTCAATGCATAAATACCCGGTAAAAAAACTTCTCCTTTTATTTCAACATATATATAGTTTTGGTCATTATCAATCTTATTTACTTTTACAATATCCTCATCTTCTAGTAGTTCTGATAGATTGATTTCAGATGTATCGGCATCGGGCCTAAATCCACCGGCCAAACGAACTAAATCAATGATCCTTGCCCCTTCTTTCATGTAGTATACACCGGGATATTTAACTTGTCCTTTTAAGTCAATAGCTATGGTCAATTCATTCTCTATTTCTGGGACCCTAAACACATCGGTATCTTTCACAAATGCTGACAAGTTTATTTCAGAATAATCTGCTAAATTAGTAAAGCCGCCAGCCATTTGAATTAAATCGATAACACGTAGTTCCTCAAAAAAATAGTAAACACCTGGTTCTTTTACAGCGCCTTTTATTTCAGTTGCTTTTTCTACTTGCATATCGTGATAATGATGAATGGTAATCACCTGATGATTATGTAATGAGGCAGCCATATTGATGTCTTCGGTATATGCTTGACTGGTTAAACCACCGGCCTTGTTAATGATATTGGAGACGATATCACCCATTAACATTTCATAAACACCTGGTTGATTAACCTGACCTTTAACCTCTACAAAGATAAGCTCTTCTTCATAGCGTCCTACTTGATAGGCAGACTGATTGCTTAGTTTTTGTGCTAGATTTATGTTTTTAGTATCGGCTTGTTCAGTAAAACCACCGGCCATATCAACCAAGTCCATGAGAATGGCTTGTTCAGGAATCTTATAAATACCTGGTTCCAAAACTTCACCCTTTATTTCGACCTGTATAAAACGCTGTATTTCCGATGGTATGCCGGGATTATTTTGTTTGTTTGGAATCACAATAACCATTTCATCTATCACTCTTTCTGAACGATTAATAGATGATATATCAGCATTTCCAGTTAAACCACCAGCCATATTAATAATATCCACAATTCTATTGCCTTCTTCAAACTCATAAATTCCGGGTGTTTTTATTTCACCTTTTATTTCTGCACTCTTTTGATTTGGTTTAAACCAATCAGTGGTTTGATTTGTTGGTGTGTTTCCATCTGATTTGTTACTTTGAACAAAACTAAGACCAAATAAAACAAGAACAACCAATCCAATTACAATGCCGTAATACTTTTTTACATATTTCATATGCTCACCTCAAAAACATACTACACATATGTCTTCAATTATCTTCAAAAAAAACACTTCATTATTAGAAGTGTCTTAGTCTTGTTTTTGAACAACATATATTTTGCGTTCCGGCAAAGTAATAGAATCCACCAATTTAAACCCAATTTTATTAAATATTTGCTCGTATTCATCATATTCATGTGTTTGTTCATGAATTTGTATTTCCTGTGGTGGATCTAATTCATCGACGCGAATGGTATGAATGATGCTATGTGGTTTTTCACCCTTTTGGCTTTTCCAGTGAAAATGATATTCTTCATCATCTTCTTCATACCCATCAAAGGCATCAATAAATTCGACAGATAAAACATCAAAAATAAATATTCCATTTGATTTAAGACTATTGTATATGTTGGTAAATCCAAATTCAACATCTTCTAAGTCTGATAAATGATTGATAACATCCATTGATGCTATAATTAAATCAAACTTATAACCAATTGGGTCTAGCATATCGTAAACGCCAACTTCAATGTTTAAATTCTCACTTTGAGCTCTTTGAGATACAATGTGGAGCATGTTTTCACTTAAGTCAGTTGCAACAACTTTATATCCTAAACGCGACATTTCAATTGATAAGTTACCAGTCCCACATCCTATATCCAATACTGAACCAACGGAAGAATACTTTGAAATATAATCTAGATATTTTTCATAGACTTCTTCGTCAATAAAAGCATCATAGAAGTCCGCCAAATAATCATACTCCATCTTCTATATCCTCTACAGCGATCTTTTCTCGATCATAAAAAAGTTTTTCAATCTGATAATCGTTCCGTGTATCTTTATGCATAACATGGATAATAATACGCTTTAAATCAATCAATACCCATCGACTATTTGCATCAGATTCCACGTGGAAATCATCCTCATCGGTAAGTATTTTTTTTATAAATTGAATCGATGCGTGTGCTTGTCTTTCATTTGAAGCACTTGCAATTATTTGATAATCGAAAAAAGGAGATACTCCTTTAAAATCATAAATAATAATATCATATAATTTTAAATCTGTTAGTGTTTCATATACACTTTTTAAACGAATGCTCATTCATAACCCCCGATTTGTTCTGATAATATGTTAATGCTTTTAATGTTAAGCCGGAAACATCTCTATCGTTATTTTTAAGATAATTGATGGTGTTTTTTAGTATGATTAAAGTTGCTAAATCGATATCTTCTTTTGCGATTTTCCTTAGAGATTCATCGATAAATGATCTTGTTTCTTCAATATAGTCACTCACAAAAATAATTTGTTGGAGCAATGACATATCTTGCTTACCACTACAATGATAAGTAATTGCATTAAGAAGATCTTGATCATCAATATGAAAATATTTTTTGGCAAGCTGTG
>Ga0102925_1001898_pt1 | contig 11559 bp, 17 predicted proteins | sample SalPonR1_A_D1_MG_FD_78216 | JGI IMG/M metagenome (GOLD analysis project Ga0102925, IMG submission 78216) | Salt pond soil microbial communities from South San Francisco under conditions of wetland restoration - Salt Pond MetaG R1_A_D1_MG | ecosystem: Environmental > Aquatic > Marine > Intertidal... | reverse complement strand
TTCCTTCGGATTATTATGGTAAGGAATTAGTTCTTCCGGTTTTAATAAAATGATTTTGTCTGATATTTTCATATGACCTCCCTTATTAAAAGTATCCTCTCAATTCTATTCTTTTTCATTTCCTCTAAAATAATAATTTTATTAAAGGAATATTTAAAGTTTTATTCAAATAGTTCAAACGAATAGGAAAAACTTCATATAATTTTTTGATCATTTAACAAATACATATAAAAGATATCTTGTAAAAAATTCATTTATAAGTTGAGGTGATGTGCTTTGTATAAACTATTAAGATTTTTACCTTACATTATAATTACAACTGTAGCAATTATATTGTTTTCTATCTCAAATTATGTTTCAAATTCTACTTATAAAACAATTATTATTAATATTGGTTCTAATGAAATATTTTTGTTTATAGGTTATTTATTTTACGATTTAATAAAATCATATATTAAGAAAAAAGAGAAAACAACATTAAATGAGTATATAAATAATCAAATGGCCAATGATATTTTTGTTGTTTTATATTATTTAAAAAAAATTATACACGGTTATAATTTAGAGGCTAATACTTTAGATAATATTTTGAATTTAGTAAATTATTCAAAAAAAGAAATATTAAATTCAATACTAAATCAAAATTATCTAGGTTTTCAAATTTTTAAGCAAATAGATGAGTTAAGGGATATATTTAAAGATGTTTTAAATGATAATTTGATTCTAGAATATACAACCCATGTTGATATTGTTAATATTATTAAAATAAATAATTTATTAAGTAAAATAGAATATATACTTAAAGATAGTAGTAATTATAATAAAGATGCTGAGAGTGGTATTGAATATAATATAATAAATGGTAAAGAGATTAATCCTAATAATGATGATAAATATTTATTATTGAAAAAGACAAAAGTATCAGATAGATATGTAGTCTATGATAGTGGCTTTTTTAATAAAGAAGATGCTGATAAATTATTAAACAGATATGTTTTTAAAAAAGAAACAGCAAGTAAATTAGCTGAATATATTTATGAATTATTTTCTTTATTAAAATACTGGATTCCTGATGTTATTAATCTTTCAAGACAGGAAAATAGGTTTAAAATAATTAAAAATCATTTCTCTCCTTACACTAATACAAAAACTATAGATTCAAAAATTTATGTTTCTGATATTGTTGATAAATCAAACTTGACATAATAGACATTACATGGTGTTTACATTTATACCCAAATATAATCACAACCATTTTAGAATTTGCTTTGTTAATATTTATTCAAAATTCAACACAAGTATCATTATCCTTATCCTTGTCATGTTATTAACATAATAAATACCAGGAATAATAGAGACTAAATATTAGTTAATGAAAGAAGGTTTAAATATGCTTGCAGAATGTCCTCATTGTAAAGCGAAAGTTGATGGAGAAGTATTAGGCAAACATGAATATGGCGGCAGACATGAACCACCAGGGAAAATTTCATTATTAAAATGTCCTGTTTGTAATAATGCTTTATTAGTTATTCAAGAGTTATTTCAAGTTTCTAAAGATAACTATGAATATACTAATGCAACTAGATTATGGCCTAAGCGAGAACAACCTTTAGATTGGAACATTCCTTCATTAGTTAGAGAATCTTTAAAAGAAGCAAAAAAATGTTATAAAGCAAATGCTTATATTGCTTGCGCAGTTATGTGCGGAAGAACTATAGAAGCTATATTACCAGAGTTTAATATTAATCCTAAGGAAAATACTTTATATGAAGGATTAGAACAATTAAAAGAAAAAAATATAATAGATGAAAAAATATACAAATGGGGCGACGTTCTAAGAAAACACCGAAATATAGGAGCTCATGCTTCAGAAGAAGATATTTCTGAAAAAGATGCAGAAGATTTATTGGATTTTACAAATGCTATTTGTAATTATATTTTTGTATTAACAAAAAAATTCGAAGAATTTTTAGATAGAAAAGAAGAACAAAGTTAAAAGAGAACCAGGAATTTAAACTACCAACTGACAAATATCCCATTTACATTAAAGAAAATGTTATACTAAAAATCACACTTTTTTAAGTGTTTTTTTATTTAACAAAAAAATCTACCCCCCCTATACTAATATTGCGGTCATACCTCTTGAACTGCCGGCGCGGTGCGGATCTCAGGACCTCCAGAGATTTATACCCCCTACCCCTATCATAATATGCATTATTTAGACATCTGGGTGTCACAAAAATATTGATTGCCAATTTTAAAATAAAGGAGTATAATATACTCATTAAAAAGCACTTTTTTAGATAACGTGATAATTTAAATCAAACTTCCCTCCATACTTTTTAATAAATCCAATTTAAAAGGAGGGAAGAAAAAATGAAAAACAAATCTTTAGTTCTTTTATTGGTCATCCTGACAATATTTACATTAACATCTGTTTCTTATGCACAAGGAATAATTAAAGTTGAATTAAAATTGTATCCAGCTGCTGAACCAGAAGAACAATATGCTGGCGGACAAGCAACATTTAATTTCAACCCTAAAGATAGCGATAAAGGGATAGGAGCTACAATTCAAGTACAAGTTTGGGGCTTAATTCCAGAAACAGAATATAAAGCAATACCCTACTATTCGGGAGCTGCTAAAACATTTGTAACTAACAAATCAGGTGCTGCTAATATCCATCTAAGTGTAAAGTCTGATTATGATGCCCAACAATTATGGATAAATAATATTGATTCTAATTATTATCCTCATACTGTATTGTATTGTGACCCTATACCTATAATTGCACCTCTATAAAAAATATCTAACCTAAAAAAGAGCCAGCTGCTCATCTTGCTGCAGGGCTCTTTTGAATATTTCTCTTATTAACTTATGATAGGATAATAAATTCTTATGACTCTCGTCCTTATATTCTTTATCATTCGCCCAATAATTTTCCCACTCCATGCCTTTCTTTAATTTAAGAACCCCATCATCTTTTATTAATCTGGTTCCTATACAGCGATATCCATGCAGGATACAATAAAGCTTGTGGTCTAATTTGTCAGCTTCTTTCAAAACCAGTTTCCAATAATCATGATCCTTCTTTAAATCAGGCCTGGGATCGTATTTATTACATTCCCGTTGATTATAAACAAAACTAACAAAATCAATTAAGTTATTATCCATGCCCCCTCCTATCCTCTTGAGTCTTCTTCATATGACAGCGGTGACAAGTTGACTTCATATTATTAAAATCCAAACGTTTTTCCCAATTATCTTTAATAGGAAGAATATGGTCTACTTCAGTCGCTACTCGGGAGTTTCCTCGCCTATAACAATATTCGCATAAGGGGTCTTGGGCTAGCTTATATTTTCTTGCTCTACGCCAGGCAGAGGAACCATAAAATTTCTTTGCTTTTAAATCTCTGTGTTTTTCATCATACAACTTATTCCGGATGGAATCGACTTTTTTGCTGTGCTCTTTGCAATAGGAAATGCCCGGCTCAACTAACACCGGGCACCCAGGAAAAGAACATGGCTTTTTTAATCTTTTAGGCATATAAACTCCTTTCAAAAATTATATGGGCATAAGAAAAACCCCATCTGTTAAGACGGGGCTTAATTCACATTCTCTAAATATATTTTCCTACTCTAATTATACTACACCTTAAAAGAATAGGCAATAGTGAATAGATGCTGAATTTATGCTGAAATCCCTTTATTTCAATGATTAGGACCTGTTTTCTCAAATAATTCCCATGCATTTAATATCCCTATTTCAATTAATTTAGGTAATATTTTTTTATTAACTCTTCTGCTGACAGTATCCCTATGCCTATCTATTTGCTCTGCAATAGTAGTATAATTTTTATTCTGGAAAAACCGCTGCTTCACTAGATATTCATCTCTTATAGGAAGGCAGTTCAATGCAGAATGGATCATCAAGACTACTTGTGCCTTTTGCTTTATTTTAGATGGAAGATCCAAATTGTTAATAGCTAGCTTTTCTGTGATAGATCCTTTGTCATTAAGATCATTTTTACATTCAACAAATGAAGGAGATTTAAGAAAATAATCTGGATATAAAACGTTAATTTCGATTTCAACATTAGATTTCAGTGGCTGGTAACTTTTCAGCAGCTCCTCCACTTTATATTTTTCTTCTTCGGTCAATAGTTACCACCTACCCCTTTGTTGAATCTCATAATCTTATCAATATTTCTGTTTATCTTGTCTTCCTCCCAAACAACAATAAGATCATCAAGCGTAGTTTCACTTTTACATACTGAACAGATCCCTTTGCCGTTTCTGAAGTCGACAGCCATAGTTTTATTCTTACAGGCTGGACAATATACAATCATCAGTGGTTTGTAATAAATCCCCTGCAGTTTACATAGATATTTTATATTGTGAACATTCACTGTAACCAATTCTCTCTATTGTCAGTATAACTACCAAAAGTAATTCCCATCATTTAACCGACCTCCTTATATTCATGATCCCCTATTTCACAAATATACACTTCCGTCCTAGGATTTTCCTTATCTATGCCAACAATCCGGCTTCCGTCAGGACTGACAATATTTTGGTCATTGCCGATAATATCTGCTTTCTCAAGAATATCCCAGGTGGCCTGTAACAAACCAATTAAGTCAGGCCAGCTTCTATAATTAGGCATCCAATAAAGGCATTTGGCCTGTACTTTGTTGTCCTTAAACCTCTGCCCATCATATCTTTTTAATTCCCACAGACAGGCTTCCTCATAAGTGAGATACTGTCTAGAGGAAATAAGAGAAGGGCGGCCGGAGCCCTTCCTTATGATCCGCTGGTGGTTCTTTTTTGTAATCGGCCTCCCGGGCAGGATGATCTTTGCCACTTTGGCTTTTTTATTATTTTCCATAGTGTTCATCCTCTAAAAGATAATATCATTTAAGTCTTCATCTAATATTTCAACATCGTCTGTCTCACCTAGATTATTAGCTTTAGGAGTCTGGCTACCCCAGTCAAGGAACTGGACTTTATCAGCATTAACTTCCGGATTTATATAGGACCTGCCATCTTTATCCTGGCTCTTATTAATTTGGAGTGAACCATTCACCGCCACCAGCCTACCCTTGCTAAGATGGGCAGTAATCACTTCGGCAAGTTTTCTCCATGTTACTATTTTTATATAATCGACTTCTTTTACACCCTGTTGGTTTTTAAAGTCTCTCTCAACCGCTAATGTGAAATTACCAACTGGAATACCACTGCCTGTATATCTAAGTTCTGGATCCCTGACTAACCTGCCTATTAAAACTATATTATTTATCATATACGGATAGCTCCTTTTTAATTTTATTTTTTAAAGCTTGAATCTTATCTTTATCATAGTTAAGCTCAGATTCATACTTTGTTAAGCTAGTCAATAAAATTTGTTTTTCATTGAATGATAAGCTCACTACTTTTCCCCCTTATCTTCCAGTAAGGACTGGCTCTGATTAGTAAAATGATCACTTAAGAGCTGGACTTCTTTCCTGACCGATCCCGGCAATAGGTTATTTTTATTTTCTCTGATATCGAGTTCTTTATAGGCCTTCAAAAATGAATTCATCAAATAGGTATCACTCTCACTGCTTTTCCCTATTGCCTGCAGGCCTCCCACACACCTTGCTGCCTCCAATACCTTAACTGGTAGGGAATCAACTGCTTTTTTGATATTATAACTGGTCCCGTATTTCCCTATTATATCCAAAACCAAAGACCAGGCTTCCCCCGCAGTTAATTTTTCTTCATTAGGCAGTTTAATGCTTTCTATTTCTTTTATAATCTCTCCAGGTGTCGGAGGCCATTCGTTATTGATGACAATTTTCTTGATAGCCGTCCTCACTAGAGAATAATCATATTCTTTTAAAAATAACAGCCAGGTCTCCTGCAGCATCTTATTGTCAGTTTCACTACTTCTGGGATATTCAAATTTAGCATTGTAATAGGAATTAAGGAATTTTAACAACTTCACTGCCTCAGTCTTTCTCACAGGATATCAATTCCTCCCTCTCCCTGCTCATCTTCTAACTGAGCTTCAAGGTATAGTTTTTTTAACATATCTGTCTTTTTATTCTTCCGATCACTAATAGATTGATAATCTTTCCAGATATCACCGTCATATTTTTGGTCCAGCCCCGGTATAAACCTGGGTACCCCGTTGGACTGTTTAATAAAGTTATGAAAAGTAAAGTTGTGAGAATAATAATAGTCTGACCTCAGAACCTCATGATAATTTTGAATAGCGTCAATTATCTTATCTTTATCCCATTTTTTCAACTTGGTAGTAATTAGTTCCCGCTGTTTATTTGTTAATTGTGGGTTGTTGATATCGGAAAGCAATTCCAGCCAGCAGTTAAAAATTTCTTCGATTTCTTGCGTGTATATATTATTTACTTTACTCTTCTTTACTTTACTCTTCTTTACTTTACTTTGTGTACTTATGTTGACATTTTGGCGATTAATGTTAACATTTTGAGTTAAAATGTCGACATAAATCACGTTCACGTTAATTTCATCTCCAGATAGGAGATTATACTGCTTATACATCTTCACCTGTTTTCTCCGATAAGTTGCTTCTTTATACCTAACCTGGATACCATGGCTGGTTAGAATGAAATAATTTTCATACAAACTTCTATCAAATAACTGCCAGTTTAAACTGTCCTCGATGATTTCATTTATCTTCGTGATTTCAATATTAATTTCATTACTGAAAAGAAGGACGTTCTCTTCATTCCAATCAATAAAATAACCATTGGCATATATTTTTTGATAGAGCCTGATAATTATCCCAAAGCCTTCTATACCATATTTAGCTTCAACCAATTTAATTTTGTCTTCCATCTGGATATCCATAGGGAAGTAATCCAGGCCTCTTTTTGTCGCTCTTGCCATTAGATCACCTCAAAGAGAACCCGGCCGTTGAGACCGGGTATTTTATCATGAAACATTTTTCACCGATATGTCTTCAACCTCTAAATCAATAAAGTCATCTTTATTCATCTCTTTTAGATCCTTTTGGGTTTCATCGGTCAGCTCGACATTTCTCATAATTTCTATGCTAACCGGCAGGTATTTAAAGGCGTGCCTAATCACAGTTTTTTTGACCATCTCTTCATAGCCAATCCCCATATCATTCCAGGGGCTGTATTCTGATTTGGCAGCCGGGCTTTTATCCCGCCTTTTTAAGATGTCTGCAATCGGCATGTATTCAAAGTAATAGCCGCCGTCTTTAAACTTAGCAACCATGTAGGCTCCTTTAATATTGCCGCGTTCTTCTTCAACCGGGATATGCTTTAGATCCGGTTCAAGACCATACTGATAGCTGAACTCATCATTTTCTCTCACCACATGGGCATAAAGAGTCTGGATCTCGCCCGACCGCCTGGCCAGGTTGATCATGCCCCTATATCCCAGAATAAAAGTTGCCTGGTTTTTATAAGGAATTATATAGCACTGACCTAAGAGATTAGGCTCCAAACCCAGAGCAGACGCTTGCATCACAGAACCCATAAGTGAACCCATGCTGCAATCTAAAAGGTCCGGAGTTGTCCGAATAGTAGTATAGGCAATCCTGGCCATTCTATCGGCCCCGATATGTCTAGGAAGGGCCTTTTCTATCTCCGGCTTCATTTTTTCTAAATAGTTATGAACTTTCATCTCAATTGTTTCGTTTTTACTAAGCGGCTTATTGTTTTTCTTTTCTTCCAGTTGGTTTTTTATAGCTATATTTTCTTTACTGCCCAATTTCATCCCCTCCCAGGTCTAAATTATCAAATAAACTATCAATAAATTTTTCATCGGCTTCTGTAGTTTTCCTGAAAGTCAATTTAGCTTTTATGAAATCATTCATTATATTTTTGTAACGGTGAAAAGAAGTAGAGATATCTAAATCTATATAACTATATTCTTCAGATGGATTTTTACAGAGATCAATAGAATTGATTTTAATCTTGAATATATTGATGCAGGAGTTGTTAGTAAAATCTTCAAATAGATTTAAGAAATGACTGATGTTTTCTAATTTAAGTATTATATACCAGTGAACCCTATTGACATCATCATCCAAGTGGGTGATATGAGTAATCTCGCATTTTAGCTTCCTTTTTGTAATCTTTTGTCCTTTATTTATTAGTTCTGGGAATACTAACTTAGATGTAGCCTTAAAATATTTGCAGATTTTCTTTATATCTTTAGGAGTAGGATGTATATTCCCAAGTTCAATATTTGAAATATCCCTCTGTCCTAATCCGATCTTTTCTCCCAGTTGAGCCTGTGTTATTCCTTTAATTCTCCTCACTGCTTTTAAATTATTCATTAATTAACCGCCTCTCTTTTATAGATATAACCTCCGGTAAGAACTTTCATAGAGATACTTTTTATATAGGTCGGAATGATCAGCCTGAAACTTTTTGCTGTCAAACCGGCTGCTGTTTATATTTCTCCACTTAACAACCTGCTGCCCCTGATAGAAACCAAGCTCTGCTTCCCCTAATAGGTCTTTTATCTTTGTTTCTATTTCCTGCCTTAAATTTTTAAATTTATCCTCGGTCTCCTTATAGTCTATTCTCTTTTCAATCAATTCATTAATTTTGCTATCCAGGTGAACTATCTTGCCTTCTTTTGCTTCCGGATAGAGTTTATCTATGATCTTATTATTAAGATCAGCTTCTTCGATAGGCGGCATTTCACCAGTTAACACATAGTCTTCCCAAAACCTTTTTTCTTCCTGGATTAAGTACTCAATCAACTCATCATCCCGCTCGACCTCGTAGTAGTTAAACCATCTCTTATCTAAAACGAGGACTGCCAGGTATGCTTTCTCAAAACCCGTTACTGCCAAATAGTGCTGCAGCTGTGGTATATAATACTCAGGAAAACTATCTACTTTCCATTCGTTTCTATGGTCAACCGTTGTCTTACATTCTAATAAGGCAAATTCCTTTAGGACCCGGCGGTCGAGATTGGCAAGCATGAATTTATGCTCGGAGTGCTTGAGGATTTGGTTTACATTCCATAGCTTTACTTCTCTGCCGGTATCTTTAGATCTCTTTTCAACAAACCGGTCAGCGACATATGCTTCTAAGTCCCGGCCTAACCGCATGGCGTCATTATCTTTATCTTCATCTAAAAACCCAGTTTTGGCTGCCCAGACCATGCGGGCGGACTTCCACCTGCCTAGACCAATAGCTGCAGCCGCATCACTGCCACCAATACCCTGTTTTCTGTATTCTAACCATTCTTCGCGAGTTATATCTTTAGTATCAACCAATACCTCCGCTTGCATTTAATAACCTCCTTTTTTTTACAGACATTTTTTGAGGTTAACAAATAATCAACCGATACATCAAAATGATTTGCTATGTTAATTAATGCTTCAATACTAGGCTTTCTAGCACCACTTTCATACATTCCCACAGCTGAAGTAGTTACTCCTATTTTTTGAGCTAGTTCTTTTTGTGTTATGTTATCTCTTTTCCTTAATTTTTTTATATTATTCTGAATTTCAAGCTCTTTCATCTTTACCCCCTTGCAATTAAAAAGCCTTACTGCTACAATAAAAATAGATTCATTTCAAAGGGTCCGCCTCTTTCACAGGCGGGCTTTTTCATCTTTATATCCCGTTTCTCCTTGACTAAAGTAATACCAGGCAAAAAATTGATCCCTGGGAATTCTCCAGCCAAGACTTTCTATTTTTTTAGCTCCCGGAATTCTTTTAACAAGTCTATATACCTGCGATTTATTCTTACAGCCCAATATTTCAGATATATCTTTCGCTCTAAGTGTTAATGGATATCTATTCCGGCTTTCCTCTAGCATTTTCTTTATTATTTCAGTGCCTTCTTGGTTGTCATTTTTCATTATTTTCCCCCTTTTCAACTTATTTTTTTACAATCCTTGCCATTACAATAACCTCACCTCCTTTCTTTAATATTTTGTGGAATTTATCCAACATTTTGGATATAAAAAGAGCCCTGCTAAAACACGAATCTGCTGTTGTTTATTAATATAACAGCATTTTAAAGACTTTAACCATAATTTTTAAAAAGTTATTTACAGTTCTAATCATTGTTATAGCAGGGTTTATAAAATTTTGTCTTCTACTTTCGTTTTATATTCTGACATTTCTGAAAAATATATCCCTATTATATCATTCTGTGGTTTTTTGTCAATGCCTATTTTTTTATTTTATTAAAATATAGTTGACTTATTTGAAAATAAGTAGTATAATTGCTTCATCAAGGAGGAATTTATATGGACAATGATAAAATGGAAAAATTTATTGACTTTTTAGAAAGATCATTTAGAAAATCTACCATCAAGTCCTATTCTGATTTAGCAGAAAAAGCTGATGTAGACCGCTCATATCTTTCTATGATCATCAATCATAAAAGACCCAACCCACCCTCTCCAGAAATTATTGAAAGATTAGCTCGCGTTCTGGAAGTAGACTACAACGATATGATGAAAGCTGCTGGTTATATTAAAGTATATGAAAGGCCTTCTGATAAGGAAATTGAAACCTCCAAAAAAGTTAAAATCCTAAAAGGAATCTTTGATGAATTAGAAATTGATTACCTTGAAGTAATTGACGAGGCTAAGGCAAAAGGCCTAACCCCTCAAGACTTGAAAGCTCTAATCAAGATCTCCGATCAATTTAAGGGTTTTTCTAAAAAAGATTAATTCTTTTTACCCATAGTAATATGGGGGTTTTTTTTACGAATTTAACCGAACATATGTATTGTTTTATGCTTGCTTTTATGCTTTTCTAAATATCAATAGGGGGGAATTGAAATTGGTTATTGTTGTAGAAGAAAATATTGATCATGAAGTTATTAGAATTAATAAAAAGGATTGCCAGATTATTATTTTAAATAAATCTTTATCAAACAAAACAAAAGGTAAGTTGTATCAAAGATATAGAGGTACATAACACTTTTTAGAAGGGGGGTGAAACTAATGGCTCATATACAAAAAGTCTATAAAGAAGATGGGAATCTTAGAGGTTATAGAGCATTTGTGGAACTAAATATCAATCCTTTAAATGGAAAGAGAAATAGAAAATCAAAGTTATTTGGCAAACTAAGAGATGCTGAAAAATGGATGGCTGAACAAATAAATAAAGTCTATGAAGGCTCTTTTATAAATCCTTCTAACATCACTGTTGGGGAATATGTCTTGGAAAGATGGCTTAATAAACATAAAAAACCGCAGATAGCAGCCACAACTTATGACAGATATAAAGGCACAATCAAAACTCACATCATTCCTTCGCTCGGTCATCTTAAATTACAAGATTTAAGGCCAGATCATATTGAGTTCTATTTTTCAAGCAAACGAGAAAATGGCCGAATTGATAAGCCAGGTGGACTGTCCGAAAATACTTTAAAAAAACATTATGTTTTATTAAACGAGGCCATGAACAGAGCAGTTAAATTAAAACTCATTAAATATAATCCCCTGCAGGCAGTAGAATCACCAAAATTCAAAAAGAAAAAAGCATCAGCAATGTCAGAAATACACTACAAGAAACTACTTGAAGTT
>Ga0102925_1001896_pt1 | contig 11563 bp, 7 predicted proteins | sample SalPonR1_A_D1_MG_FD_78216 | JGI IMG/M metagenome (GOLD analysis project Ga0102925, IMG submission 78216) | Salt pond soil microbial communities from South San Francisco under conditions of wetland restoration - Salt Pond MetaG R1_A_D1_MG | ecosystem: Environmental > Aquatic > Marine > Intertidal... | reverse complement strand
TTATAATGATTGGTCTCAAGGACGAGCGTGTTGTGGCATCCAAAAAAGCCGTTAAGGTCGAAAGTTTTTATAGGCCTTAAAAATATAATTCAAAAGGAGGATTTATATGAACTCATTAGTATTGGTGTTGGCTTCTATCGTGATATTTGTTGTTGCATATGTTACATATGGTAGATGGCTGGCAAAAGAATGGGGTGTTGACCCTTCAAGGGAAACGCCTGCGAATTACATGGGAGACGGTGTGGACTATGTTCCTGCTAAAGCTCCGGTGCTCCTGGGCCATCACTTTGCGTCAATTGCAGGTGCAGGACCAATAGTTGGACCTATTGCAGCCGCTTCATTCGGTTGGATACCGGTAATGCTTTGGATTGTTATCGGAGGTATTTTCTTCGGAGGAGTCCATGACTTTGGAGCTTTGTTCTCATCCATAAGGAACGATGGTAAATCGGTTGGTCAAGTTATTGAAGCTAACATTGGCAGAACTGAGAAAAGACTCTTCGCAGTATTTTCCTGGTTGGCTCTAGTTCTTGTAATTGCAGCATTTGTAAACATCGTTGCAAATACTTTTGTTGCATCGCCTGAAGCAGCAATGGCTTCAATGCTCTTTATAGCATTGGCTATAGCTTTTGGTTTTTTGGTTTACAGAAAAGGGGCTTCATTGGCAGTTGGAAGTGTAATTGGTGTTGGACTTCTCGGGATTTGCATATGGCTTGGAATGACCTTCCCGCTTGTTCTTTCAAAAACAACTTGGATTTTCTTCCTGCTTGTTTACATCTTCATCGCGTCAGTTACACCGGTTTGGATTCTCTTGCAGCCGCGTGACTACTTGAACTCATTCTTGCTTTACGCAATGATTATCGGAGCTGTTCTTGGACTCGTATTCTATGCGCCAAGCTTGCAGCTTACACCTTTTGCAGGATTCAATGTAGGAGGAAACTATCTCTTCCCCATGCTATTTATAACAATTGCGTGTGGAGCCATTTCAGGATTCCACAGCTTGGTTGGATCGGGTACGACCTCAAAGCAGATTGCGAATGAAAAAGACGCAATGCTCATTGGTTACGGCGGAATGCTCATAGAGTGCGTTTTGGCTGTAATAGCCCTTATAACTGCAGGCTATGTTTCAAGCGCCGAACTTGGAGAGCTTCTCGGAGGCGGCGGACCCATCAACGTATTCTCTAACGGAATCGGAACCTTCATGACAAAAATCGGAATTCCGTTTTCGGTAGGTAAACCGTTTGCAGCCCTTGCGATTTCGGCATTTGCTCTTACTTCACTTGACACGGCAACAAGACTTGGACGTTTCATACTCCAAGAATTCTTCGAAGACGACACCAAGGAAGTGCAAAGCGTTATCGTTACAAACCGTTTTGTTGCAACAACAATAACAGTTGCAGCAGGTGGAGCATTGGCTCTGGTAGGATGGACAAAAGTATGGCCTCTCTTCGGATCTTCAAACCAATTGCTGGCAGGACTTGCTCTTCTAGCACTTGCAGCTTACCTGAAGAACCAAGGAAAGAAAGTTGGAATGATCATAGCTCCAATGATATTCATGTTTGCAGCCACGCTTACGGCAATAGCACTTTTGATAAAAGCAAACCTTGCAGCTGGAAACATGCTTCTCGTAGGTTTTGCAATAGCCCTCTTCATATTGGCTATAGTCCTTGTCGCAAGGTCTTACAAAGTCTTGACAGGCAACGGAGAAATAAAAGAATAATATTTAAACAAAAGGGTGCCGCAAAAGCGGCATCCTTTTTTTAGTTTAGGCTCTTGTTTCCCTTTTGTCATTGAGGGTAAAGTGACTGTATGATAAAATTAAGAAGATGGGTTTTTCTTATGGACTATCTTTTATTTTGAAAATCAGGAACAGCAAATACAGAATGCGGAGGACAATATGGGGCGATTTTTTGGAACAGACGGAGTCAGGGGAATAGCCAATGTCGAACTGACAAACGATCTTGCATACAAGCTTGGGAGATACGGAGCCCATGTTTTGACCGAAGGCAAAAAGCATATTAAAATACTTATAGGCAAGGACACTCGGATCTCTGGAGATATGCTGGAAGCTTCGCTTGCGGCAGGCATAATGTCCATGGGAGGCGATGTAATTTCGGTTGGAGTGGTTCCAACACCGGCTGTTGCATATCTTACGCGCTACCTGGGAGCGGATGCGGGAGTTGTCATTTCGGCTTCCCACAATCCCGCAGAATACAATGGAATAAAGTTTTTCAACAAAAGCGGCTACAAATTGGCTGACGAAATAGAGGACAAGATAGAAAAATATATACTTGGAGGACTCGAAGCCGAATCGCTCATAGACGGCGACCATGTAGGCACATGGAAGGTGAGACCTGAAGCTTACAAGCTTTATTGCGACCATTTGACAGAAAACATAGATGCGGATTTTTCTGGGCTCAAGGTTGCAATAGACTGTGCAAACGGAGCCGCAACCACTACGGCATCCTATGCGCTCTCAAAAATGAATGCGGAGGTTTCAGCCCTATGCTGTCAGCCTGACGGGCACAATATAAACAAGGGTTGCGGGTCCACTCACGTTGGCCTTGTTCAGAAGCTGGTCAAGTCCGGCGATTATTCAATTGGATTGGCATTTGACGGCGACGCCGACAGGCTTATTGCTGTTGACGAAAGAGGCCGGGTAGTTGATGGAGACAAGATAATGGCAATCTGCGCCGATTATCTCAAAGAGACTGGAGAACTGAAAAAAGACACTCTTGTAACCACAGTCATGAGCAATATGGGGCTTTTTGCATCGCTTGCCTCCAAAGGAATAAAAACCGAAAAAACAAGGGTTGGAGACCGATACGTGCTGGAAAAAATGCTTGCCGAAGGATACAACTTCGGGGGCGAGCAATCGGGCCATCTAATATTCCTGGACCACAACACCACAGGGGACGGACTTTTGTCCGCCCTTATGTTGATGAAAGTCATGAAAAAAAGAGGCAAAAGGCTTTCTGAGCTGAAAAATATAATGGAGACGTTTCCACAGGTTCTTGTAAATGCAAGAGTCGACAATGACAAGAAACATGATTATATCGAAGATGAGGAAATAAGGAAATCGATAAAAGAAATGGAGAAATTCTTTAATGGCCAAGGAAGGGTGCTTGTAAGGGCATCGGGCACCGAGCCTCTTGTTCGCGTAATGATAGAAGGGAAGGAACAAAGCGTTCTAGAGGAAAAAGCCAAAGAATTGGCCGACCTTATAGAGAAGCGATTGGGATAGCGAATAGCGGCAAGAGGAAAGTGGAAAGTTGAAACAAGAACAAAAGAGAAGAATCAAAAAATGATAGTATAATTAACTTTTAATGGTTTGATTTTAATATTTGTTTTTAAGTATTGGGTTTCTACTTACTACTTACTACTTACTACTTACTACTTACTACTTACTACTTACTACTGCCAGCTGTTTGAAAGGTTGTGATAAATGGCATAATAAAAAAACAAAACAGAACAAGCGCCTGAGCTCACAGAGCTGACGAGGACGGGGTTTATCGAAATTTCGGCGGATGCCCCGCGGCCGGTCCACGGCCGAAAAGGCTTCACAAAGCCTGGAAGCGATTCCAGGGACAAATCAAGCGGGTGGAACCATGACAGAAAAAGATTGAGGATTCATTAAAATATATAAAAATTGGAGGATTTCATCATGTGTGGAATCGTAGGATATATAGGAAAACAGAAGGCCACTCCCATAATCATTGAAGGGCTGGCTAAACTTGAGTACAGGGGATATGACTCTTCGGGAATTGCTGTATGCAACAATGGAAGCCTGGAGGTTCGCAAATATGCTGGTCGTTTGTCCGTATTGCAGGAAAAAATAGAGGGCGAGGACTTCGCCGGAACCATAGGAATGGGACATACGCGTTGGGCGACCCACGGAGCTCCAAGCGACTGCAACGCCCATCCCCATACAAGTCAAAACGGGAACATTGCCGTCATACACAACGGCATAATCGAAAACTATATGAAATTAAAGGAATGGCTGATAGATGAAGTCGGGGTTGAATTCAAGTCCGAGACCGACACTGAAGTCATATCCCATCTCATAGAATATTTTTATGAAGGAGACATGGTAAGCGCCGTGCACAAGGCCGTGGAGAAAATGAGCGGGGCTTATGCAATAGTTGTGGCTTGCGGAAACGAGCCCGACAAGCTGGTTGCGGTTAGAAAAGACAGCCCGCTAATAATTGGAAAGGGGAAGGACGAGAATTTCCTGGCATCCGACATACCGGCTCTCCTAAAGCATACGAGAGACATGTGCATAATAGAAAACAATGAATTTGTTGTGCTTACAAAGGACCAAGTTAAAATATATAACAGTCTCATGCAGGAGCAGCATAGAGAAAGCTTCAAGGTGACATGGGACGTCGAGGCAGCCGAAAAAGAGGGATATCCCCACTTCATGCTCAAAGAGATACACGAGCAGCCCAAAGGCCTCTATGAGACCCTTAACAGGCGTATGGAGGAGGACGATTCCATAAACCTCGACGGCATAAGCCTTACAAAAGAAGATCTTCAGCGTATTAACAAAATATACATTGTAGCATGCGGAACGGCCTATCATGCAGGTCTCGTGGGAAGGTACGCAATAGAGAAATTTGCGGGCATACCTGTGGAAGTGGACATAGCATCAGAATTTAGATACAGGGATCCCTTTGTCGACGACAAGACCCTTTTCATTGCGGTCAGCCAGTCCGGAGAGACCATAGATACCTTAGCAGCCCTTAGGGAGGCAAAGCGCAAGGGAGCTAGAATACTCTCCGTCGTAAATGTTGTGGGAAGCTCAGTTTCCCGCGAATCCGACGATGTCTTCTATACATGGGCAGGGCCGGAGATTGCTGTGGCATCCACCAAGGCATATACAACCCAGCTCATGAGCATGTACCTTATAGCCCTTCATATGGCAAGAGTAAAGGGCGTGATGGACGATCAAAGATATGAAGCCGTACTCGCAGAGCTAAAAGCCATTCCCGAAAAGGTTGGACAAGTTCTAAGGGATGAAAAAATATTCCAAAAGCTTGCAGACCAGCAGTTTAACAACGAAAGCGTCTTCTTTATGGGAAGAAGCGTAGATGTCGATGTCGCATACGAGGGCTCGCTAAAGCTCAAGGAAATATCATACATCAACTCATTCGCCATCCCGGCGGGCGAGCTAAAGCACGGAACCATAGCCCTGATGCAGGAAGACACACTCGTTTTCGCATTGGCCAACCAGGACAGACTCTTTGAAAAGATGATATCCAACATCAAGGAAGTGAAGGCGAGAGGCGCATATGTCGTCGCGGTTGCAAAGAGAGGCAACAAAGAAATTGAAAAAGTGGCCGACCGAGTCATTTTCATACCCGACTGCATGGACGAAATATCGCCGCTCCTTTCCGTAGTTCCGCTCCAGCTTTTTGCATACTACGTTTCAGTTGCGCGTGGAAACGACGTGGATAAGCCGCGTAATCTGGCAAAATCGGTTACTGTGGAATAGTCGAATGAACCAAAAAAGTTGCATAACTTTTTTGGTTCATTTTTGCTGAAGGAGGTTGGAAATGTGATTTATAGAAAAGGCAATTTTTGCTTGAACAGTGATTTTGACATCAGAGTGGTAAGGCAAGAGGAGGACGACACGGATCTGTTCATTCCAATAGGGAATCGCACATTGAACCTGTGTATTGGAAAACTTGTGAATCCTACGGTTTCAAGGCTTCAATTTCCAAACGTAAGAAACCTTTTGATCCGCTTTTGTGCAGATGAAGAAAGCCATGACTGCACAGTGCACCTGCTTGGAAGCATAGATCTATATTCTTCGCTGATGAATTTTGAAATCGATTACAGGGACAGATGCATCGAATTGAATGAAACACAATACTATGCTGAAATGAGCATTATAGAAAAATAGATTTTCAGTTGCTTATTCCTTTTTATCGCTTTCTTTCTTTACCAATATTATTTAAAAAAGAGCTATAGATAAAACCCACGGAAATTCCGCCTACAAACTCGGAAAATCCGTGGGTTTTTAATTTGCACGGCTTCATTAAGCGGGATTTTTTATCCCGATTCCATTCAAAGTGTAATTTATTATTTTTTCCGCGTCATCTATCGAATTGAATTCCTTGTCGTTAAGAAGCTCGTAGACGGTGACTGAGGTCATTATTCCGAAAAATGCATAAGCCAGCAGATGCGAGTCCTCAATGTCGATTATTTTTTCGCTTATTGCTTCTTTGATGTAGGATTCCAGATATGCTATGTAGTCTTTTACGGCGGAACGGAGTTCGGTCTGCCTGATTTCGATTCCCCACAGCTGGCTCATTATTACCTTGAAGAAATCCCTCTTGTCATAGATGATTTTAAGCTGCACGAAGCTGAGCTTCTTGAATTTATCGATTATGTCGGTTTCTTCTGAAACCGCCTGGTCTATGTCCTGTTTTAACAGATCAAGGCCCTCCTTGACTATGAAATTGAACAATTCTTCCTTTGTTTTGAAATGGTAGTACAATGTTCCTTTCGCAACGCCCGCCTTTGCGGCTATTCCATCCATTGTGGCGCCGATATATCCCTTTTCGGATATTTCCTTTATTGCGGCATCCATTATAACTTGTTTTGTATTCTTCATAATGCCCCCACTTTCGACTGACCGGTCGGTATAGTTAATATAAATATATATTAAAAATTCCTTCAACACAAATATAATAATATTTTTTCAGGAATGCTTGCATTTTTTGTATTTCGGGATTATAATTAAAAAAAATGAACTGACCGGTCAGTATAAAAACAACGCAATGTCAGAAGCATGAAAGGGAATAAAGATATGAAAAGATTTGGAATGCTTATAGCGAAAAAAAGAGTTTTGGTTTTAATCATTGCCGTATTGCTTGTCATACCGTCATTGTATGGGATTGCAACAACAAGAATCAATTATGACATTCTGACCTATTTGCCTGAAGAACTTGACTCCATGAAGGGACAGGATGTTCTTGATGATGTATTCAAGAATGCGGCAACCGGATATCTGGTAATAGAAGATATGGAAGGAAAGGATGTCTCAGCTATCAAGGAAAAGATTTCAGATATTGAAGGCGTTGAGGGTGTAGTGTGGATTGACGATATTCTTGACATTGATGTACCTAAGGAAATCATTCCCAGTGACATAAAGGATATATTTTATCAGGAAAATTTTACTCTGCTTATGGTGAAATTTGAAAACCCGTCTTCTGCAGACGGAACGCAGGATGCAATAGGAGAAATAAGAAAAGTTATTAATAAGCAGTGCTTCTTCAGCGGGACATCGGCAATACTGAAGGACACAATAGAGCTTTCTGACAGGGAAACACCGATATTTGTATTGCTAGCCGTGGCTCTTGCAGTAATAGTATTGAGTTTAACACTAAGCTCAACGGCAATACCTTTCATATTCCTGACTGCAATCGGATTCGCGATTCTCTACAATATGGGAAGCAATATGTTTCTTGGGGAAATATCGCATCTGACCAAGGCTCTTGCCGCGGTCTTGCAATTGGGTGTTACAATGGATTTTTCAATTTTCCTCTTGCACAGGTATGAGGAAGAACTTGCCCAAAAGAAAGAAAAGGTCGAAGCTATGGCTGAGGCCATTTCCAAGACAATGATCTCAATAAGTGGAAGTTCGCTTACAACTATTGCCGGCTTTCTGTCTCTTGGGGTAATGAAATTAGGAATAGGCCGTGACATAGGGTTTGTAATGGCAAAGGGAGTTGCATTGGGAGTTATTTCGACAGTAACAATCCTTCCGGCCCTGATTCTTGTATTCGACAAGATCATACACAGGTTCAGGCATAGGACCATATTGCCTGAGTTCGCTAAAACAGCAGATTTCATAACAAAGCATTATAAGGGATTTATGTTGCTGTTTGTTGTAATACTTATTCCGGCTGTTTACGGAAAGGCAAATGCTCCCGTCTACTACAACCTCGACCAATCACTTCCCGAGGATATGGAATCTATAGTGGCGCTTGACAAGCTTAAAGACAAATTCGATATGATGACTACCCATATGATAGTTATAAACGACGAGCTTCCGTCTTATGAGAAAAAGGAAATCATTGACCGAATAGAGGCGCTTGACGGAATAAAGCTTGTTGCCGGCTATGACAAATACATCGGACCGGCCGTTCCGGAAAGTTTCGTTCCCGATGAAATAAAGGAAATTTGCAAGAAGGGCGGATACAGTATGCTGATTGCAAATTCCAATTACAGGGCGGCAACAGACGAACTGAACAATCAGCTTTATGAAATGGAAAAGATTATAAAGTCCTATGATCCGGATGGATTGATTACAGGAGAGGGCGCGCTTACCAAGGACTTGATAGAAATAGCGGATATAGACTTCAAAAATGTCAGCATTGTTTCCATAATTGCCATTTTTGCCATAATAATGCTTGTTTTCTATTCTTTGTCCCTACCCATACTGCTTGTGGCTTCCATAGAACTTGCAATATTCATAAATATGGCGATTCCATTTTATGCGGGGACAGAAATACCTTTCATCGCATCCATAGTTATTGGATGCATACAGCTTGGGGCGACCGTAGACTATGCAATTCTTCTGGCTACCAGATACAGAGAAGAAATAAGAAACGGTTATGAAAAGCACAAGGCAATGAAAATTGCACTGGAGGGTTCGATTAATTCAATTGTCACAAGCGGACTAACCTTTTTTGCGGCTACAGTCGGTGTTGGAGTTATAGCGGATATGGACCTGATAAGCTCACTTGCGCTGATGATTTCGAGAGGGGCGCTTATAAGCATGGTTGTCATAATAACGGTCCTTCCGGCGCTCCTGATGGTCTTTGAAAAGACTGTCGAAAAGACAACCCTGCATTGGAAGAAAAAGCCTTTGCAAAAGAAAGTAGGCGGAAAAGATATTCCGCAAAACATATAAATATTCGAAAGGAAAGGTAGATATGAAAAATAAAACGCGAATTGCCAGAGTATCTTGCATTACAATGGCTCTATTGATGGCATTTTCAAGCTTTTCATGGGCGGCTTCTGTTGCCACGAAAGAAGAAACTGTCTATGTAAATCTTAGCCAAGATGGAAAAGTGGACAGGATAATTGTCAGTGACTGGCTCCATTCCGACAGGATGGATGTCGAATTTGACGACGTATCCACGTTGGAAGATATTAAAAATGTAAAGGGAGATGAAGTTCCTCTTGCAAATGGTGAAAGTCTTAGGTGGGAAACGGAAAAGGGAGAGATATATTATCAGGGAACTGCAACTCAAAAACTCCCTTTTGAGTTCGAGCTTAAATACAAGCTTAATGGGAAACCGGTTTTACCGGAGCTTCTTGCTGGATGCACAGGAAAACTCGAGATAAGAATGAAAATCACCAACAAGGATGCCCACGACGTAATGCTTTCAAACGGGAGCAAGCGTCTTTTCACACCTTTTGCCGTGGTTTCTGTATTCAATTTCCCGACAGACAGTTGCAGAAATATTTCAGTCAATACTGGCAAGGTTGTAAACGATGGCAACACCAGCATAGTCACATATGCTTCTGTGCCCGGCTTGGAAGAGAGTCTGGATATAGACGACGATGATTTCGATGAAATGTTCGATCTTGCTGAAGAATTGATTTTGCAAGCGGATGTTAAAAATTTCGAGATGGGGGACATACTCATAACAGCGGCTTCAGATTCAAGCATTTTAAACGACATAGAAGGATTCGACGACATGATAGAAGAGACTGAGGACGGGGTCGAAGATCTTTCTGATGCAAGTGAAGAGGTGCAAAGCGGAATAGAAGAGCTGAATGACGGGACAGAGGACCTGCTAAGAAATTTCGGAGACTTCAATCAAGGCATGTTTTACTTAAGTGATTCGATGTCGGAACTGGAGGACAATATAAACGGAAGAATATTCGATGGTTCAACCGACCTGTCGGACGGTGCAGAGGAATTCGTAGAAAAAACGGGTGAGCTAAAGGACGGAACCGAAGAGCTTAAAGACGGTTCTGAAGATATTGAGGACGGTATCAGGTCCGCTTATCTGGGAGCGGTGGATTTGAAGGATGGATCTGAGCAGTTGACCGTAGGAATCGAGCAGATGATTGCGGAAATGGGAACGAGTTCAATGGATACCGATTCCGTGAGCGAGGCCGTCGAGGATGCGGTAAAGAAAGCTGTCGAGCGTGCTGTTGAGGGTGTCATAGATGGAGACGATTCGCCGCTTACAGAAGCGCAGGCGGCCTATCTTGAGGCCGCGGCAGGCGCTGCAGGCGAACAAGCCGGGGCAGCCGCAGGGGCAGGAGTAAAGGCCTCGCTGGATGATAAAATGGGCGAATTGATGACAAAGATGGGGGGCGGTTTTAGCCAGCTGCTTTCCGGAGCGCAAGCACTTGAAGGAGGAATGGGAAGCCTGACTTCCGGACTTGGTGACCTTGAAGAAGGATCGGAGGAGTTAAACGACGGAATGAAAACCCTTGACGAGAATGCAGAGCTGTTCAAGGACGGTGCGCAGGAAATTTCCGACGGGGCTAGCGAGCTCAGGGACGGACTCGGAGCATTGGGTCAGGGGGCTGAATCATTGAAGGATGGTGTCCGCGGGCTTGCGGATGCTTCAAATACCGCAAACAAAGGCATAGGAACACTGCAAAGCGGCGCGGAAGACCTTTTTGAGGGATATGAAACATTCAGTGACGAGGGCGTGGATGAACTTCACGACAAGGTTATTGAGAAGACCGATGAGTATTATGAATTGTTTGAAATAAAGGAAAGACTAGAAGACCTTTCAAGTAGATATGTAAATTTCTCGGGAATTGCAGAAAATATGGAAGGAAAGTTGAAATTCGTCATTAAAATAGACGGCATCGAAGTTGAGGATGAAGAAGTGGAGGCTCCGGTCGTGGAGAAGGAAGAAACAGGCTTCATTGCTTGGGTAAAGAATACATGGAATAAGATATTCAACTAATGATGCTGTGCTGTTGTTAATTCAAATAATGAACATGAAATGAAAATAAGGAGAATAATAAAATGAAAAAATACTTGAATAAAACCATGATGATACTGATGACAGTAATTCTTGTAATGAGCTCTGTTGGAATGGCATTTGCTGACGAACTTGAAACAGGGGATGCGGAAATTTTAAATATCCAAGCCAACAGAAGCCAAACATCAATAAACTATAATAATAGCTGGATAACGGAAAAAGTTGTTGCAGTTGACGGTATAGCCTATGTACCGCTTCTGCAGATAGCGACCCTTCTTGGTTTCGAAACGTCATACGACGAGCCGACCGACACCTTGGAAATATTGAGCGATTGGAATCCTCAAAACTTCAGGGGAAGCGCTAAGCTTGTCTTCGGAAACGGAACAAGATACGACGGCGGCTATGAAAATTGGAAGTTCGACGGGGAAGGCACATTGACATTCCCCGATGGTTCCAGTTACCAGGGACATTTTATAGACGGAATCATGAGCGGACAAGGCAAGTATTCAGCTGCAAACGGGGATGTCTACGAGGGGCAGTTTGCAGGCAACATTTACAGCGGCTATGGAGAGTACACCTACGCAACTGGAGACCTT
>Ga0102925_1001895_pt1 | contig 11569 bp, 9 predicted proteins | sample SalPonR1_A_D1_MG_FD_78216 | JGI IMG/M metagenome (GOLD analysis project Ga0102925, IMG submission 78216) | Salt pond soil microbial communities from South San Francisco under conditions of wetland restoration - Salt Pond MetaG R1_A_D1_MG | ecosystem: Environmental > Aquatic > Marine > Intertidal... | reverse complement strand
TCCGCTCTTTAAGATATGAGACATGGTATTTTTCGAAATAGCAGGGGACGAAGTATCTCTAACTGGCTGATTTGTGAAAACAAAGCCATATGCCACATCTTAAAATGCCATGTCTTCATCGAGTGTTACTGATTAATGATATCGCTTTAGAGGAATCTCTTATCACATTTTTTAGCTAACCCAAGTATACCTCGACAGGGTACCGATGGGTTCTTCCAAAGGAATCCCTCCCTCTCCGCTCTTCAAGATATGAGTCATGGTATTTTTCGCAATAGCAGGGGACGAAGTATCTGTAACTGGCTGATTTGTGAAAACAAAGCCATATGCCACATCTTAAAATGCCATGTCTTCATCGAGTGTTACTTGTTAATGATATCACTTTAGAGGAATCCCTTACCACATTTTTTAGCTAATCCAATAAGTGTGCCTCAAAAGGGTACCGATGGTTTCTACTGAAGGAATCCCTACCTCTCCGCTCTCAAGATATGAGACATGGTATTTTTCGCAATAGCAGGGGACGAAGTATCTGTAACTGGCTGATTTGTGAAAACAAAGCCATATGCCACTCACAAAATGCCAAGTCTTAATCAAGTGTTACTGATGAATGATATCACTTTAGAGGAATCTCTCACCACATTTGTAGCTAACCAAATCGGTCTACCTCAAAAGGGTACCGATGGGTTCTTATGAAGTAAGCCTTATTCAGACTTATGATCTATGCAAGCGCTCCAACTGTTTGTTAAGGCTCGGCAGGAATCGAAATTTTATTTAGCGCTTATAAGTCTACCAGTCATTGATAAATTTTCCTGCACTTCTAATTACGATTGGCCTTAAATCAAGAGAAAATCTTATTCTGTCTTCTCTTGGCTGACACAAATAATCACCTCAGATAAAATTCACATCAGAACGTGCTCTTTAGATTTTCAGATCAACAGCCGATAACAAAAACGGACAATTAAAACAGCACTGTGTATACACCCTCATTTCATCAATGAGAACGTATGACGTGATCTGAATAATTTGACTGATTCTCAAGTTGAGAGGTATCAACGCGTTTTAAACGTTTAATGTGTCCGGAATACGAATCGCTTGAAAAGAGGAACTTTCAGACTGTATGGGCAAGGTTAACACAAAGCAACATATCGGCAATCTTCTATTAAGCAGAGGTGTCATCAGTGAGAAAGAGTTGCATTTAGCCGTGCAGATTCTCGATGAGGAGCCGGCCGGATCCAACCGGCGTCTCGGGCAGATTCTTCATCAGGATCTTAATCTCGATCGTCACGCTATTATGCGCGAGGTTGCAAGCATCTACGCATTTGACGAAATTTTTTATGGCGTCGATACCCTGCCTGAAGATAAAATAGAGGGGATCAAATCGTACCTTGAGCACATTCCAAAAGAGACCCTTGATGAACTTGTACACCAAAAAGCCATTCCGGTCGCTGTTGGCAGTACGTCTATAACAATTGCTACACCAGACCCTTCTAACCCCGAACTATCAACAATAATATCTCGGCTCAATTATAAAGAGTTCGATATACGGTATTGCCGGTATGAGCTAATAGAAGACATCTTGTCCAAGGTGTACGAGCAGAAGAACGAATTTCTCGACCTGCTCGAAGATATCGACATGGAAGATGGACAGATCAGCGATGTAGAGGAGGAAGTAGATGAGGATGAGATTGATGCGGAGATCAATCAAAGCATGCTCAATTCCCTGGTAGAGGGGATGCTTGTTGAAGGTGTACGCCGCGGGGTCAGTGATATGCACATCATTCCAAGCGGACAGACCACAACCGATATTCGCTTCAGGACAGACGGGAAACTTCAGCTCTGGTATCAGCAGAAAAATGTTAAACCGGAAGCGATAACCGCTGTCATCAAAGATAAAACGAGAAATGTAGACCGCTTTGAAAGAGATAGCTCCCAGGACGGATTCATTCAAAGGGCAGTGGATAACTATAACATCCGGTACCGGGTATCTATCATGCCGATGGTGGGAGCCCAGTTCGATCGAAAGTTTGAATCTATTGTAATCAGAATTCTTGATGACCGGGAGGTGATTACCGACCTGAACGTACTTGGCCTTCAGGAGCAGGCGAAAAAGGACTTTGTAAAAGCTATTGAAAAACCCTCAGGGATTGTAATTATTACGGGGCCAACAGGGAGCGGTAAGTCTACCACGCTTGTGGCAGCTCTCTACTATGTGATTGATCCCACCAAGAATGTACTGACAATTGAGGAACCGGTTGAATACCTGATTAAAGGAGCCCGTCAGCTTAAAATAAGTAAAAACATGACGTTTGAACAGGCCATCAGGGGGATATTACGCCATGACCCTGATATCGTTCTTGTTGGTGAAATGCGGGATTTACAGACGGCTGAGGTTGCCATTAAAATGGCTAATACCGGTCACCTTACCTTCTCCACACTGCACACGAATGATGCGCCAAGCGCGGTTTCCCGGCTCTATAAAATGGGGATTGAGCCTTTTTTGATTGCCAATGCTGTTAACCTTGTAATGGCACAGCGGCTTGTGCGTAAATTGTGCAGCTGTAAAGAAGTATACCAGCCGGAGTATGAAACGCTGCGCGGAATCGGGTTTAACGACGATGAAATCAGAAATACAATATTTCACAGGGCAGTAGGCTGCGAAAAGTGTTATAATACCGGTTACAAAGGGCGGGTTGCCATTATGGAAGCTCTTTATTTCTCAAAAGAGATAAAGCGTATCATTTTGCAGTCCGGTGGGGAGATCGACGAGGAACTCATTAAGGAAACAGCTGTGAAGAGCGGAATGCTGACACTCAGGGCCTCGGGGAGAGAACGAATCAAGAACGGCGATACAACCGTTGAGGAAATAATGGCAATCACAGTTGACGATTAGTACATTTGAGTATGGAAGAGGAAAAAAGAAATGGATCGGACATCATGCAGAAGCATTTGCGGGATTTGTTAAAAGATCCCCCGCACCTGCTTAAAAATTTTCATTATGAAGATACGCTCGCATTTCTTGAACTGGGCGAACAGATTCGATTCGTTGAAGGAGATACTATTTTAAGGGAAGATGAGTATGTTAATTCAGCATACCTGATAGCGACAGGTAAAGTTTCTATCTGGAAAGAGAATATCCAGCTTGCCACGCTTGAGAAAAAAAACTTTTTAGGAGAGACATTTCTGTTTAGTAAAAACAATCGTCTGGCTAAGGTAACGTGCGAGGAAGACTGCATTTTACTACAGTACGACAGGTATGAAACACTGAATTATTTCCGCAAGAGACCTGAAAAGCTATTCAACATATTTACCAAAAACATCATTGAGATTCAGCAGAATAAAATCTCAGGCATGAATTCGCAACTTTTCGCTTTAAAGAAACGAATTTTGGACGATAAGAAGTGGTAGGAAGGTAGTACCCCCCGGAATTTATTTTCATCCCGGGAGAAGTAAATCGATCGTCCTCAGCTAATAACACCATTCTTTTATAATTTTTGTAACAAACAGGGTGTCAGTTGATTTATATAGGTAAACATTAGAATTTTTTAATAAATAAAATTTAATGCTTCATGGTTGAGTCAGAAACATCAACGGTATCCATGGCACCGATTCGGTCGATTGCAGGAGAGATTTTGCAGCAGCTCCCGGATTCCTACAGAGGGCTTGACTACCACGTTGAACTTGGGAAAAAAATTAAAGCGCTGGACGATCTGAAGCGCAAGCAGCTAATGTCGTCTTTGCACACATTTTTGCTCCACATGCGATCGAATGAAGCCTCTGATATTGACCTTGGCGGGGCAGGCTGTGACGGTAGAATCTGGTATCGTGTGTTTGGTAATAAATCGCCACTTAATATCCCGGAGTCACTCAATTATCGTGAAACAGATATATTAATTCACAGTATTATTACGGACGAGCAGCGCAGACAGCTTCTCCAGGACCGCAACCTTGACTTCTCTTACTCGCTGCCTACGCAAAATGGTGAAAAAGCACAGCGGTTTCGTGCCAACGCATACTTCGATCTCGAGCACCTTGCGCTTAACATGCGGAAAATCGATGAAGAGATTCGCCCGTTCAAAACACTTGGCGTACATCCTGAAGTAGCAAAGGCACTCAGCCTTAAATACTTCAAATATGGTCTTACTCTTATCACCGGTATTACGGGGTCGGGTAAGTCGAGCACACTTGATACAATTATTGATGCCAACAACCGGACGGTGGACTCACACATTGTCATTATTGCATCACCGGTCGAATTAATTCATAAGCCTAAGCGCTCTGTGGTACGTCACAGGGAGGTAGGCCGCGATGTGACATCGTTTAAGAACGGTGCTATCCAGGCGCTTCGCCAGGATCCGGATATTATTGTTATTGGTGAGCTTCGTGATCCGGAAACCATAATGACAACACTTGAAATTACGGATTCCGGTCACAAAACTTTTGGCACGCTTCACACGTCATCGGCGATGGAAAGTATTGAGCGTATACTTGGTGAGGTACCCACAGAAGAGCAAAACAGGGTACGATCGAGACTTGCTGATGTTTTAACCGGCGTAATAAGCCAGAAACTGGTTCCAAGCCTCGACGGAAAACGAGTGCTGGCTAAAGAAGTACTGCTGGTTACACCTTCAGTTCGGGCGGCTATCCGAAACGATAACGTCAATGAAATTTACCAGATGCTTGCAGAAGGCAGCGAAAAAGGAATGATCACGATGGAGCAGGATCTGAAACGGCTGTTTGATGAGGGCAAAATCTCGAAAGAGGAAGCCATTAACAATGCCAATAATAAAAAGAGACTTTACCAGCTCCTTAACGAATTGGATTACTAAGCTATGTTTAAACCAAAAGAATTTGTCGGGATTAGTCTTGAAGGCGATACCCTGAAATTTGCCCGGGTAGTAACGGAAAAAAACAGACTCCGAGTCGTTCGGGTTGATCAGATGACGCTTGTGGACCCCATCAAACAGGCGAACACGCCAAAACCGATGGAAGAGCCGGAAAATGATCCGTTTGAAGATGAACTGGATGCAGATCTTATCTTCGGATTAGATAACGATGCAGAAAATCCTGCGCCAAAGCAACAGGACAAAAATGGTACCGCACCGGCAAAACAAGAGACAGAAGAGGTGTTTGGTGACATTGACCTTGCTGAACTGGATGATGATGAGTTTGAGGAATCGCCACAGGAAGATATCGTTGCAGAAACGGATGAGTCTATTTCTAATGAGAAACTCGTATTCGACTATCTGTCGTCTGTTGATTCTGATAAAAAGTTCGTTGCAGTTAATATTCCGGCGGGAGAAACAATATTCCAGTTCCTGAATGACCTTAACTATAAGGATATTAAGAAAAAAGAACTTGCCGACATTATTGAGGATAAACTCTATTCCCTCTATAACCGGCAGCCGGATGAAGATCGATATGATTTCGAAATCCGGGATGACGGTACATTAGTCATTGGGTCTATTGAGAACGAGTCGCCTACACTATCGCTCGTAAATAACGCAGGTATCAATAATAAGGAGAAATACCTGATTAGCGATGTTACCCCGGATGAATCTGTAATGATGGGGCTTTACAGAGAGCATTACGAGATGGACTCGGAGATCATTACGGCACTTCTGCAGATAGGGAAGACAAAAAGCCGGCTGCTTTTTATGAAAGGAGAGAAGCTACTCCAGGTGTCGCCCATTATCAATGAGGGGTATGACGATAAGAATTATCTGAGCACCATTTTCTCAAAAATACTGTTTCAGATCGATACCGGTGAGGTTCCCGGACTTGATCAGCTCATTATTTTCAATAATGGGAAAGGCACCCCGGTACTCGATTTCTTCCGGGAAAGTTTCAGTGAGCTGAAAGTTGAGGAATTCTCCTTTAATGAGGAGAAAGTTATCTATGGCGATACGCTGAGCTCCACGATTCCTTACTACACCACCGCGATTGGCCTGGCTGAAATTGCCGCTAAAACAGAGATCACAAAAAAGATAAAGCTCTCGTTTCTGCCCTCCTATGTTATTGATCAGCAGAAGATATTCAGACTTCAGTGGCACGGAATTTTACTTCTTCTTTTGATTGGTCTAAGCCCAATTGTCCTGAACTACTTCTATCAGCAGAATCGGGCCCAAATCGTTTCACTTGAATCAGAGTCGGCACAGCTGAGCCAGATGATTACAAATGTGGAGCCACTTGTGACACGATCTGAAGAGATCTCTATAGAGCTGAATACCATGCAGGAACAGCTTTCGCTGCTGCAGGATCTGAATGAAAATAATATCAAATGGACGGTAACACTCGACCGGTTCAACCAGGCGGTTCAGAATACAGGTGGGCTCTGGGTTACATCATTCCGCCAAAACGAGGATTTAATTATGGTTGACGGGCTATCTCTCTACCAGGAGAGAATACCGGAACTTGCAGCCCGGTTTGAAACCGTAACTCTGCTAAATGTACGAAAACAGGAGATTCGCGAGCGGGAGATATACTCCTTTTCCATGATGGTTCGCGATGTGGTTGGCGATCCGTCATTGTTTACACCGCAGCAAAGTTCTCCTGAAATCTCAGACGCTTCAACACCTTAAATTATGTCGTACGCATTAAGAAATACACTCATATTGTTAGTGGCACTCGTGCTTATCGGGTCAAGCGGCTACCTGTTTGTTCATTTCTACCAAAAGCCGAAGATTGAAAAGCTCGAGTCTGATGTGTCGGAACTTCAGACCGAATACGATCGGAAAAAAGCAATTGCTGATCAACTGCCGGCTCTTGAGGCGCAGCTTGAAGAGTCAAAAATGTTCATTGACAATTTTGACAAAACTCTGTTCAGAACCAACAATCCGGACAGGGTTTACAGGTATTTGTCACTTCTCAGTGATACAGACCCGATTGAATTCGATTATGTATTCAGTGATTCTACAAACAATGACCGGTATGGAATTATCAACTCACAGTTATCAGGGATGGGCTCTTACCGATCAGTTCTGAATTTTCTCACAAGAGTTGAGAACAGCGAGCCTGTTCAGAAAATTGAGCAGCTTGTAATTTCACCCGTAAATCAGCCCGATGAATATAGCTTTGTAACATTTACTATGCGCCTGTCGAGCTACTATGATCGCATGAATTACTTTGATGTCTCTGGCACGCCCGGCATATCAGGGCGTATTTCTGTTGCATCTTTTAACCCGTTCTTTCCGCTGATCCGGGATATAGAGCCCAATACCGAAAACAGAATTAACATTGAGCAGAGCCAGCTGGTAGGTATTGGAAATGGGCTTATATATCTGCTGGATCAATCCGGTTCACTACAAACATTGCGCGAGGGAGACAGGGTGTACCTCGGGCTACTCGAAACTATTAACATTAATCAGGGTATCGCAATTTTTCGTCTGAACAAGGGCGGACTTATTGAAACAGTATCGCTGGAGGTAGAACGATGAACAAGCTTAAACTTATGATCAAAACAGCCTTTTTAATTATACTCTTTATTACCGGTTTCACACAAGTTGCGTATCCGCAATCTGAAGAACGGCCGCCGCGGGAATTCACAAACCCTGAGGAGATGATCTCGTTTGATCGCCGCACTCCCTTTCCGGATGCAATTGATGTTTTGACGAACTATGCACAGCAATATGAGAACCGTTTTATTATCGATCGAACCAACACAACCGGACCCATAGGTGTGTCGCTTCCGGCAATGCACTGGAAGGATGCGCTGAATTATATCATGCGTGTTCAGAAGCTTGTTGTACTTGAATCTGAAGACATTCTTGAAATTGTAACAGAGCAGGAAGCGGCTGCCTTAACAGCTTCTGAAGAATCGGTTCAAAGTTCCGGTATTTCGGGTGAAGAGCTCGATGGAATAGCTATTACGACAGATACCCGTGAGGTACGAATTAATGCAACGTTCTTTGAAGGGAATAAGCGGGCGCTCAGGGAAATCGGTGTCGACTGGTCAACGATTTCGAGTAGTGTGCCTGATAATATCTCCGATTTTATAGGTGATGAGGCATCAGAAGGTCTGCCAAGCACAGAATTTGATGGACGGTTTGTGTCGGTAAATGCTAAAGGCGCCCAGAACGTATCACAAAGTGTATTCAGTTCAATTGTAAACTTTGGTGATATCGGAGGCGGAATTGAGGTTCAGGCACTTTTTAGCGCATTTGAAGCCGATAACCTCGGACAGATTCTTGCCACGCCAAGTGTTAAGGTAATGGATGGTCAGGAAGGCCGAATCCAGGTTGGCCAGGATTTTTCAATTAAGCAGCGTGATTTTGCCGGAAATGTCACGGACCAGTTTTTCAGCACGGGAACAATTCTGCTTGTTCGCCCCCAGATTGTAGAAGTGGGAGACACGACGCTTATTTACCTTGAGCTTGAGGCCGAACGGTCGTCCGCTCAGCCCGATCCGGTAAGTACTGTCATCAATAAGCAGCAGGCTAATACTCATGCACTTCTTCTGGATGGTGAAAGCACGGTGATTGCCGGGCTCTACAGAACAGAAGAATCTGAGGTACGCAGAGGTATTCCGATTCTCAAAGATCTTCCAGCATGGTTCTTTGGTCTCAAATATCTGTTTGGCTACAACTCAATTGATCAACAGGAGTCGGAACTGGTTGTACTGCTGCAGGCAGAGCTCGAGGATCCTCTGGATGAAAGAATTCAACGGGCGTTCCAGAGTAAAGGTGAGCTGTTATCTGAAAAGCAGCAGCGCCACAGAAATGATATGGAGTATATTAGTGACAAAACACCGGTACCTCCCTCATCCGGATCTTCAAACTCAGAGTCATCAGTATCAGACGCTTCGGAATCTAAAGGTACATCCGAAGAATCCGGAAACAGGCGGGTACTCGAAGTTGTTGAGCGCGAAGAGGTGGACATGAGTGAAATCAGGCCAGGAACTGAGTACGCAGGTATTCAACACACTCCGCTCCAAAGAAGTGATTTATCAGGGTACCAGGGGGCGTACAAAGAGATGCCGCTTCATAACGTAAACAGCGATCATGGCGATAAGGAATTTTACGCTATTGGCGGCTCATTCAAAGTCAGGAGTAACGCCGACAGGTTGTATAGTAGCTTTATTGAAGAAGGACTTGACGCACATATGCTTTACAACCCGGTAACAGGGTTCTTTTTTGTCGCATATCAGGGATTTGAATCAAAAGAGGAGTCGATAGAATATGTAAAACAGATTCAGGCTAACAGGCAGCCCGAAGCGTGGCTTTCGAGATTAATCAAGCAGGAGAGAAGGCTCGAGTTAAACGGAGAGTAACTTGCGGAGCAGTACAGCCGTTTATTTAAAAACCCGGATGAGAGATCATCCGGGTTTTTTATTTTATGCAGTTTTTAAAAGCTGTAACGAGGCTTTGAAATATCCATCAGTCGGTTGTTTTTACCGGCCGATGGGTGTTCCTAACCCGTCGGCCCGCACATACAGCGTGCAGACGGGTGATAATGCAAAGTCCTCTGTAAATAAACTACAGGCCAGTAGGTTAGATGGATAAACTAAAATAACTATAGCTATTCAGTTACTGTGTTTACATGCACACCGGTACCGTGTTTCAACAGGTATTCAATGGAAATTTTATTAAACAGTTCTGGTTCCTCAATATTGCAAACATGTCCGCAGCCCTCGATGACCTGCAGCTCGCTGCGGTTAAAATTTCCAACCATTTTTTTGACAGGAGGGAGGAACATATGATCTTCACCGCCCATCACGTAAAGCGTTGGATTCTTCATCTCTTTCTCTTTGAAATATTTCAAAAGCGGGTTTACATCGTATGTAAGTCGGAACCACTTCAAAAACTCTTTTTTGGCAAGATTTTTTGCATCGCTGATAAACATACTGCGAGATTCCTGATGGTTTCGTTTTGGCATAATGACCCAGGCAAACAGCTTATATAGCCATATAAAGGGGACAATTTTTTTAAACGTGTGGCCAAGCCAAACCAGGACACGGGAGCGAACATCGAGGCGTGTTATTGCTCCGCACATGACGGCAGATTTAACAATTTCAGGCTTTATTTCTGCAATAGAACGAATAATAATTGTCCCCAGTGAGACGCCTACAAAATGGGCCTTGTCTATATTGTTTTGCTTCAAAACTTCCAGAACATCCCGGCTAACAGTTTTAAAGGTATACTTCTCTTTATAGTACGCCTTCATTGTGCTCATCTCTTTGGATTTCCCATGGCCCCGGAGATCAACAAGCAAAACGTTGAAGTGTTCCTGGTATGCTCTCACCTGTTTGAACCAAATTGAAGATGAACCGCCGGCACCATGTATAAAAACAACCCAGTCACACGGTTCATCTTTTTTAAAAGTCTTGTAGTAGAGCATAGAATATTTTACGCTGTTCTGATACCATATTGCCGAATAACAATTAATTTCCCGGCTTCAGTTCAGATAAAAAAAGGATATATTTGAATGCCTGTTAAGGCAATCTTTTTATCTTCGATAATAAATGTATCACTATGGAAAATAGATCTTCAATCAAAAGACCAAAATAATCAATCGCTTACCATCAAAAAAATGGGTTTGATGTTTTTTATATGAGGCTTTGAAATACCCATCAGCCGGTTGTTTTTATCGGATGGTGGGTGTCCATAATCCGTGGGCCCGCACATACTGCGCGCAGACGGGTGGTAATGCAAAGCCCTCTTCTGGTAATAATGACACTGGTTTACTCGTATTTAAATTTATATACAATCATACTCATCATTAACAAATGAGACTTATTTACGCCATCTCTAAGGTCATATCGGTTATTGCAGTTACCCTTGGCGTCTACTCCGTGTTTATAATAGGATTCGGCATTCTGCGGCTATTTAAAAGGCCGGTCGATAACTGGCGAAACAAAAGTTTGCGCTTCTGGGGAAAAATGGCTGCAAAGGTACTTTCAATTGACGTTGGTGTTAATGGCACTCCACCGGAGCCACCATTTTTTTTAGTGAGTAACCATTTGAGTTACGTTGATATTATCGTACTGTTTAGTCGCCTCAATACAACATTTGTTGCAAAATCAGAAGTAGCCGATTGGCCGGTGATTGGATTTATAGCCCGTACTATTGGGGTTGTGTTTATTGATCGCAAGCGTCGTTCTGATATTGCCCGTGTCAATGAGAAGATATCAAACACTGTCACAGATAATCGCGGATTAACATTATTTCCCGAAGGAACGACAAGCCCCGGTGCAAAAGTTCTTCGTTTCAGAGCCGCATTGCTTGACTATCCTGCTCGATCTGAATTAGGAGCTCACTACTGTGCAATATCATACTCCACAGGAGATGAGGACAGAGAAGAAGACCGGGCCTATGAAATCGTAAGCTGGTGGGGTGTTTCTGAACTTCATACGCATATTATCAGATTGGCTAAAGAGCGATCAATAAAAGCAACTATAGCATTTGGTGACAGTGTGGTAAAAGAATCAGATAGAAAAGTTTTAGCACTTAAACTTCACCGTAAAGTATCGGAAATATTTACGCCTATGTGTGAGCCCGAAACAACTGAATTTGAACCGCTTAAGTTTTAATATTCCGATTAAGAGATGAGCCGTACCTATTCACGATTATTAGCTTTT
>Ga0102925_1001892_pt1 | contig 11579 bp, 10 predicted proteins | sample SalPonR1_A_D1_MG_FD_78216 | JGI IMG/M metagenome (GOLD analysis project Ga0102925, IMG submission 78216) | Salt pond soil microbial communities from South San Francisco under conditions of wetland restoration - Salt Pond MetaG R1_A_D1_MG | ecosystem: Environmental > Aquatic > Marine > Intertidal... | reverse complement strand
TGCTGTTGACCCAGGACATCGCCGTGATCCCGATGCTGGCCGCCCTGCCCCTGCTGGCCATCCAACAGCCCGTGACCCTCGCGCCCGACGGCTCGATGGCACGCGCGGACGCCCCGGGCGGCGACCCGCACGGCGGCTCCATGTCCCTGGTCCAGGGGCTGCCGGCCTGGGGCGTCACCCTGGTGACCATCGCCGCGGTGGCGGCGGTGATCCTGGCAGGCATCTACCTCACGCGGCCACTCTTCCGCTACATCCACCAGGCCCGCCTGCGCGAGATGTACACGGCTCTGGCCCTGCTCATCGTCGTGTCCATCGCCACGCTGATGGGGCTGGTGGGCCTTTCGGCGGCGCTGGGCACCTTCCTTGCCGGCGTGGTGCTGGCCAACTCGGAATTCCGGCACGAACTGGAAAGCGACCTGGAACCTTTCAAGGGGCTGCTGCTGGGGCTGTTCTTCATCACCGTGGGCGCGGGGATCGACTTTGGCACCCTGGCCGGGGCCCCGCTGCGTATCCTCGGGCTGACGGCGGCGGTCATCGGGATCAAGCTGCTGGTCCTTTTCGTGCTGGCGCTGGGCTTCGGCCTGCGCGGCCGCGACCGCTGGCTTTTCACACTGGGGCTGGCGCAGGCGGGGGAATTCGGCTTCGTGCTGTTGTCCTTCTCACTGCAACAGGGGGTTCTCGGGCAGACCCTGGGGGCCGAGCTGCTTCTGGTGGTGGCCCTGTCCATGCTGGCCACGCCCCTTCTCTTCATTCTCTACGAGGGCATGGCCCGGCGCGCGGCCGCGGCCCACGACCATCCAGATCCCGAAGCCGACGAGATCGACGAAACCGGCCTGGTCATCATTGCCGGGATCGGGCGCTTCGGACAGGTGGTCAACCGCCTGATCCAGAGCGTGGGATATTCGACCGTCGTGCTGGACGGGAACCTGTCGACCGTGCAGACCATGCGGCACTTCGGCTTCAAGGGCTTCTTTGGAGACCCGACCCGCCCCGACATCCTGCATTCGGCGGGGCTGGACGCGGCCAAGGTGCTGGTCGTGGCACTCGATGACAAGGCAGCCTCGGTGCAGCTCGTCTCCTACGCGCGGCGCCACCGCCCCGACATTCACATCGTGGCCCGGGCCCGCGACCGGGTGCATGTCTACGAGCTTTACGCCGCAGGGGCCGACGACATCGTGCGCGAGCTGTTCGACAGTTCCCTGCGGGCGGGGCGCTACGTGCTTGAAAACCTCGGCCTGACCGACCATGAGGCCGCCGAGGCCGAAATGACCTTCTCGCGCCACGACAGGCGCCTGCTGCGCGACCTTGCGCGGCTTTGGGATCCCGAGGTGCCGATCTCGCAGAACGACGCCTATGTCGCCCGGGCCCGCGGCGCCGACCGCGAACTCGAAATCCAGCTGGCCGAGAGCCTTGACCAGGCGGAACGGATGCGGTCACGCGCCGGGGGCCGCGCCCCCCCGCAAAGACCCGGAGACGGGTCGCGGGACACCTAGGAGACCCGCCGGTATTTTCGCGACGCACCTAGCGGCAGCGCAGGCTATCGGGACCGGTATAGGCGCCCATGTCACGGCTTATCAGCTTGCCCGCCTCAAGCCGGGTGGCCTGGGCACGGGACCAGTCGGCATTGGCCGTGATGATCTCGGGACCATTGCCGCAATCGAAAACACCGCCCTCGATGACAGGCGCGCCGTAGCGGTGGTTGGTATGGCCGGTCGCGGCGGCCTCTTCGGTGATCTGCCACACCCCGTCGGCCCGGTGGACTTCGACGATGCGCAGGACCTTGGCCAGGTGGGGTCGATCGACATAGGCCACCTCGGCCCGGCCATCACCGTCGAGGTCGGCAATGCCAGCAACCGCCAGCCAGCGATGGCGCTGGCCGATGGGGGCGCTCGCGGCGACCGGGACGACCCGCCCCCCGAGATGATCGAAGACCTGGATGCGGGCCCCCGACTGAAACCCGCTCAGGACCGCGACAACCTCGGGCGTTCCGTCCCCGTCGAGATCGGCAAGACGCGGCACAGTGTCCTCGAAAACCGCGTTCGTCCAGGCGAACCCGTGGCTCTCAAGCTGCGTCTCGATGATCAGGCGCGCGTATTCGCCACCATCGACAGCGCCATGCGCATAGGCCGATGTCGGTTCCGCGTATCGGGCGCCGGTGATTTCGGCCGCGGCAGGACCGGCCAGTACGGCCCCGACAAGCGCCGCTCGGATCAAATCTGCTTTTCGGGCATCTGCACCACCAGCCCGTCCAGCGCGTCGCTGACCTTGAGTTGGCAGGTCAGGCGCGACCGTTCCGGGTCAGGCTCGTAGGCGAAGTCGAGCATGTCCTCTTCCATCGGGTCCTTCGCGGGCAGCTTCTCGACCCAGTCGGGCGACACGTAGACATGACAGGTGGAACAGGCGCAGGCCCCGCCGCAATCGGCCTCGATGCCCGGAATGCCGTTGTCGCGCGCGCCTTCCATCACGGTCAGCCCGTTGGCCACGTCGACGACATGTTCCTTGCCGCCGTGTTCGATGTAGGTGATCTTCGCCATGCTGTGCCCTTTGTTTGTGGTGCTTCAATCGGAACCTAGGTCCTGGCAGAGGTCTTCGCCAGCCCATTCGCCGCGAAAAGTGACGCGCAAACGACACCTCCCGGGGTGCGGGGGCATCCGGACACGGCGCAGCTTGGCGCGGGCCCTGCGGCGGCCTAGTGTGACGCCTCAAACGGGGCCACGCCCCACCAAGACGAGCCCTGCATGATCCTCAGACCGCCCCCCTACGTGCTTTGCCTGCTGTGCATGAGCCTGTTCGCCTGTACCGCTCCCGGCGGGCATACGCCGGGGCCGCTGGCAGCACCGCCGGTAATCGCGCCAGAGCGGACGCCTGCCTGGCACGGGTGACGACCCCGGCGATCTTCGAGACCGTGACCGACCAGGTCATGGTCCAGCCCCCCGCGCTGGACAGCGACGGCACCCTGCGCGAGCCGGCGGTCTACCGCACGGTCACTCGCCAGCGCATTGTCCGCGAACGCCGGGCGGTCGAGTTCGAGACCCCCTGCCCCGGGGTGATGACCCCGGCGTTCATCGCCTCGGTGCAGCGGGCGCTCAAGGCGCGAGGGTATTACCGGGGGGCAGTCACCGGCACGCTCGATGCCCGCACCGGGCGCGCGATCCAGCGCTACCAGCGCGACCGAGGCGACGTAGACACCACGACCCTGAGCCTGCGCAGCGCAAGGGACCTTGGACTGGTGGCCGTGCCGCGCGCGCCTGCCGAATAGGCGCCGCACCCGCGATTCCCGCAATGGAACGTCCCGGGTGTCGTGCAGGCACTCAAAGCTGACCGGGCCAAAGGGCGCCTTCAAAAGAATTGGGGCGCCCGACCGGGCGCCCCTCGCATTCGACAAGACAGCGTATCGTTCACTCCAGAGACAGCGCCACGAAGCGCGGCTCACCGCCCCGGCGGATCAGCATCAGGATGGACTTGCGGCCGGCATCGCGGGCCTCTTCAACGCGGGTCTGGAAATCTTCGACCGAGGTGACACCGGACTGGTTGGCCTCGGTGATCACGTCACCAGCCAGAAGCCCCTTGGAGGCGGCTTCGCTCTCGGGGTCGATCTCCATGATGACGAGGCCTTCATCCGGTGCCACACCCAGTTCGCTTGCCATATCCTCGGTGATTTCGGACAGGGTCATGCCCAGCATCGAGGTGGTGGCGGGTTCCGTCGGATCGGGTTGCGCGTCCTGCGGGAAGGCCGCGGCCTGCGCCGTCTCGCGGCGACCCAGCTTGACCGTCAACTGGCGCATCTCACCGTCGCGCAGCACCGCCACGGGCACGTTCTTGCCCACGGGGCTGTTGCCCACCACGCTGACCAGTTCGCGGGTATCGGCCACGTCGACCCCGTCAAAGGTCAAGATGATGTCGCCGGGCTCGACCCCGGCGGTGCGCGCCGGGCCTTCGGGCACGTCGGTGACCATCGCGCCTTGCGGCTCGTCCAGCCCGTCGATTGCGCCGATCATGTCCGGTGTCACGTCCTGGATTCGCACGCCCAGCCAGCCACGGCGCGTCTCGCCGTATTCCTTGAGCTGGTCCACGACGTTGGTGACCACGGCCGCGGACATGGCGAACCCGATCCCGATCGAGCCCCCGTTCGGCGACAGGATCGCGGTGTTCACGCCGATGACATCGCCGTTCATGTCGAACAGTGGCCCACCGGAATTGCCACGATTGATGGCCGCGTCGGTCTGGATGTAATCGTCATAGGTGCCAGCCAGTTCGCGGTTGCGCGCCGAAACGATCCCCGCGCTGACGGAAAAGCCCTGGCCCAGTGGATTGCCCATGGCCATGACCCAATCGCCCACCTCGGCCGTCTCGCCGTCGCTGTCGCCGAAATCCACGAATGGTAGCGGGCGGTCGGCTTCTACCTTGAGAAGGGCGATGTCCGTGTTGGGGTCGGTGCCCACAAGCGTGGCCTCGAGCATCTCCTCGCCGCCTGGGAAAAACTCGATCATGATCTCGTCGGCCCCTTCGATCACGTGGTTGTTGGTCACGATGAAGCCATCCTCGGAGATCACGAAGCCCGAGCCCAGCGCCGAAGACCGGCGCGGCTGGCCATCGTTGAACTCGTTGAAGAAATCCTCGAAGGGCGAGCCTTCGGGAACGATGCCCTGCGGCCCGGTATTGCCCGCCACCGTCGTGGCCGTGGTGATGTTCACCACCGCCGGGCTGACCTGCTCGGCCAGGTCGGCGAAGGTCTCGGGGCGATCCTGTGCCGCCAGCGGGCTGACCTGCGACAGCACCAGGGCCACGCCCAGAAGAAGTGCCAGGAGCGCGGCCTGGACGGTGCTGGCCTTGGACTGTTGATCGGACCGTGCGATTGCGATTGCTCTGGAGGTCTTCACGTCGACATCTCCTTTCCTGTTCCCGTGACGCGGCCGATCCCCGGCCACCTTGCATCCGAATGTAGGTCATGCCCGGGGCAGCGCAACGCCAAACCCGGGCCGGTCATGTCTTTGTGAGGGGCTGAGGCCCTTGCCTAATGCGAAAGGGGCGGCCCGTGGACCGCCCCTTTCTCGATGTCTTTCAACCGGCCTACTGCCGCGATGCCGCCGGGGCCCCGCTGGGCGAGCGCAGGTAGTCGAAGAACTCGTGGTCGGGACTGAGCACCAGCCGCGTGTTGTCCTCCTGCATGGCCTTCCGGTAAGCCTCGAGAGAGCGGTAGAACTGGAAGAACTCCTGGTCCTGCCCGAAGGCCTCGGCGAAGATGTTGTTCCGGCGCGCGTCCGCCTCACCCTGGATGATGCGGGCTTCGCGTTCGGCGTCCGAGACAAGCTCGACCACGGTCCGGTCGGCCTGGGCCCGGATGCGCTGGGCGGCCTCGCGGCCTCTCGCGCGTTCGTCCTCGGCCTCGCGTTCACGCTCCGACACCATGCGGCGGAAGGTTTCGGCCAGGTTCTCGGTCGGCAGGTCGGTCCGCTTGAGCCGCACGTCAACGACGGTCAGGCCCAGCTCACTCGCGTCATCCACAGCACCCGACCGGATGCGCTCCATGAGCGCCTGGCGGTCGGCCGAGAGGATCTCGTCCGAGCGAACCGAGCCAAGAACCTCGCGAGTGGTCGCCCGCAGGATCTGTTCGATCCGGCTGTCAGCCACCGCGATGGCCTGGTCGCCGCCGGCGCCAGTCGCCTCGCGGAAACGGTTGACATCCTCGATACGGTAGCGCGCAAAAGCGTCCACGATCAGGCGGCGGTCATCGGCAGGAATGACCTCTTGCTGTGCCATGTCGATCGAGACGATCCGGTCATCGTAGGTGACCACCTGGTCCAGGAACGGCAACCGGAAAGCGAGACCCGGCTCGGTCTTGACCTGCACGACCCGTCCGAAGCGCAGCACCAGGGCCTTTTCGCGCTCATCCACGATGAAGATCGAGCTGAGCACGCCCACGAATATGATCAGCAGGATCGGCAAGAGATAAACAAGTTTGCGCATCAGTTCGACCCTCCGGTGGTCTGGTCGGTGGGTTGGCGACGCAACTGGTCAAGCGGCAGGTAGGGCACCACACCACTGTTGCCCTGACCGTTGTCGTCCAGAAGGATCATGTCGGAGCGACCGAAAACTTCCTCCACCATCTCGAGATAGAGGCGTTCGCGGGTCACGTCTGGCGCCTGCTGGTATTCTTCCAGCACGCTGACGAAGCGGGCCGCCTCACCCTGGGCCTCGTTGACGACGCGGGCGCGATAGCCTTCGGCGTTTTCAAGGATCTGGGCGGCATTACCACGGGCCTCCGCGGTGACGCGGTTGGCGTAAGCGTCGGCCTGGTTCTGCAACTGGATGCGTTCCTGCTCGGCGTCTTGCACGTCGCGATAGGCAGCCAGGGGCGACGTGTCCACGGTTTCCCCGTCCACGTTGATGACGTCCACCCGAGTCGCCGGCGGGTCGGCCTGATCGAGGTTGATCCGGATGATATTCACCCCGCTGTTATAGCTGTCCAGCGTGGATTGAACGGCCTCTTGCAGCCGATCCCGCAACACCGCGCGTTCACGGTTGATGTTGGCCAGCTGCGACTGGGCGATGATCTCGCGCATCGAGGATTCCGCCACGGCCGCGATGGTCTCGGGCGGGTCCTGCAGGTTGAACAGGTAGCGGTCGGGCGAGGTGATGTTCCAGACCACCTGGAACGCGATCTCGACGATGTTCTCGTCGCCGGTCAGCATCAGGCCGGTATCGCCGTCCAACGTCCGCTGCAGGTTCCGCCCGGAGGTAAGATCGCTCGGCACTTCGTCTTCGCCGATCTCGATCACCTGCTCGCGCGTCACCTGCACGACCTGCGCCGTGACCAGCGGCCAGGGCGCGAAGTTCAGGCCGGGCTGGCCGATGCAGGGCTCGATGCACTCGCCAAGGAAAAGCTCGACCGATTTTTCCTCGGGCCGAACGGTGTAAAAGCTCGTGGCGACCCAGGCCACGACGGCCAACAGCACCCCCAGCCCGATCATTCCGCGCGAGACCTGCGGCCCTTCGCCGCCTCCGCCACCATTGGGGCGATTGCCCCCGTTTCCGCCGCCCATCAGGACACGCAGCTGGTCGCGGGTCTTGTTCACGATCTCGTCGAATTCGGGCATCTGCGGTTCCTGGCCGGGCCTGCGCCCGCCCCCGCCGTTGTTGCGGTCGCGGTCGTCTCCGCCGCCGCCACTACCGCCGCCCCCCCAGGGGCCCTGGTTGTTTCCAGCCATCCGGTTAACATTTCCCTTGTTGCTACCGCCCCGTTACGAGGCGCATTTCATTGCTGCATATGTGGGCCTTGGCCCCGGCTTTTCAAGCCGTTCGCACGGGTGCACGCATGGTCACCAGTTCCTCGGAAATCGTCGGATGCACGGCCACGGTTCGATCGAAATCCTCTTTCGTGGCGCCCATCTTGACGGCAATGCCCGCCAGTTGAATCATCTCGCCCGCATTGGGGCTGACGATGTGGCAACCCAGAACCCGGCGCGTCTCGGCACAGACCACCAGTTTCATCAGAACCCGGTCGGGCCGCCCGGCAAAGGCTGTCTGCATCGGCTTGAACGAGGTGCAATAGACCTCGATCGGCCCGGCGTCGCGGGCCTCTTCCTCGGACAGGCCCACGGTGCCCATCTCGGGCTGGGTGAAGATGGCCGAGGGAATGAGCGCATGGTCCACCGGGGTCGGCTGGCCCTTGAAAACCGTGTCCACAAAGGCCATCCCCTCGCGGATCGCCACCGGGGTCAGCTGCACGCGGTCGGTCACGTCGCCGATGGCGTGAATCGATGGGACCCGCGTCTGCGAATAGGCATCCACGATCACCTCGCCGCGGCGGCCCAGTTCGACCCCGGCCTGTTCCAGCCCGAGACCGTCGGTGTTGGGCGTGCGGCCCGTGGCGAACATGACCTTGTCGAAGACCCGCTCGGTTCCATTGGTGGCCTTGACCCGCACCCCCGCGCCCTCGGGCGTCATCCCGATCACGTTGGTGCCAAGGTGCAGATCGATGCCGCGCTGCTGCATTTCTTCGGCGACCAACCCGCGCGCCTCCCCGTCGAAGCCGCGCAGGATCTGCGCGCCACGGTAGAACTGCGTGACCTCGACGCCAAGCCCGTGCAGGATGCAGGCGAACTCGCAGGCGATGTAGCCGCCGCCGACGATCAGGATGCTTGCGGGCAGCGCGTCCAGCTTGAAAATGTCGTTCGAGGTGATCCCCAGCTCGGCATTCTCCATCTCGGGCAGGGCGGGTCGGCCACCGGTCGCCACGAGGATGTGCTTGGCCGAGACCGTGGTATCATTCACGGCGACCTCGTGCGGCCCCGTGACGCGGGCCCTGCCGTCGTGAACCGTCACCTCCGAGCCGTCCAGAAGCCGCCGATAGACACCTTCCAGGCGCTCCAGCTCCGTATCCAGTTGGCCGCGGAAGCGTTGCCAATCGAAGGTGCCCTCGGCAATGTCCCAACCATAGGCGCGGGCATCGGTGACCATCTCGCGGTATTCGCTGGCAAAGACCATCAGCTTCTTGGGTACGCAGCCGCGGATCACGCAGGTGCCGCCCATGCGGTATTCCTCGGCCAGCGCGACCCGGGCGCCCGTCTGCGCGGCCATGCGTGCCGCACGCACCCCGCCGGACCCGCCGCCAATCACGAAGAGATCATAGTCGAAATCGCTCATCAGACCCTCTTGTCCTTCAACGCGGACGGTAGAACACAGCGCTCCGCAAATGGCCAGTGCGCGGCGGGCGCGTCATCGTGTCAGGCGAGCTCCGAACCAGCAGCCTGCACGCGGCGCGATGTCCCGGCAAGACCGGGCACCGGCAAACCTGTGCCGACGCTGCCCGCACGTTCACGTCAGTCCCCGATGTCCGTGAAAAGGTTCTCCGTCTCGATGAACTCGTGACGGGCTTCGGTGACGGTGCCCGCGTTGATGTCGCGCTGCTCGACACGCCCGTCACCATAGCCGATCACCACCACGTCGCAGATATCGATGAACAGCCCGTTCTCGACCACGCCCGGGATCTGGTTCAGCACCAGGCTCAACTGCCGGGCGTTCCCGATCCGGTTCAGGTGCAGGTCGAGGATATGGTTGCCCTCGTCGGTGTAATAAGGGGCATCGCCGTTCATCCGCAGGGAAGTGCGCCGCCCGAGCACATCCATGCCGATCAGCATTTCTTCGACCAAGGTCTTGGTGGTCTGCCAACCGAAGGGGATAACCTCCAGCGGAAGGGGAAAGGCGCCCAGGGTCTCGACCTGCTTGCCCGCGTCAGCGATAACGACCATCTGGTCGCTGGCCGTCGCGACGATCTTCTCCTGCAGCAGTGCCCCCCCGCCGCCCTTGATGAGGTTGAGGTTGCCGTCGAATTCATCCGCACCGTCGATGGTCAGATCGAGCCATTTCGCCTCGTCGAGCGAGATCACCTCGATGCCCACCTCGCGGGCCAGCTCCGCCGTGCGCGACGAGGTTGGAACGCCTCGGATCGACAGACCGGCCGCGACTTTCTCGCCCAGGCATTTGACCAGCCAGGCGGCGGTGGACCCGGTGCCAAGACCGACGCGCATTCCATCCTCGACGTAGTCGGCGGCCTGCTTTGCAGCGACGAACTTGGCCTTGTCGATGGGGGACAGCTCGGACATGTTGGCCTCTTCTATGGCGTGACTCGGGCCCTTATAGGCCGCGAGACGCCGTCTGGCGAGGGGCACGTCGGGCTTGACTACGGTGCACCGGGCTGATCGGGTCGGGCTTCGGCGGTACCGGGTGGCAACGCGTCGCATTCAGCCCCCACGACCGCATGAGCGGCCTTATCCTGAGTCCTGGCCCCATCCGGCGGCCGCACAGCGCACGACAACCCCGGGAGAGTGCATGTTCCTGAGCGTCTTCGACATGTTCAAGGTGGGTCTGGGACCGTCGTCCTCCCATACGATCGGACCCATGGTGGCCGCCGCGCGGTTTCTCGACCACCTGCGCGCACAGCCCTTCAGCGTGGCGGGCCTCAGGGCCTCGCTGCATGGCTCGCTTGCCTTTACCGGCGTGGGTCATGCCACCGACCGCGCCACGATCCTCGGGCTGGCAGGGTTCCGCGCCGATGACTACGACGCCGAGAAGGCCGAGGCGGAACTGGCCCGCATCAAGGCCGAGGGACATGTCACGCCGGACGGACTGGGTGAACTGGCCTTCCGTCCCGCCGAGGACCTGGAATTCGACTACGGCCCGCCGCTGCCCGGCCATGCCAACGGCATGATCCTGAAGGGCTGCGACGCGCAGGGCGACGTGATCACGCAGGTCACGTATTATTCCATCGGCGGCGGTTTCGTGCTGACCGAAGAGGAGCTGGCCCAGGGGCGCGACACAGATAACGGTCCGCCGGTGCCGTTCCCGTTCAAATCGGCGGCCGAAATGATGGACATGGCCGCCGAGGCGGGGCTGAGCGTGGCCCAGATGAAGCGCAAGAACGAGCTGAGCCGCATGCCCGGCGCCGACCTCGACAAGGGGCTGGCCCGGATCTGGCAGGTCATGAACGATTGTATCGACCGCGGGCTGACGGGCGACGGCGAATTGCCCGGGGGCCTGCGCGTGCGCCGCCGCGCAAGGGCGATTCACGAGGCGCTTCTGGCCGAACACGGGCGGAACCTGACCGCGCCACATGTCATCAACGACTGGATTTCCACCTATGCCATGGCCGTGAACGAGGAAAACGCCGCCGGGGGCCAGGTCGTCACCGCGCCAACCAATGGCGCGGCCGGCGTGGTGCCCGCCACGATCCGCTACTGGCTGGACCATGTCCCGGGCGCGACCCGCGCGCAGGTGCCCGAATTCCTGCTGACAGCCTCGGCCATCGGCGGGCTGGTCAAGTTCAACGCCTCGATTTCCGGGGCCGAGGCGGGCTGCCAGGCCGAGGTGGGCAGCGCGTCGGCCATGGCGGCGGCGGGGCTGTGCGCCGTCCTGGGCGGCACGCCCGAGCAGATCGAGAACGCCGCCGAGATCGCACTGGAACATCACCTTGGCATGACCTGCGATCCGGTGCGCGGGCTGGTGCAGGTGCCCTGCATCGAGCGCAACGGGCTGGGCGCGATCAAGGCCGTGTCCGCCGCCTCGCTTGCCCTGCGCGGCGACGGCCAGCATTTCGTGCCGCTTGACGCGGCCATCGAGACCATGCGCCAGACCGGCGCCGACATGAGCGAGAAATACAAGGAAACCGCCCTTGGCGGGCTGGCGGTGAATATCCCCAACTGCTGAGGCCGGCGCGCCTTTGAACAGCAGCTTTGCGGGATTTTTCTGCCGTTGGCATCTCCTTCGGAGAAGCTTTTACGGGTAAGCGGTGTCATCGAACACCGACAGGCGATACCACAAAATGTCAATATTGCTGACTTAATTGCCAAAAGGCATACCTCCCCCGCACGCTTAGGAGCGTTTTTCAGCTCGTCAAATTTCCATGGGATTGGGTCGTTGCTCGGGAGTTATTTCCGGTCAAGCCACTTGGCGATCATGTGCCAGGCGGCACTCGCCAAGAAGCTGCCCAGAAACCCGATAATGACGGCTTCCAGCATGCAACATCCTGTCTGATTAGGAGTTCGCTAACGCGAACGCAGAAAAGCCCTGTGAGGCGATCC
>Ga0102925_1001889_pt1 | contig 11590 bp, 15 predicted proteins | sample SalPonR1_A_D1_MG_FD_78216 | JGI IMG/M metagenome (GOLD analysis project Ga0102925, IMG submission 78216) | Salt pond soil microbial communities from South San Francisco under conditions of wetland restoration - Salt Pond MetaG R1_A_D1_MG | ecosystem: Environmental > Aquatic > Marine > Intertidal... | reverse complement strand
CCATAGCCATATCTTGTTGAAACGCTGTCAACAGAAAACATTTGTTGTTTACTCTCTTCAGAAATGAGTTTGTTGTAACGGATGGCTTGTTTCCATTTTTCAAGGTCAAGCGTTGAGGAGAAAATTCCTCTGCCGCCAACGATATTACTCATCCAATGTATTTTTTTATGATTCTTATCGTTTTCAACTTTCTGATAGCTGTCTTTTGTCGCGATGAAAGGCAACCAAGACCACCAAGATTCAGGAGTTAAAGTATAGCCCAATGCCATATTTTGACTATCCGGGAGGTATCTACCGTTACCCGGAACCTTTGATGATTGCATTCCTGCCGGTTTAAAAATATGTTCTTGAACATAATCCGCATACGATTGTCCAGTGAGCTGTTCAATAATTGAGGCTAAAACCACATATCCGGTATTGCTGTATTGATTCTCTGTTCCCGGTTCAAATTTTAGAGGTAGTTTCAGTTCAGATAAGATATTCAGCAAGTCTTTGTTCGTCGCTTGTTCTTCTCGATTCCAATTATCTTTATCGTAAAGTATTGTTTGATATTTAGGTAGTCCTGATTGATGCCTGAGTAAATGTTCAATGGTGACATCGCTGTATGGGAATTCTTTAATGATTTCGTCGACCTTGGTTTCATAGGTTAACATTCCCTTTTCAATCAATTGCACAATGGCTAAAGCAGTAAATTGCTTTGTATTAGAACCGATATCAAAAATGGTGCTATCATTTAATGGTTGTTTGGATTCGAAATTTTTATAGCCATAATTACCTGTGAAAATAATAGAGTCATTCCTGGAGTAGAGTACGTTTCCATTAAATCCTTCAGAGGCGTGTTCCAAAGCCACGCTGTCAATACGCTCAGAAATTTGCCCATTGGTTACAAATGGAATTAAAATGAGAAGCAGGAATAGATAAGATTTTTTCATAAATGCTATTCTACATGTGTAAATACAAGCTTTCTGGTATGGTAATTAAGGAGTTTTGCAAAACATTTTGGCCTACGTGCCGTAAGGTCTACTGGTTGCATTTTTTTCTTCTTATTAAATACATACTAATGGTTTTACCGTTAGTAGTAGCACCATAGAGGACTCTTTATTTTAAATTCATTTTTAGCAATTGGCTATTCTGTAAGATGCATTTTCATTCCTTCATGAGTGGCTTTAAAACCTAAATCTTCATGAAATTTGATTGCCTTTGGTCGTTTTTTGTCGGTCGTCAATTGCAGTAAATGTGTATTCCGTTCTTTTGATCTATGAATTGCCCATTCAAACATTTTTTTCCAATGCCACTTCCTCTGTGGCCTTTTTTAATTCTTACAGCTTCTATTTGTGCCCTTATTCCTCCTTTATAAGTCAGATACTGAATAAAGGATAATTGTAAAGTTCCTATAATTTCAGAGTCTTCGTTTTCGACAACAAACAGTTCCTGGCTTTGGTCAGCGTTTATTTTTCGAAAGCCTCAAGATATTCTGCAGGTAATGGCAGCTGAAAATTCTCTCTGGTCTTTCCAAGTTTATCATCCGCAATCATTTCCACAATCAATTCGACGTCATCTTTTATCGCTTTTCTAAATTTCATCTATTTGTCCAGGTTTCGTATATAGGTATTTCAATAAAACTTTCATTAAACCACTGAATCACAAGTGGCTCACCGGCATCGTCTATCGTTTCAAAAGCGGGCTGCTTTCCGGAACCGTAATTGATGATTTCAAAAGGATGTTTATTGACGTTCAGAATCACCACGAGACGACTGCCCTTGCTTATTTTTTTACTGATGATGTGGGAGGCATTCAATGGAATCTCCTCTTTTTCACCGGGTATCAAAAGATTTCTATGGCTGATATCTTTTGCATAGCTTGCCCGGCCGAGGTATCGTGACAGGAAAAAATATCTGCCATCTGCCAACTGTTCATAAAATGAAAGGGAAAGATCCATATCGCGTTTGTTGATTGCTGCAGTCAGTTCTCCGGAAAAAGCGCCATTTATGATGAAATCATCTTGAAAGGGTTCGCTTGTATAGACGGTTCCATTGCTGGCATCCAGGCTATCGATTATTAAAGATGGATGAAAATAATTGTTCATATCTTCACGATCGGTAAAATCAACGGTTTGTGTTAAATACGACTCGTTTTCCGGTTTTTTATCAACCATCCTTTCCTCATCCAAATAGAGCCGTAATATTTTATTGCTCATCGCTTCGATGGTCGGTTCATGTTGCCATGTATTCGTGCCCATCACCTGAAAGTTTACCTTATCCTTGAGCAATTCCGGCTTCGGTGCATCTTTGAGTACCCAGTCCAGCCAGTCGAAGGCGAGATTTCGCATACTTACTTTTGCAACTGGATCTATCACATATCCTCTTAAGGTATCGGCCGGCGTAGCCTGACCACCCCAGTGATCATAAGGCCCGATCACCAGGTAATGCTTCGCATCAGGATTGTGACGATTATGCAGCTGAAAATAGCGTACGGCAGAAAATTGCGGACCGTCATAATAACCGGTGGTTGTGAGTACGGGTATATCAATATCGGCGTATTCTTCCGGTGTGGGTACCAAGCCTTCCCAGTAGTCGTCATAAGCCGGATGGTTCAGCCATTTTTGGAAGATAGGATTCGGGAATCCGGCAGCGCTGTCCAGTTTGGCGTAGGCATAGCCTTTTTCATACCAGTCCCAAAGCATTCCTCCGGATATGGGTTCTTGCTGATACACATTGGTATGCGCCCAATTGAGCTCAAAACCAACCGGCACGTTGTTATGCATCGGAAAATCATAACCGGGCATGATAGCCACCTGTGGAACAATAGTTTTCAATGCAGGGTGAAGCTTTTTTGTGGCCGACCATTGAGAAAAACCGGTATAACTTCCGCCAAACATTCCCACTTCGCCATTTGACCATTCTTGTCTGCTGAGCCAGTCAATGATATCGAAGATATCATACTGTTCATGCTCATATGGTGTGTTAATTATCCATATTTGTTCGAACTCCGCGCGCATAGGCTACGACACCTACATAGCCCCTGTCAGCTGCCCATTTGGCAAAGATGGCGTCCCCATCACCCTGATGATAGGTAGTGTAAAAGAGCACTACGGGAGCGGGCTCTTGCAGCGACTTTTGGTGTACGATAATTGCGGATATGTCGACACCACTTTCGGTAGGAATGTGAACAGGATCTTGTATTTGGTAAACACTGTCAGCGGATTGGTTTTGTTGAGCGAAACTGCCATGCTGAACCAGCAAACATAAAAAAGCTAAAGTAAATATTTTTTTCATCAAACTATTTGTCGGTTTTGTTTTCTTATCGCTAATTTTCCATACAGAAGACTCATTATTAAGGAGATCTTTTATTTGTTGAGCATTCCTCATCATAATCTCTTTCTTTTAATTGATTGCCAAAAGTGACAATAACAATCCCTCATTTCTGCTTCAAAGCTTACATGCATGAATACAAGCAACAAACGCTTTCAGGTCAGCAGGAGATGCTTGCTATTGCATATTAGTTACATCCGTTTCTTTTCCACTATTTTAGTTTTTCTGATATATCCAACCCATACTTTGATTTCAAAGAATTTATAATCTGATTTGAATCAAAACACTGTTCCAGTATTTCTGAATTCCAATGAATAAGCTCCTGTGTTCCAATATCATCTTCAATGTCCTTAAAGATTAAGTAAGACTTATAATAATTGGCCGCGTGCAATGTAATGCTATGGTCATCTTTAATATCTTCAGGAGTAAGAGATATAGTGACTCCAGGGGGAGTTCTACCATGCTTTTCCAAATATTTTATTCCCTCAGGGGTAAGTTGCTTTTTTACAGCATCAATGCTAAAACCCATTCCGCCCCAGTCTTCAACAGGTATTTCTTCTCCGTTTTTTACGGCTTTATCATACTCTTTCATTAAAAAAAGAAGTGTTTCTTCCCATGTTTCGGGATTAATGCTTGACAAAACTTTAGACTCTATCCATACAGCTTGTCCTTCTGTAAACCATCTTGGCAGTTGTTGACATGCACCAAATTGTTGTTGCAGAGCATGGACTTGTTCATGAGCTATTAACTCATAAATCTCATCCGTTGCCAAAGATGAAAGCTCCTTTGAATCCTGATTTTGAATTACCCACCTTGTGTTTCCCATAGCAGGAGCCTTATAATCTTCATTGTTAACAAAGGCTACATCTGCCCAATTGATAGATTCCTTTTCTATTTTAAAAAATTTTAAGACTTCTTTATACATTTCAGACAGATGTGGAATTGCTTGATAAGCAACTTTTTTGTTAAAGGAGTCAAAGAAAATATTGTATTCGAATGTACTGCCCTTCACGTTATAGTACCCTAAATCTGTAGAGCTAGCTTCATTTATATTTATCGAATAATCTTGCGAATATGAATTTGTAGTATAGAAAAGACATATTAATACAATTAAAATTGATGTTCCTTTATTGCGGGTATTTTTCATTACGCCTTTATATTATTTTAACGTTTTAATTAATCACACTACAGACGATTAACTTATATGTTCATTACGGTTTAATTAATCACGACAACAGCATATCCTGAAAACATCTGCAACTCCTTGTTTGTAGGCTTCCTGAATAGATTGAATAAAAATCTGGCGATCTTTGGGGCTGTAACTATCAATAATTTGTTTGTCCTAATCGCACAGCTGAGGGTACATCTTTTCAAAAAACTTATCCGGATATTTATTGATATATGCCGCTGTTTGGGATTGCATTAACTTTAAAACGAAGGGCATCTGTTTGGCAAAAAAGAAGCTGATTTTATTGCCAAATGACATTCCCTTTGAAAATTCTCGCATTTCGGGCGGTGTTGCAGCTGATATGAGTGTTGTACTCAACAGCCGTTCAGGTAATTCGATTGCACAGGCCAGCGCAAAAGCGCCACCACCAGAGGCTCCTGCAACATGAAACTTGTGTATTCCAAGCTGATCAGCAAGTTCTTTGACATCCATAGGCCAGTCTGAAATTGTCCTGTTTGGCAAAAGATCTGAGATGCCATAGCCTGGTCGTTCGGGAGTGATGATGCGAACATCAAAATCTTTCATCAGGGGACTGTCTACGAGGCCGCCAATTCTTGAGCCCGGTGTGCCATGAAACATGAATACCGCAGTGCCCGCTTAAGGCCATGATCTTCATATCCAAGCTTTCTACCATCAGGCAAAGTAATGAACCTGTTTTCAACTTTAAGTGCCTTCACTTTTTTTATCTTAAAAGGTTCTGATTAGTTTTATTGTATGATTCATTTGTATTATGCCCATACTATTCAGGTATGTCTTCGTATGGATTTACTTCAAGAAGAGCTTCCTCAACTGCTTTATGAAGCGCCACTCGTTTGGGGTTATTGTGAGTTTGAGAATGCAGATTACGTAGATATTCCAAAAGAGGTTCGTATTGATAACTTATTTTTCCCAAAAGTTCGAGAATATGAATTTTCTGCTCATCAGAGTCAGCCTCTTTTAGCTGCTTCAAAAGCGTCTGAACAGCCGGATCTGCCCCTGCTCTTTTACCACGGTTAAGTAACTGTGTGGCTGCACTATTTACTTTCTCCCTATCTTCTGAAATGGCATAGGTCTCTGCAAGGTTTTCAATAGACTTTTCTTGCTGGAAACTATTGATTCCAACCCAGATTGTCGGAAGAATGAGTATTAACAGAATAACTCCGTTTTGAATGCTTGGCCTGGAACCCGTGTAGAATGCAAATGCTGCGGTACCATACACATAAACAGCAATTAACAGGAAGCTTAACGTAAAACCCAGTTGGGTGAAGCCCTCCCAAAATCCAATAATGAGTAATAGTAAAAGTATGATTGAGCCAACCAAAACATAAAATAGTCCTATTCCGAACCCTGCAGCTTTCAGAAAAATATTCGTTGTCATTTTTTCTTAAAATTATTCAGTTTAAAACTCACTATTGCAGTAATTTTTCAAAGTAAATTTTTTTACGAAGCGGATCGATGGTGATTACAAACGGTTTAGCAGCAAGATTTCCAAAAGCAGAAATAACAGAAATGCCGGTTCCCTGATACCGTGGTTCCATATTTTCGTGCCGCAATTCAACATCGTTTAGGTACTTGGTAACATCTGTTTTGCCGACTAAGTAAGAATCTATTGTCTCTATGCCTGTAGGAATAATATCCAAATATACATCAAAATATGGATTCCCTGTATCAAGATGTGCAAATCCCTCTTTCCCATTAATTGTTACCGGGAACCAGATATTTCCTTGTTCTGATTTGTATTGAGTCTGAGCGATGGGTGCCTCTGAACGTAGCGTTCGCTGCTCACTATCTAACGGACGAAGGGTTACCTCCCCGGTTCGAACTTGAATGGAAACCAGATAATTTGATAAAAGGGGCAGCCCTGCAATACCGGCAATCTCATATTCTCCAAATTCATCCGGATACTTATCCCTATACCTGTTGAGGCTACGCAACAGATCGTTAAACTCATAACTTCCAACAGGCGGTTCTAAAACTTTAATTTCACCCATTTTTATTTTCTGCACGGTCCCGATTTCCTTTGCTACTTCAGGAAGCAGCACCACAGGTATAAACGTGCCTGTATCATATACCATCCATTTTGTAATCCAGGTTTGACCGTTATAAAATTCAATCGGGGCAAACAGATAGTCCCGATATATAAATTGCAGATTCTCTTTTCCCTGAATTTTTGTCGATTCTAATTTAATCTCTTTACTGGTATTTCTGGACTCGTCTGTCGATTGAGAACTTCTTGGGGAAAGGCGAAACCCTACATGCTCGTCACATTCATTTTTTATGGATACCGGAAAAAAATTTCCCGTATTTATCTGTTTAACAAACTCTTGATAGGTAATTTCATTACCGTCTTCCTCTTCTACATACGAGTCGGGAGTAACCATTACTTGTTGCGCTTTGGAAGATTTAGACGGTTGGTTTTGCTGCTGACCCAAAGCAGGCGAAACTAAAAAAAGGAAACTAATTGGAATGAGAAGCAGTAATTTATGTGAGTTCATTGGAAAGAAATTTTAGGGCTTATTGGCATGAAATGATTTTGATAGCAGCGAATTCAAATAGTAAGTGCGGCTCAACTTTTCATTAAAGACCATTATCGGTCTTAAGTTTTAAAACCTCCGAGACAATAACTTCATAGCCACTATACCATTTTTTATAATTCTGCTTGGCTTTTTGATGATCAGGATGGGTTGAAAATTTTTTCAACGATTCCAAACTATCCCAATAATAAACGACTGATCTTTTATTTTCTTCCTCTTTAGACCAGCTTTCCTTACCCAAAAAGCCCGGGTTAGAATGTGCAACTTCATCGATGATGCTATTTAAGTGCTCAAATTCTGAATCATAATTTTTGATGCGAAATATAAATGTGGCGGAATAAACAGAAGGCTTTTTATTAATGAGATCGCTTAGTTGTTGAGCATTTCTTTTCATCATCTCTAACTATTTGTTGATTGCTAAAAGTGGCTATAACGACCTTGCGCTTAAGCAGCAAGCCTGGTTAAAATTAATAAAATTGTCAAAACTGTAGCTTACTTTTGCTGCTCAATCTCTTGCTGCCAATTATTCAGCAGTTCCTCACAAACGCCTGAAAACCAAGTCGCCATAAAAGGGTGAATGAACAGTGACTGAAAGGGATGTTTATATTCAAATTCAAATAGTACCTCAATCTTCGCGGTGCCGTTTTGTGAAGGTTCTACACCCCAGGTACCCTGAAGAAATTGCAGGGGATAGGGGTAATCCGGTGCTGCGGTATCAATCAAAAAAGAATATTCCCGACCGGGGTCCCAGACCGTACAGGTTTCCGACCAGGAATTGCCGCCGCTGCATGAGCGAACCATTCCCTCACCTTTGCCAGACAGAATCTGCGTTTCATCAATATTGGGTGCAACCTTGTGATAGTTATTCAGATCGGAGATTACATTCCAGACCGTTTCCTGATCGCTGTTTACTCTTCGGCTAAAGTGAAATGCTTTTCGTGTTCTGGTTTTGCCTGTTGAATGAACGTACATCAGGGCGTATGACTGATGTAAAGCAAAACCCAATACGATGACACCCACACTTGCAATGATAATGTGACCTCCGGAACTGAGGCCGAAAAGCCCCAGCCCGATAACGGCAAGGCTGCCAATCACCCAGGCGAAATCAAGCAGGATAATCAGAAAAACATGCCGCAAATCTATGTGTGATTGCCGGCTCACAAAAAAAACCATTGCTGAAAAAAGAACAAGTCCTGTGCCAATCAGCCGGAACGGTAAGCCAACCGCAACATCAAAAAGTGTGGCAATGGCTTCTGGAAACAGAACCTGAATAAACCCGGTGATCATTGAAAAGACGGAATTGAGGACGAGGGCCAGTTGTAGATTTTTCATATCTGTCGGTATTAGTGATTATGAACAGAGATGAAAATAGGGAACCGCAACTACTTTTATCTTGATCTACATCAAGAAGTTGCCTTGCTTCGCAATCGACTAAGAGTTTCAGGAGTCATCCCCAGCATGGACGCTATTTGCTTAAGCGGCACCCGGTTAAAAAGGGAGGGACTATGTTCCATTAATTTTTGATAGCGCTCTTCGGCGGTCATATAGAGGTGAGCGAACATGCGCTCCTCCAACATAGTATAAGCATTCGTTAACAGTCGATTATCGAATTCCAGCCATTTTGGGTTCGTTTCAAGGAGTGAAAAATGGTCATCCCGTGAAATGGTGAGTAGCTTAGCGGGCGTTACGGCCTCAATATACCACTTTGCAGGAGTTTGATTGTTGAAGCTACTGAGGTCTGTAATAAATCTGTTTTCACTGCCCATCCAGAGTGTAATTTCTCTGCCCTCATGATGATTGAACATCCGAAGCACTCCGCTGTGGATGAAAGCCAGTTTGTGACATAATTTCCCGGGTTCTGTAAAAAATTCCCCGGTATCAAGATGTAATGGGTCAAACCGAATCAAAATATCATCAAGTACTTCAGGCTTGATGGTTATCTGATCAGAGATACATGTGCGCAGTCTTGATTTCATGAAGCTTTTACTTAGTTAAGTGCTATAACGACCTCTCGTTTAAGCGGCGCAAAGATTACACACTCAATTTAAAACACAGTATGTAAACTGCAATATAAACCAGCTAAACCCAAGTGCGAGTTGCGTCCGCTTGAAACGATGATTAGGCAAACTGCCACTCTACTTCAGGCGTTCTTTCCAGTAATCCGGTTTCCTTTTCATATGCATGACAGCGTGAGCTACAATCACTTCATCCCGATAAATTTTATAAACGATAGCATAAGGAAAACGCCGGAGAATAAAACGATTTGTGCCATGTAGATAGGGAGAGCCGGCTTTTGGAAAGTCTAACAGGCGCTGAACGGCCCGTTCAAATTCTTGTATAAAGTCGGAAGAGAGGGAATGGTCAAATTGTTTGTAATAGTCGACTATGTTATAAAGCTCCGCCTCAGCAGAATCGTCAAGTTCAAAGGCAAACTTGGTCATTTATTTAGCAGAGCTTGAGCGTTCTTTTTTACTTCGCTCCACGGTTTGGTTGAACTCGCCCCTTGTTCATATCGGTCGATACGTTTTTTTAGCTCCTTCGACCACGTCTTCTCTGATTCATACTCTGCTTCTGGATTGAGGCTGTCGATCAGCAAATGAGCCAGCTCAGCTCGTTCCTCCTCGGAGAGTTCAAGCGCCTGTTTTTTGATAGTTTCGTTGTTCATAAGGGTTAATTAATCGCTTTTATATTAAGTGTAGTATGATAATTAACTCGAAAAAAAGAAAATAATTTTGTACGAAGTGAAGAACAGTTCGCCTAACGTGTAGCGTTTAACCTGCAGGCGTAGGAGTGTTGATCTGTTTACAATTGAAATAGTAACCATTAAAAGCCATGCGGGCAAGAAAGAGGTTTGCCTGTCAGGTTGAAACGCATGGTTAGGTAGGCGCACTTACGGGGCAAACATCTCTTGCAGGACGTTAAGTACTTTTTCTTCGGCAGAGGAGCTGATCGTACCAAGCTTTTTGAGGAGGCGTGATTTATCAACGGTTCGGATTTGATCCAATACCACTTGCCCGCGTTTGCCCTGGAAGGTAGTGGTAACCCGTGATGGATAATTCTTAATGGTTGAAGTCATAGGAGCAGTGATCACCGTCCGGATATGGCGATTCATTTCATCAGGGGAGATGATCAGGCAGGGACGTGTTTTCTTGATTTCAGACCCCTTTGTAGGATCAAGAGAAATCAGATACACCTCAAATCGCTGAACCGGTTGGCTAGCTACCATGTCCACTCAGTTTCATCCCATTCGCTTGGGCGTTCTATATCCTCCTGATCCAGTAGCTGGTCATCACCTTGTTGGGACATCTCTTCAAACGCCTCATCCCAGCCGGTACGGGTTTCCTCTGCCGAACGGAGTACGATTTCGTTGTCTCTCAGGATCATTTCGATTTCCTCAGAAAGTCCACTTTCTTCGATCAGCGGCTTGGGAATCCTTACGCCCTGGGAATTACCTATGCGAATAAGCTTGGTTTTCATAGCACTAATGTTGAATGACTGTATGCAGGAATATAATTACAATGTAAGTACAATACAACGGAGAAAGGCAAAAATTAGTGCGCCACCTAACGGCCCAGCGCTTAAGCGGCAGGCACCAGTTTATTGAATAGTTTACAAAAGTAGAGTAACTATAAAAGGGGAGGGTGGCAACCAAGTTTGAGGCCTGTCCGCTTGAATGTTATGACTTTTTCAAGTGTTATGCAGCATTTTTCTGTCGATCGAATCTGGATTCGTAGTCTTTTCGGTACGGTTGTCCACTGTTCCAGATCGCGCAAATAATTTTTATCAGTTTGTTAATCAGGTTATTGCGGACTATGGTCCACGGTTTTCCCTCCTCGAGTTTGCGCTGTTTATAGCGGGCAAACCGCTTGTAGTGGTGGCTTACCGATCGGGCAACCATCGTCATGCAGGACCTCATCTGGCTATTTCCATGTCCGGAGGAGCGCGTCCGCCCACGCACCGAAGAGCCAGAGGTGTGCCGGTGTGGGGCAAACCCGAATCGGGAGGCAATTTGTTTATGATTTAGCTTGGTTTGCCCATAAAATAGAATCAGCCAGAGCCATCCGGTCACTTCTCCGACACCCGGTATAGTACGCAGCAACTCGTAATACCGGTTGAGTCCATCATGTTCTGCAATAAGCTGGCGCATGCGAGACTCCAGAGTCTGAATCTGTTGGTTATAAAACTGGAGTTGTTGCCGCCACTGCTGGGCTAACAGCTCCGATTCAACCAAAGCGTGAGGTGCTTGCTGCCTGCGATTTTGGGTTGCTCCCCGGGCTTTGATCAGGCGTCCGCGCTCCGCGTAAAACTGCTGGAGGGCTTTGATGGCCCGTTCAGGAACATCAGATAGGCTGATTCGGTCAGCATAGCGATCCCCGTATTCAGCAAGTAGTTTGGCATCAAAACGATCTTCCTTGCGATGGTGCTCAGGTGCCACTTTATCGATAGCTGTAGTTTTAACCACCGCACATTGCCATCCGTAATCGATAAGCCCGGCCAGCAGCCGATCGCTGTAAATACCGGTATCTTCGATGCATATT
>Ga0102925_1001888_pt1 | contig 11595 bp, 18 predicted proteins | sample SalPonR1_A_D1_MG_FD_78216 | JGI IMG/M metagenome (GOLD analysis project Ga0102925, IMG submission 78216) | Salt pond soil microbial communities from South San Francisco under conditions of wetland restoration - Salt Pond MetaG R1_A_D1_MG | ecosystem: Environmental > Aquatic > Marine > Intertidal... | reverse complement strand
TTTAAAAGTCCCTTCAACAGGTTGGACAAAATCCGAAAGGGACAAAATATGTAATGGGATTTGCGGAAACGTTGTTTTCGTATCCCCGATTCAAGGCATGATATTAGATCTGGCCACAAGAAGCCAGCAAGAAGCCAGCGAATGTGGCAAACTATCCCTACGACCATGGGTTTTCAGTAATGACACCAGAGAAAAGATAGAACTTCCAAATGGAGAAGTCATATCAGTCCTGGCTAAAACAGGATGGTATTTAGAATAACAATTAATCATTTTGTCCTGGATATGACATTAAACTATCCATACTTTTTAAACTATAAAAAGGATTAAATCATGTCTAATGAAGATTATATTACAACAAATTTTTTAAATACCCAAATATCCAGGTTAAATAAAATAATCTTAAACACTCAAAATCCGGGCAGAACAAAAAATGCTTTCCATCTCTCATCAGCTTATGGCGGCTTTGCGTTACATCAATACACCAGCGATACTTACGGCATTCGCGATGTCTTAAACTCTGGTCATATCCCAAAAAAGAAGTTATCCAATCTAATCAATGCCTTCACACTTGGATTAATTTACAAAAACAATTAAGGAAAAAACAATTAAGGAAAAAAAATCATGCCTGAAATAAAATTTAAAAAGAGCACTTACCAGATTACAATTAATAACGATCCCTGTGATATTAAAAAATCTAAAACAAGCGAAAAATCAATTAAAGGTCAAATTACAAATAATTTCGGTGTTAATTATCGCACCGATGAGATGCCTTGGTATACAGTCACGCATCTCAACACAGGATGTAAAGTTAGACACTTTAAGTATCTTCATCAAGCTAAAAAGTTTATAAAAAAATTAGAAGCCATACCAGATATAGATTCAATGAATTTAATGAACTTCAAGTCGTATGTACCAAATATTCAAGAAATCATCAACTCAGGAGATTTTTAAATGAAAATTGTTACTAAAATTTTTCTTACTCTAATTATGGGTCTTATACTCGGATATGCCTGGGCCTCGAGTTCATACCTACCTCAAATTAACCATTTACAAAAAGAGTTAACAATTTTAAAAGATAATTAACCCACTTATAATGCCTGTTCAAATATGAACACCGCGAACAGGCATTAACACAGTAAAGGAACCCACATCATGAAAAATCCTACAATATCTTTCCGTTTAACACCATACCAGCTTGCCAAAGGATTAAGGTCAATTCGAGCCTTTGACCCCACATACAATCCAGAATCATTAAATAAGATGGTAAAAACAATCTTTTTTGACTACATCAACAAATTTGACAACATGCAAGATTTGTCCATTCGCCAAATGGACGAAATCACCCTATTAACACCATCCAAATATCTTACGCACAAAAACCAGGCAGAAAAAATAACATTAGACACAATCATAAAGAAAGAAAAACCAACCTGGTTGGAAGAATCATCAGTGGAAGAAACCTCAAAAGAGACAGATTCAACCATTACATCTGTCACAGATTTCAGCCCTCCTCCAGATTGGGATAACGACCCCAACAATTAACTACAACAATTAACAACAACAAAGGATATTTTTATGGCAACTGAAGTAATCTCAATTCGTCTTGATCCTGCATCCATCGCAAAAGCCCGTGATGGATTATTAGCTAAAAACATTAAAGAATCCCAAATAAACAGTCCAGGCAAAATAGTTAGAGCAACCTTTTATTATGGACTTTTAACTCTTTGTGACGATCCAAAATCCATGCCAACACCAGAATCTTTAAAAGCTATAAACAATATGATAACTAAAAGGAAATAACGAGATGAACGAGATATCCCTAAACACAGATATAACATTCACCATTGAAACGCATTGCATTTTTTGTGGAGATCAACTTGAAGCTAACATAACAGTGGATCACCATCTCCAGCTTGTTAGCATCGCCATCGATCCATCTCACATATGCTTGACCAACCAAATCGCCGAAACAGATCAAGATTTAATAAAACACCAAAAAAGTACATTTAAAAAAGGATAAGCTCATGCTAAAGTACAAAGGAAAAGTACTCACCGACGAGCAAGAAGATCATGTACACGCCATAATGTCTGGACAAAACTATGCGATTCAAGCACCTCCAGGAAGTGGCAAAACCTTCCTGTTGCTTGCAATCGCTCGACAACTTCAACATTCGGGAAATGGTCTATCAATTTCTTTCAACAAACTTCTTGCTAAAGAAGCCAGTACAAAGTTTCACAAAAAAGTTGATTGCCGCACAGGACACAGTCTCGCCTATCGAGCCATAGGCTATAAATACCGTTCACGTCTAAAAAAGATAACAGGCAAACTACTCGCAGAAACCCAAGACATTGGCAATTACCACGATTACAATTCTGCATCAAATAAGGGATATATAATCCTAAATACAATACGTAATTATTGCTATTCCTCAAGCATGGAAATAACAAAAGATCACATACCATCTTTACTCGGAATAAATCAAGATAATTATCTTATCTGTATTGAGGATCTAATCCACCATAGCAAGGTTATCTTTAACGAGATGACTAACCAAGCATCAAACATTCCCATAACGCATGATATCTATCTCAAGCTATGGGCCTTAACAAAACCAAAGCTTAACTATGATTATATCTTTTTCGACGAATACCAGGATAGTAATCCAGTAATATCTCAAGTCATAAAAGATCAAGATTGTCAAAAGATTTTTGTAGGTGACGCATACCAGCAAATTTATTCTTGGCGTGGAGCCATAAATGCATTACAATCAACCGATCTTAATAAACTTCAAATTACGAAATCTTTCCGCTTTGGACAACCCATCGCTGATATGTGTAACAAAATAATTACATCTTACTACCCATATGATCATCCATACATTTCATTCAATGGCAATGATGAGGTAATATCAAAAATTAGCTACACTCCAAATTTAATGGATTGCATCATTTGCCGCACTAATAACGGCGTTATCGTAAACACGATTAATGCACTCAACCAAGGTCAAAAGGTTCACATCCTGGGAGGTACAAAACCATTAAGTATGTTAATAAATGCAATACACACACTTAAAAGTAATAAACCTACAAACCATCCAGAACTATTTTTATTCAAAACATATAAAGAAATGGAAGAATATGCAAAATCCCCTATGGGCGGAGATTTGAAACCAACCATAAAGTTAATAGAAGCATATGGAAAGAAAAGACTCCTGGGTATTTTAGGGGCGACAAAAGAAAAATCTCAAGATGCCGACATAACAATAACAACTGCACACAAATCAAAAGGGTTGGAATGGTCATCAGTACGGCTTGCTAACGATTTTAAAGTTCCAAACCTTGATGACGGTTTACCAAGCCAGGAAGAGACAAATATTCTTTATGTCGCAGCATCCAGGGCGCTACACAACCTTGATTTATCCCAATGCGCTTCCTGTTCACCAAAATCATTTGAGCTTGCAAAAGAGTTGAATCAACCAAAAGAGATAGAAGATAACTCAGCTGGAATGTCAAACGTATTTGCTTATTGTAACTAAGTAGAAAAAGTGTTTTGCTAAACTAACTTTTAACGTAAATAGACAAAGCCGGTTTTTGCCTTTCAACCGACTTAAATTAAAAAGTGATTACTTTTTAAAATAACGCTTGACACTTTAACCCGGTTTTGATATAACTAAAACCATCAAAGGCAACAAGCCTACAAAAGCAACAAGCCTACAATAAAAACCCGCGTATAAAACGCACCAGGTTATTTAACTTCACTTAATTTAAAGGAGAAACATCATGTCAACAATTGAAATCAATTCCAACAAAGCAAATCGTAAAATCAGTGTGGCAAAGCCTAACGTTCTGGGCCTGACAACTTTGTCAGAACTCGTAGAGGAAATCGGCGAGGAAATTTGCGTAAATCAGATCACACAGAAAAACAAAGATGCGTTTCGCGCTTTGATTAGAACCAAATTAGAAAAAACAGACGACGAGGGAGATTTTGTCTTTGATGATGAAGCAATCCTAAATGAAGATTACAGCGATTGGAAGCCTTCAATGAGAGTTACAAAAACTGCCGAGGAAAAAGCTCTGGAAGCATTCAGTTCGCTTACACCTGAAGCCAAAAAAGCATTGCTGGAATCCCTGACTTAAACAAAAAAAATAAACCGGTAGGTCAGATAAACATTACCTCAAAAATGGTTTTGCTTATTTTATAAAAGCCTATGAGATGAATGCTTACATCTTCAGTTAAGGGACGCCTTAATTATCGGTCATCCTACTCTTATAGCAGAGTATTTTTAAAGTACCAGCAATTATTTAAACCGATTTGAACTTCACATACTCTGATCATTTATCTTAATTGCTGGTCACACCATCCTTAAACAAAGAAGGAAAAATAAAGTGGATTACAACGAAAAGATAGACTACTCATCCATATCAACTTACATGTCTTGTCCTCGCGAATTCTTATTCCAATATATAATGCATCTTCGCCCTGCCGGACAGTCAATCCACCTTGTATTTGGTTCCTGTTATCATTACGGACTGGAATCAACATACAACATCCTCAAAGATGATCCAAACATATCAGTTATGGACGCCACAAAGAATTCCATCAACGCATTTAATTCTTTATGGAAATTGGACGGAGAACCATTTTGGAAAGATGAAGATTTAATTTTTCCAAAATCCCCAGGTCATGCCGCGAATATGTATAAAAAATACTGGGAGCGTTTCCTGAAACTGGATACAAATCAGAGGAAAATTATCGCAGTGGAGGCTCCATTCGCACTGGACCTAAACATACATGGTTCTACGAAAGCCTTACCGCGATACATCGGCAGAATGGACCTCGTCCTATCCGATGGAAACAACGGCATAGAAGTCATAGACCATAAAACAGCTAAAGCAATTTATAAAACGTCAACTCAATCTTATGAAAGTTCATTTCAAACTGACGGATATCTAACCGCAGGCAGAATATTTTATGACAAAATTCCATCTATAACCTACCGGATATCCTTGTGTCAAAAAAGTAAAATTGACTTTATCCCGATTACAATAAACAAACGAGCAGCCAGTATTGAACATTTTTTATCTAATCTTGTTCATTACATTACAGAGATTCAGAAGAACTTAACCTTATTTGAAGAGGACAAAGTTGAATGTACCCAACGAAATGACATTCTCAAATCATTTCCAAGGAAACCGGGATATAGCTGTACCAGTTTCAGTACAACATGCGCCTACTATGATCTTTGTCGCATCAGGAATAACCCTTTATTATGGCTTGATCACGCGCCGCAAGGATTTCACTTTTCCGAGTGGGACCCCGACAAAATTAACGAAGAAACTCAAATAAGATTAAAGGAGATATCTTAATTATGGCTACAATAACAGCGACTAAAGCAAACACAGTAGAACCCGCACAAAATCCGGATGAACACCAAAAGACCTTTAATAAAACAAAACTTGCAGCGCGTCAACGTAAGTTTGACCTCAAATTTTTATTGACAGGCAACTCCGGAAGTGGCAAAACACATTTTACCGCAACATATACATCCGGCCCTATACATTATTATATGCTTGATAAAGGAGGTGAAAAAACAGTAGAGAAATTAATCGGTAACCGAGAAGATATCACCATAGATAATTTTTCATCCAGCGATGTATTATTTTCAGATTTTTGGAAACAATTTCAGTCTGATGCAGCAAATGGATTTTTTGATCATCTTGCAGAAAACAAAGGTTTATTGGTTCTTGACTCTTTGACAAACGCGAATCAAAAAGCAATCTTTGAAATATGTAAAAAGTCCGGCGTAACCCCAAGTGGAATCGGAACAAAATTGGACAACAAAAAAGGTATGGCGCAACCACATTGGGGGCAACTCCTAAATTGGATGACAACCTTGGTAACATCTTTACAAGAATTACCATGTGCCGTAGCCGTTACAGTTCATTTACACACTTTGATGAACTCTGAACAACATGTTGTTGCTCGTTATCCTGCTGTCAACGGACAATTTCGTCAACTTCTTGCATGTGATTTCGACGAAGCATATCTATTAAATACTCAGGGAACAAAAAGGCAAATATTCTTTACAGAAAAATTAAATTTTGAAGCAAAATCAAGAGTATTTGATATGGCAAAAATTGAAAACATTACAATGGATCAACTGGCTAAAGCATATTTAAATAATAAAACTATTATTACATAAGGATTCGAGTTTGTTCATATTGGATGGATATCGATGAAATTAAAAAATATTTAACCAACCAGAAAAGAAATAACTCTTTTCTACTATAACTAACATAATTTTATTTAAAAATTAGGAGAAACAATTATGATTATTCCAGCTCTTAGCGAAATTAAAGACAAAGCCCCAGTAGAAGCAGGTGAATATGAACTTGTCATCAGCAAGGCGAAGCTGACAAAATCACAGAAAACCGGCAGATATGGTTGCATGTTGATTATTAACATTGAAGGTCATAATGATGCAGATACGATCTTTCACACTCTCTGGTACGGTAATTTCGATGATGGTGCCGGCAACTCATTTAATGATGACGATGATGACAAAAACGAAAACATGTGGCGTAGAGTAAAAGATTTCATACGTTCCATTGGTCTTGATCCAGAAAATGAAACCGACGAATCCGATTTAGTTGGATTGGAATTTACTGCGGAAGTCGGATATAACGATGGGATGGGCACCGACGACGATGGGAACCCGATTAAGTTGGGCCAGCCAAGAAATGAAATCCTCAGAGTTTTGTAATAACCTGAGTTTAATTTAAATTCACTGCCCGTTCATAGATGAACATAAATTTTAAATATTGGCATATTAAAAGATTTAAACATTTATGAACGGGCATAACTCTTTAACCCAACCAAAAATCAAAGATAACAAATTATGAACCCAATCAAAGTATATATTGCAGGCAAGTATTCCGCCGACAACGTCATTGAAGTTCTACAAAACATTGGTTATGCTGAAGAAGTTGCAGCCATTTTATTTGAAAACGGCTTCGCTCCTTTTTGTCCCCATCATAACAAGGATTTCTGCATTAGATTGTACGGCACATCTTTTACCAAACAACAGTTTTATGATTACAGTCTTGCTTGGTTAGAAGTATCAGATGTTATGTTTGTCATCTCAGGCACGCATACATCAGTAGGTGTAAAAGCCGAGATTAAATTCGCACATGAGAATAATATTCCAATCTTTTATCATATATCAGATTTGAGAGACTACCGATATAATTTGATTCAAAAAGAAAAGGAACAGCTAAATGCATAAAATTCCCACGATTTTTAAACGTGATAAAAATTATCTTGTCACAAAAGAGATAAATCCTACTTGTGCCTGGGTATTTAACGATGCAGGTGTGGCGTATCGTAAATGGCAGGGCATGGCAGCAATGATCCTCGGCAATAACTTTTATCGGCGCGCTATCATTAAGAAAAATCAAAAAGTTCCTTCCAGCTTCATTTTGTTAGATCACGATGAGAGAACAAGCAAAAGTTTTGGTTGGCTTCCAGTAAATATTGATAACCAAGCTGATATTTATTACAACGAAGCTTACGATCCAAACTTACCTTCTGGCACATATGAATTAATTGGACCAAATATTATGGGAAACAAAGAGAAGTTTCCTTACAACATTTTAATGTCTCACAAAGCTGAAATAATACAAAATTTAAAACGAACCTATACAGCCATAAAAGAATATATATCTTCGGTTAAAATAGAAGGTATCGTATTTCATCATGAAGACGGAAGAATGGCAAAGATTAAAGGTAAAGATTTTGGTCTAACAAGATAAAGGAAACAAATCATGAGCTTTTATAACAGAATACATTTTGAATGTCCAAACTGTACGGCACATTTAACCAAAAAAACTAAACCTGATATTGATGTCATCAAAAATTATCACTTCACCTCAGTTCCAATTGAAATCGCATCTGAACTACATAATACCGAGCTTACATGCAAAAAATGCAACACAACCTATTACCTTGGAGTACCAACTCCAAGAGTAAAAATAATCCTCACCGAGAAGAATCCACCAGAAGAAATTATCTACTCATAGGATAAATAACATGAATTTAAAACAAGAAAAAGCCAGGAAACGTAACTGGAGTAAGCGTATCATAACTGGACATACCCGAGCCTTGAGAACAACTTTAAAAGATGGAGAACTAACCCACAAGGAAAAGAGTGTAATATTTGAAGTATGTGATATTTGCGATTCTCTCTTATCCGAATGGCCAAAAAGAATTAATGATTAACAAATTTTAGGAGCTTATATCATGAACAAAGATGATTTAATAACCGCAAAATAAAATTAATGGAGATATATTAATGCCTAACAATATCATTAAAACTTTTAAAAGCTGGCCACAATTTGAAAAGATATTTAAGTCTTATATTCCTAAAGAATGTTTCCTCTCAGAAAACAAAGACAAGTGTTGGAAATGGCAAGGACCAAAACAAAGTCGTGGTTACGGTGAAATTGGCTGGGGAAATAAAAAATATTTAGCTCATAGAATATCTTATATGATTTTTAAAGGAGAAGTTTCTAGAGATCAGGTAGTAAGACATACATGTGACAACCCAAGTTGTGTAAATCCTAACCATCTTCTTATTGGGACACAAAGAGATAATATGATTGATATGGTTAATAGAAATCGGCATAGAAATCAACATGAAAATCAGAAACTTAATATTGAAGCTGTAAAAGTTATCAAGTGGATGTTAAAATATAGATCAGAGCCTGGGCTTGCATCAAAATTAGCTCGTTTATATAAAGTTCATAAAACTACAATTAGTTCAATTAATGTTGGAAGAACTTGGTCTTGGGTAGAAGTTTAATATAAATTTTTAGGGAGCTACAATGGATAAAATAGAATTAATTAAAGAAATTCAAACAGCTAATGCGGCCTATACTGCTGGCATTCCATTCATGTCAGATTACGATTACGATATTCTCTGGCAGCAACTTCACTCCATTGACCCTACCAACGACCTTCTTTACCACACAGCGCGGCAACGTGGAAATCTTACAGGCGCTACCTTTCACAAATACCCAATCTTCGGTACAAACAAAGCATTTAATATGATCGATCTCGGACCCTACTTAACCAGATGCGGAAACAACGAACTGGTTTTTGAACCTAAATATGATGGCTGTGCCGTGGTATTGACTAAAATAAAAACAGGATGGCAGCTAACATACGAAGGCGATGGATTCAAAGGAACAGACATAACACATAAGTTACCCTACCTTAATTTACCCACCAACCTAAAGCATTTCCAACCCATGGAAGTTGTTATCCCATGGGAAGATTGGCAAGATGATTTTGGATCTAATCCAAGAAATGTTGTAGCCGGATGGCTTGCCAGGAAATACGATGAACCCACCATAAAAATGACAGCTATCCAACATAATTATGGTCACCTAAAATATGCTTACACCTACGATGGTGATCTTGACACCATGAGTGAGATCCTTTTAAATTTATACAACGAATGGAATCGAATATATCCATTAGATGGTATCATGATTAAAGTTAAGGATGAAGAAAAAAGATTAATCATAGGTAATAATGGCCAGACAAACAATTGGAGTATTGCATGGAAACCTCCTATCCAAACAGCCGAGGCAACAGTAACAAATATTGAATGGAATGTAAGTAGACTTGGAAGAGTTATTCCAACCATTATATACGATCCAATTGTATTATGTAGTACTGTTAATACCCGAGTAACTGGAAACAACGCGAAATGGTTATACGAAAAACAAATAACCAAAGGATCTAAAATAACAATTGGTAAAGCAGGGGAGATTATTCCGAAAATTCTTGCAGTAAATAACAACGAATTAAACATGACTCCAGAACAAGAAGCAGATTTTCATGATGAATATGCACTTTTTGGATTAGAGATTTGTCCTATATGTGAAAGTGATTTATCTTGGGAAGGTGTCCATTTAATTTGTAACGCACCAAATTGCATCTCCAAACTAACTAAAACCATCCACCATTTTTATTCGGCAAAAGGAATTAAAATTGATGGCTTGGCAGAAAAAACTATAGAAAAAATATTAAGAAATCCAAAATGCTATGAGATCCTAAAAGATAAACCTTGGGCATTACTCGATACAAATGCTTATGGAATATCTGAAACAATCGAAACTATTATCGGAAAGAAATTATTTGAAAATATTTGTTTTAATATAAATGATATGTCAGGCAAAGTACATATGGCTCACTTTATAGCTGGGCTTGGTATGCAAGGGCTTGCCTATAAAACAGCTTTACGTCTTAGTCAATTTTTAAAGACAGGTAAAATTAATATTCATGTCAGCGATAAAGCACGTAATAACTTCATTGAAGTTGTACCAAAATTTAATCAAGCAAATGAAGAGATGACAAATTTTAATTTTCTTCCTATACCATCCGCCGCCAAAGCAATATTTTGTATTACAGGAAGTTTAAGTATGTCCAGAGAAGCTGTAATACTAATCTTAGAGACTAACGGATATGAATTTAATAATACCATAACCAAAGAAACTAATTACTTAATTGTAGGCAGCGAACCCGGAAAAACTAAAAGAGATAAGGCAAGAAAATATAATCTGCCTGAAATAACTGAAGATCAATTCTTTAAGTTGATTGAAAACACAAAGTAAGGAAGCGAAGATATATTATGCAATCTCAAGAAGTAAAAACAAAAGTAACAGCCAGAATAGATAAAAATCTGGCAAATTATATTAAAGATAACCTTTATTATGGTCAACAAAATTTATTATTCATAAACTTATTTAAATCAATTAAGATATTAATTCAAGAAAATCGATTTGAAGAACTCACAGATTATTTAAATAAAAATGAACCTTTAATCCTCCCAGCTATAAAGGATAATGATTAATGAAACTTATAAATCAAAGCCATGAAATAATCGATGAACCAAATCAGTATAAGTTGATTGAAAAATGTGGTCGAACTTGTTGGAAAAGTGAAAATAAAATTTTACCTAACAGCGATCTTCCTTTTATAACTAAATTAGTTAAGATGAATCATTTATCCGTCCTGGAACATGGTTATATTGCCTTTGAAATTAATGATCAAACATTTCGAGACATCAAATTAACACTTAGATACAACAACATTTTGGATAATGTAATCGATGATACTTTTATCTCATTTTCAAAATTGTCAAGAAATATTGTATCAGCAAATTTTAGAGCTTGGAAAGAATTTTTTGAAATCCCAAATGTTATGAAGTCTCCTGGAATTAAAAGTATAGCAAGATATTTTAACTTAAACTATCCAGAAATCTTTCCAGAGGTTGATACCCTTCCTGATAACTCAAACCCCATAAGATCGAATTCATTATCACCTATGGAACGTGCTATTCATACGACTAAATCAGTTAAGTTTATTACTGACCGAGGAGTAAGTCACGAACTTTGTAGGCATCGCCAGAATGCAATTAGTCAAGAAAGTACACGTTATGTAAAATATAATGACGGCAACATGGAATTTATTTTTCCGATCTGGTGGAAAGATTACCCTGATGAAGCGCAAAGAAAATTTATTTATTT